>Ga0070734_10001319_pt1 | contig 37387 bp, 44 predicted proteins | sample Coa_R1_8_FD_66444 | JGI IMG/M metagenome (GOLD analysis project Ga0070734, IMG submission 66444) | Surface soil microbial communities from Centralia Pennsylvania, which are recovering from an underground coalmine fire - Coalmine... | ecosystem: Environmental > Terrestrial > Soil > Unclassified ...
GTCGGTCATGACGTCCCTCAAGGTTCCGACGGATCGAAGGTGAGCCTCGCGCCGTTCGTCCCCCCCCGCGGCGAGCGGATTGTCGGTGCGCATGCGCTGGTAGCGGCCGCCCCCGGTGCGACGCGCCCGGCGCGCGGCGCCGAGCAAAGCTGGCGTACACGCCGCGCTGCCGGCGGCCAGCAGCCTCTGAGGAAATGGCGCCTCTTTAACCGGCGCCGAACGTCCCCGATACGGAATGAGGGAATCGGGGAAAAATGAGGGAGAAACGAGGGAGTCCCGAGAAGTCGCCCGAAGTCCTTTCGGGGCCTTTCGAGCCCTTTTGCCGGGGACGAGATACGCGTAAGTCGATGAAAGTATGACGAATATGTGGATGAGGGCGACCTTGCCAAGGTGGACGTCGAGGGTTCGAACCCCTTCTCCCGCTCAAGATTTCGAAGGGTTTCCGGACGTTAGCTGAGGTCGCCTGAGGGCCTATCGTTCCGTAGAGACCCACAGAAACCCGCTCCGGTACGACCAACTCGTACCGGAACTCGTCCCGGGCGGAACGATCGATCACCCTTGGACGATCCCCATGGAGATCGCGCTCGATACCCGAATCATCCGAGACTTCGGTTTCACCAGAGGCGATGCCGCCTTCGCCGCCCTTAGAGAGGTTCGAGGGTTCGGTCATCGTTTTCGTCTGGCCGACCACGCCGCCGTCGAACTGGTCGCACAACTGGATGAGGGTCGCTTCGAGTGGAACGACTGGAAGAATGCTCGTGTGCGAGCCGCCGAGATCATCGATCGCGAGAATCCGATCATCGCCGGGGGATGGGAGTTGTTCGCCGCCCTCGGCCTGCCCGTGGGTGACCGAACCGGGCAAGAACAGCCGGTTCTTCGCCGAGATGAAGCGGTCGCTCTCTGGGAGCGGCTCTTGTCGGCCCGAAACCCGACCGAGTTTCGAGAACTCTGGCGCGCGATCGTGGAGGGGCGTGAGATGCTCCTCGGGTTCAAGCGGGGCGCAGGGGGAGAAATGCTCGAAGGGCTGCGCGACAGGTGGATCACGTCGTTCGACGCAATCGTCCAGCGAGCGGCTCTTGAGAACCCTGATCAAGACACCTTGGTGAAGGTGGTCGCAGCAGGCATCGACACACAAGCCGGATGGGAGAATCCGCTGTGCTCAGTTCGGATTGACTCGATGATCCGGACTTACGCCCATCTCGCGGTCCGACGGATGAAAGAAAAGGAACCCTACAATCCGCGGAATAAGAAAAAGCGAAACGATGGGATCGATTTCGACATGCTCCAGTACCACGGGGTCCCCATGCTGGTCTGTGTAGAGGACAGAGACTTTACCAACGCGGTCTCTGGCGGAAACTCGATCCAACGAGCCTGGATGCTCACTCCCCGAGAGCTGGCCGTGGCGTGCAAGAACGGAACGCTCCCAACCCTTCCGGACTGGTCAGGCGGCCGGACCGCTGCGGCTAAGTGAGCCCCACGAGCTGCACGACGGCCGTCAGGGACTTCCGCATCTCCTCTCCGCGGACCGTGCTGTAAAGCTCCTGCATCGCGATGTCGCTATGTCCGCTGACGGCGCGGGTGACGAGGTCGTTCACTCCCGCGAGCCTCGAGAGGTCTTGAGCCGTGCGCCGCATCGCCTTCGGGGTGATCGGCTTCTTGATCTTGGCCGCCTCTGCGATCTTCCGGAAGGGTTTGTCCAGGGACGACGGCGCCATGAAGCCGCCGACGTCAGACGGAAAGAGAAGATCACCGGCCGCCGCGAAGCCTTTCATTCGGTCGCGGCGCCGCTGGAGAAGGTCCACCGCCTCGGGAGAAATCGGCCTCGGCTCGGCGCCTGGCCGCCGGAGGGTGGCGGTCGCCAGGTCGATGTCGACGTCCCAACGCAGGCCCCTGAGGCGCCTGGGCGGAAGGCCCAGCGCACTCCCGAACTTCTGCAAGGCTCTAATGCCGATCGCGATGCCGGGTGCGCCGGTGGTCGGAAAAGCGATCTGGCCGAAGCCGGCGGAGCCTTTCATCTCCGCGCGATGGGTCCGAAGAAGGTCGACTAGGACCGCGGGCAGAGAGATCACTCGAGTCCGCTTCGTCTTTGTCGGTCCCACGTATTCCCGGCGCTGGGACCGTCGGATCGTCAGGGTTCCCGCTTCGAGGTCGACATCCACGTCCCACCGAAGCGGGCGCAGCTCCCCCGGGCGCATCCCGAGCGTAAAACCGAGGACGGCGAGGGTGTACCCTTTCGGATAGACCCGGCGGGCCGCCTCGAAAAAAGCCCGCAGCTCCGAAGGCGTGAGCGAATTCTCGTGTTCGCGTTGAGGGAGGGGCAGGGGCTTCACGCCCGCGGTCGGGTCGGGGAGGTAGAACTTTCGCGCGGCGGCCTGCAAAACCATCTTCAACACGCGCCACCAGCCGTTCACGGTGTGCGGCGAGTATTTCCGGCCGCGGTTGTCCTGTCGGGGCTTGGTCAGCCAGGCGTCAAGGTCGTGGTCGCGGATCTGGTCGACGAAGAAGTCGCCCAGGTCAGGCAGCACGTGCAGATCGAGGGCCTCGGTGTACCGAGCCTTGGCGAGGTCCGACGTCAGCCGGGGCAGATGTGTTTCGAGCCAAGATCGCGCGAAGACCGTAAGGGTCGGGCGCTTGGGATCGCGGACGGTGCCGCCCGACTTGGCGATCTGACGCAGACGTGCCACCTCCTGAATCGCGTCGTCGAGGCTCGCCTCCGGGAGCGTCCTCTTGCGCGTCAGAAGCCGTCCCGTCCGCGGGTCGACCGCCGACGTTCGGACGTGGTAGCCGCCCGAAGGAAGACGCCAGACGCCCGGATACTTGGTCTTCTGCATCACTGCCGCCCGGCGCCGGCGAGGGTACCGTCAACATCCCGTCGAGGATCTCCGGCGTCCAAAGCGCGGTCCGACCCCGATGGAGCGGCCGGACGCCCAGGCGCCGGGCCAGATTCCATACCCCGGATGGCGAACGAAACCGCAGGTAGGCGGCCGCTTCGTCCGTCGTGAGGTATCTCGCCTGGGTTCCGTCGACCACGTCTCACCGTCGCGATCGAACCTAGACCTGTGAGCGTGATATCGCGGATCATTTCTCGCCGAAAACGGCAGGGGAGCCGCATCACTGCGGGTCTTCGAGCATCGCGATTCCCGCCATCCGGTCCGCGGAAACGCCCAGGTCGCTACGAGCGCTCTCCATCCACCTGGCCCGTAAGCGCAGCTCCCCGGCCAGCGCTTCCAGCTCGGCGCGATCCTGGCGTGAGCGCCCACTCTCTAGGGCCACGACGGTCAGCCAACTCGCGGCGTTTCTCATGACGTCGCTACTACGGAACTGCCTCGGGTCCATCACGCGTACCTCCGAAGTGGTTACGTGAGGTTACCTTTGATATCGCACGAAGCGAAAGAAAATCGCCGGCGACCCGAGGTCCGCCTAGGCTACGGCGATGGCCAAGCGCGGCCCCCAGAATAGGACCACTGACACCGCCTGCCTCGTTCGCATGACGAGCGAGCAGAGAGCACGCCTCGAGGCGGCTGTTCGGAAGTCAGCGGACGGGAAACCGGGGCTCAAGCCAGTGGTCGCGAAGTTCCTCCTCGAGCTGGGGCTCGCGGAGGCGGATCGGATCCTTGGGAGGGAGTAGCGCGCCGCCGACGCTGGCGGCCGTCGGTGCCGGCCACCTACCGCGCCCCCTTTCGCTCCTTCCCCACCGTGCGGGGCTTGACCCGCCGGACCGTGGCCGTCAGCTCCGACCGCTTGAACATGTACCGAGGGCGCCTTCCGTCCCCGAAGACGTAGGCGGGTATGCGTCCCTCTCTGGCTGCCAAGACCAGGGCCGGCGGTTTGAGGCCCACGAGCGGCGCCGCCTCGCGGGACGAGATGAAGGGCTCCTTCATCCGCCGGACGCGGCTTCGGCGGAGGGACGGGGATCCAGTCGAAGAAACGGAACCAGACATGGGCAAGCCTTTCGCGTTGCTCGCCCTCATCTTTCCGTGTCCCCGCCGGTCCGCGGCCTGTCGGAGGCGTTGAAGACCTCCGCGGGTTCCCGATGGGTGAGCAACCCGCCGGCGTGCTACTGGCCCGGCTCGCTAGCAACCGTGACTCCCGCTCGTCCTTCGAAGATCTCGAAGGGGTCAGCGGGCGGCTGAAGCTCGATTGCAGAGCTATCTTCGATTTCTTCGATCGAAGTCGTCAAGAGCGAATGCGTGATATCACGCCCGATCAGGCCTCGGATTCGTCTCGTCCGCGTCGTCGTAAAAGGAATCGACCGAGGCCTGAAGTTTGTTCATCGCCAGTCGGTGAACGTTCTTTTCGACGGCTGCTGGATCTTTGAGGCTCTGTGCCACCCATCGTTCCCAGGGAAGGATGAGAGTTCCGACACCGGCCCGGAGCTGGGGATTGTGCACACGGCGGGGAACGGGGCTCTCAACCAGAGGATCGTCCCAGGGCGCCAGGATGGAATAGGGTCGGGCGAGGATCACCCAATAGTAGTAGAGGCCGAAGAAGCTCACGACCGCCCCCAGTAGATTCCGCTGGGCCGCTAGTAGCACGAAGTGGTTGCCGGTCTGCACGAAGAGAGGGCATCGGTCTTGATAGAGGTTCTCTTCTCCGATCAGACCGACAGAGGTCGGTGGTTCGGCACCTCTCAAAATGAAATCGCGAATTGCAGCAAGCTCTCCTCCGGAAGCGACCGTGCCGTTCCTCAGTTGGGCAAATCGCTCAAAAGCAACCTTGGCGGCGAGCCGTCTTAAGATCGAACTGCCGGGGTGGGGATCGACCTCAGTCAGGATCCTTCCGTCCATCTCGTAGAAGCCGACATCCTTCCATTTGAGGCCAGGATTCTTTCGAGACATCTCTGCCATCTTTTGGTCCAAGTGACCCGGGCTTCTGCCGATGACCATATGAGTCTTTCGTCCATCCGGTTCGCGACTCGGAACCACAACGGCGTGACGCATCTCTCCGTCGGGGCCGAGCTGAACTCGGTAGCTACTCCCGTCCGGGAATTCCAACGTCGCCGGCGCGGGCGGGATCGCTCCGTTTCGCCCCGCCAGGCCCCACAGAGAGCGAAACGGCGCAAAGAACGGAAGGGCAGGATTCTCGACCTCGGAGTTCACCTTATTGTTGTGCGAGCGACAGATACGCCCGATCGAGGATGTGATTCCTCCGATGGCGTCTGGAAACACATGCGCCGCGGCTCTGTCCGTCGATGGAAGTCCATCGTAGGCGCAATCGAACTGACCATCATGAATGTGTGGAGCGACCAAGCTCTACGAGTATATTCTCCAGCGCAATGTCGGCCATTCAATCCCTTGTCGAGGACTTCACCAACCGTCTGAACGCCTTGATCGAGGGCACTACCATGGAGCGTGCCAGAGCCGCCGTTGAAGACGCGCTCGATGGAGGCAAGCGCGGACCTGGCCGGCCGAGAACAACGCCGACGCTCCTAGCGAAGCCCCGGAAGAAGGCGCCGAAGCAGCTCTGCCCTGTGCCGGGCTGCAAGAATCCCGCGGCGCCCGTGTTCGGGATGGTATGCGCCAATCACAAGGACGTGCCCCGAGTGAAGATCAAGAAGTACCGGGAATCCCGCCGCGCGAAGAAGGCCAAGCCGAAGGCCGGATAGGGACATCTCGCGGCTCTACCCAACGGACTCGCAATCCGTTGGTAGAAGGGCCGAGTCACCGGTTTCCGCGAAGATGACAACGCCCCGCGATTCTTCTAGCCTTCCCTCATGAAGGCAGAGCTGGCACACGTCGAAGCGATCGAGAAGGCGGTCAACCCGACCTTTAAATTCAGCTTCCAGGTAGAGACAGATGCCGCCAGGGAGGTGGTCATGAGCGCCGCCGGCTCCCTGTATTTCCCCTCGGACACGCTACTGGCGCCGCTGTTCGAAACGCCAGAACACGACCAGCTCGAATTCCCTCTGCAAGCTTCTCCCGCGACGGGTGCTATTAAGCCGACGTCGCGGTGGCTTCGGATGGGGGCGCAGCTCAGCCACCGAGATATCGACTATATCGAGAGCCACCGAGCAAAAGATCGCCGCGGGGACGTCGTCTTAACCGTTCGTCTCAGGGTGAGCACCCTCGTGTCGACCGCAGAATCATGGCTCGCCGAAGTTGTAGGAGGAAGTCAGAACCAACCTGCCCAAATCGTCCACGCGAAGCACTCGACGGGAAAAGCGATCCTTCGCGAGGATCCCCAGAAGGGGTTCCTGCTCGAGCGCACGGCCGCCTTCGACAAGCAGCACAGGATCTCGGGCACAGACTGGCTGCATGATTTCGCGCCCCGGCTGGGCCTCGGACGCTTCGCGGTCGTCGAGATTCCAGTGATCTCTTCGCCGACGGGCCTGGGCGAGCGAATGCAGAAGGCCACGGACGCCGCGGACGCGGCAGAAAAGGCCCTGAGATCGGGCGAATGGGACGACGCATGCCGTGACCTTCGCGGTGTCTGGGAGGCGTTTAGGGACTACGACTTCATCAAGGACGTCGTGAAGAGGGACGGCTACACGGAGGAAGCCGCGAAGCTCCTGGACGATGCGTTCAAGAGCCTTTTCAACCTGGCCTCCAAGTTCGGCCACGTCCTAGATAAGGACCGGAAAACCGTTCTCCCCGAGTTGCACGCGAAGCGGGAGGATGCACAGACCCTCTATTTTCTTGCGAGGTCCGCGCTGGATCTGATCGCTCGCAAGGCCAAGCGGTTGGGGCTCTCAGGCTAGCGTCGAAACACCTTCGAACGGAGAAAGGCACGCCAGATGGCGCGAGGAATCATAGTCACAACCCGATCTGACATGCTCAGCGTCGATGAAGAAGGGCGCGTCGTACGAACTTACGACTTTACTTCGGTAGAGCCTCACTTGCGGTTCGCGGCGATCTATTGGGATCAGGTCGAGGTTTGCGATCCGGTTCCGCCGCGATTGCCTCCCACGCCCCTGATGCGGCAGTTGATGGCGGCCGACGTCCTGAAGGTTTCGGATCCAGCTGTGGATATCGAAAGCCTCGGTGTCATTAATCTGATCGACTTTGCGAAGGAAGCTCCTTTTCGTCTTTACGAAAAAAACAATGCTCTAGCGCCGGGGACGTGGTCATTGTTACCGATGGGATCGTTGTTCGATGTTCCGACTGAATGCGGTATCTCCAGTCAGAATGTCGACGTAACGCTCTACAAGCAACTGCCCGTTCCTTCGGAAGACGTGCCGATCGACCAGATATTGGCCTTCAAGCACAAGCGGGCCTCGGAGCTTGATGAATTACGCGAATCCTTCGATCTCATGTATCGCGAGATCGTTGGGGGATCGGAGTCCGCAAAGGCTCTAAATTCGGCCTGCGAGCGGGTCCAGAGGTCAGTCGCGACGGCGTTTCGAACGATGAACGAATCACTGACGACCAGGATACTGAGTCGACTAGAAATAAAGATTCCTGTCGGCGCGATGATCGGGGCGGCGATCGGCGGCGGCGTAGGCGGCCTTCCGGGGGCGCTCGTAGGGTCGCTGGCCGGCAGCTTCGCCATCAAGGTGAAGGAAGGAAAAACTCCCAAGGGAAGCACGTCAGGTGCACCCTGTGCATATTTCCCTGCGATAATGGACGAGTTGTCCCACAAGGGCACCCGGTAGGCTGCTAGATCGCCGGAATGTCCTCGAGCGTCTTCACCGTCGAGATCCCCGTCGGCTCTCTCGCCTGGATCCGCGGGCGAAGCTCCTTCCTGATGTCGCGCCATGTCGCTCCCGAAGGAAACGTTCCGCGGGCACGGCTCCATTCCGGCACAGATAGCCCAAGGCGCGCCGCTACCTGAAAGCCGTTCGGCGGCAGAGGGGCGGGTATGCCGGCGGGCTCGCTCTCGCGGGTGCTCAGCTCACGTCGGAGCGAGAGGACATTGGCCTCGTACTCCGCTCGCGTCGGCACCTGACTAAGGAACGAGCGGGCACGGGTGTCTCCGCCGGTGCGACACCGCCGACCGCGCGGGCGCCGAAGCGGCTTGGGCAGGGCCGGCGAAGGTCTCCCGTCGCCTGGCGTCTCGGGCGCCGTCTCCCCTTGGACAATCACGACACCTTCCCCTTTACGCGCGCGTCGGCGCGCTCGAGCCATGACGGTCCCAAGAAACAACAAGCCGCGCTCGGGGTCGGACTTCCAGAGGCCCCCAGGGTCTAGCTCGTCGAGTAGGACCGTCGCACGATTCATGAGGTCAACCACCTGGCGCTCTGCCGGTGGCAGCGTCGCGCGCCAGGCCTCTGCTCTGGCCTCGCTCGTCATGACGCCGGCCCAACAGTCCCGCGGCGTTCCGACTCGCTCACAGAAGCGCGGGCTTCGGCGATGAAATCCATCGCGATCCCCATCATCTGCGTCGTAGCGAGACCCGCTTGGAGTTGGGCCTTCGTACACTCGAAGTAGGCAGTGCTCGCGCGATTGGCTAGGTCGACGTCGCCCGTGGCTATCGCTTCGTCCCATTTGCGGCGCGCTAACGAAACGATCTCTTTCGCTCGCTCTTGGGCGTCGAGACCAGTGGCGAGTCCCTCGTGAAGCATCGCGGCGAGGCGCTTCCTGACCTCGGTGTGAGAGGGCGCGTACCGCCCCCGCGGATGCTTCTCGCGACGGAAGACGATGCTCGTGGTGTGACCGGGGTAGTAGACCGAGATTGGTAGGATCTCCCAAGAGATCCCGACGTGCCGAAGTCGGTCCGCGTCCTCTCCGACGGGCTCACGCGCCCCCTGGCCGAGGTGCCAGTTCTTCCCATCGTCGTCGGTGTAGTTGCTTCCCATGAGGAAGCGGTCGCCAGTCTGCGACCGAAGCGCGATCGAGTGATCAAGGAACTTCCGACTCAGGTCCCTAAGGTCGCAGTCATATCGGCCACAGGGATCCCGACGCCGGAGGAAGTCGCAGAAGCAATCCGGGCCGAGACGAGCGTTCTTTAGGCCGAGACGCCGCACGAGATCGGCGGCGGCCTGCCCAGCGGTTGCCCGTGTCTCGAGCGGAATGCGGGCGTGCGCGGCCGACAGAAAGGCGAGCGGCTGAGTGGGAAGGGGGACGGTCGACTGAACGGCCTGGGTAGAGGTCACGACGTCGTCTCCTCGACGCTCGTGGCGGGTACCTCGCTCCCGCCGGTGCTCGGCGCCGTAGCGTCGACCATCTCCACGTACCAAAGCCGCGTTCCTGTGCGGGTCATGCGAGAGACCAGACGGCGACCATTGACGATCCGACCCTCGTAGGTCTTGAGCTTCATGCCCAGCAGGTTCGGCTTGATTGCCCCATTTGCGGTAGCAAGGGGTTGAAGTGCCGCCGCGAGGTCCGGATGTTTCGGCTGGCGGCCCACAGTCATCGCCGACCCGGCATCGACGAGCTGCGCGACGAAGAGCCCCTTGCCCGTCGGATCTAGCTTCTCCATGGCTGGCAGGATTGCGGCGAGGAACTCCCGGCTCGGATCGCGCTCTTTGATCAGGGCGCGACTCTCGAGCGGGTCCGGCTGGCCCAGCCAGAGGAGCAAATCGCGAACATTCAGGGACCACCGCTCGAAGGATCCCAGCGGTGCCTTGTCGCTGCGCGGTCGTCCGGCCTGGCGGTACGCTTCCCAAAGAACGAGCACCGCCCGGTGAAGACGAGAAAGGCTGTCGCTCGTCCAGTCATACAGAAGCTCGTGTTTGAAACCGGTGCGCTGTTCCGGGTCCTCCACGCCGGCGTCGAGCCTGATCCAGAGCGAGCGGCGTGCGCCGTCGCCCGCGAGGGTGACGCCGTTGCCGGTGGCGAAGACAACGGTCTCCGTGCTGACCTCGATCTTCTTGCTTTGGCCGAGGAGCCGCACACCCATTCGGCCCGCGCGAGCGGTGATCATGCCGTCCAGCTCGGCCGACCCAAACGGGACTCCCGATGCGACATTGTCGACGATGATGGCTCCCTTGCCCTCCATCGCCGACGAGATGATCGTTTTCGAGAATTCCGCCGCCTCGGCGCGGAACATGTCGGCCGACACCATTTCACCGAGGCCGATCGAGGCGCAGACCTCCGCCAGGAGGGTCTTCCCGCTGCCCGGCGCCGAAGCATCGAACACGATCATCGGGGTAGGTCCAAGGCTCGGGCGCGCGGCGCACGAGATCATGGAGGCGACCGCTACCGATCGGCCCACGGGTGTGAGAGGGAAGTCCACCAGGACGTCATGAAGCTCCTGAAGGGCGGTGAGGGCGTCCTCCTTGGTGACCACCTCGGGGAGCGGGCGGTAGTCAGCCCGAGGTGCGAAGATGATGTTGCTCCCGACGTCGTAGCCGGGATGGGAGATAATCAGACCCTCGCGACCCACGTAGGCGTCGCGTCGGATGCCGAGGAGAGGCTGAAGCTCCGGGTAATCCCCTCGTTCGAAAACGGCGTCGATGAGCGACCGCGGGGTGGGCACCCGAGTGATCCCCTCCGGGGTCACAGTGCCATCGCGCCTCTTCTTTTCTTCCACGAACACGACACACACCACGACGTCCTCGATCGCCACCTTCAGTATGGGTCGAGATAGGTAGACGATCCGTGACCCATCGGCCGAGGGGGCGACGAGCCTGGCGTCGACCGAGCTGAAGACACCGTGGTTGCCTAGCTCCACGAGCGTCCGAGAAACCTGCTCGGACAGAGGCTTCGACTGATCGACAACCACGTTGCCTTGCCAGAACATTCGGTCTGGGTCGGCTCCGTCCCGGGGAAGGTCGGTCCAGAACCTCGGCCCGGACGAGCCGGCAGCTTCATCGCCTTCACCCCGTTCTTCGGCCGTTGGTTGGGGATCTGCCGTGGGGGCCGACGCCGTCGCCGAGGCGGTCGACGAAGCGCCCTCGGGCGCGCCCTGCCGCTTCCCGAAGAGGGCCGCGAGACGGTCGACGACCGACTCAGTGGGTGCGGAGTCTAGGTTAGGTATGGACATGCGAAATATGTCGAAGGTGATGGGCTTTCGAGCGTGATGGGCTAGGGAGTCTCCGAAGTGACACCGCCTTGGTTGAGGAGCCTGTGCCGCGCGATCGTGGCATTCGCCCGAATCAGTTCGATCTCTGCTTGGCAGTGGTGTCTTGCGGCGGCGATCTCCGCCTGACATCGTTGGCGCGCGGCCGCCTCCTGACGGATTCGCTCCGCATCGACGTCGTCTGTTGCCGGGTTCCCCGGCGTAAGGGTGAGCCCCTTTCCGCCCGCGCGGAGGGTCCGGCCCCCGAATCGAGCATCCTCGCCTGCGGGTCGCAACACGTCGTGGACCAAGCCCATCGTCCGGAGCCGACCCACGGCCGCACCCACGTCCGTGCCTGTCAGGCCCACGAGAGAGCCGATCTCGGCGTCCGACCATGGACAGAGGCCGAACTTCGCCACTTCTGCCTTCACAGCGCAGTAGACGCGGCGGGCGGCGGTCCCTCGCCGAAGGGCGACTGGGTCGTTATCGTCTGTGGGTGCTGGCTCGGACATCGCAACGAGCACTGTAAGCGCTTTGGTGGTTACGACGTAGATGAAATTGGTAGCCACAAATGTAGCTACGTTGGAGCGTCATGGACGAGTGATTGCGCCGAGTTACAAGTCACGGCGTAGACCAGCTCAAACTCGCAAGCGTGATATCGCGGTCGTCGCGGAATATCAGGCGTCACTCGCCCCGTCGCGCGCGCAGCCTACCCGTCGCCTCCGGCCGCGCGCCGTCCGCTCCGCCCGCGCCCACGCGCCGGACGCAAAGTGGCTAAGGCTGGCTGGCCGCGATACCGTACGCGCGAACCTGGGCGGCAAGGGGGCAACGCTCGGTTGTCGGTGGCGGTTCCACCGACGTCCGCAACCCGAGAGCGAGAGGTCCCCATGCCAGAGAAGGAGCACAAGCCCGGCGAGGAGGTGCCCATTTCGGGCATCTACATGGTGGTTCACGATAAGGAGCACCGGATTAGGCACGAGGTCACGTGCGTGAAGGGCAACAGGTTCCCGCCCTGTAACCACTGCGGGCAGGGTGTCCGGTTCGTCCTGTCGAAAGGCGCCGAGCACATCGCCACCGACGCTTCTTTCACGAAGCGTGCGTAGATCATCAGTGCAGGGACCTCTCTAGGTCCCGGCGGAGGTCCCTGCAAAGGTCCCGGCACTCGAAAGCCTAGTGGCGCCGCCGAGTTGCGCTCTCGGTGCAGGGACCGCAGGGACCGCAGGGACCTCTCAAAGCCTTTTTACACACGTGTGCATGCGCGCGTGTGCGGGCGCATTTAATGATCTGATCTACTGACTCTCCCCGCATTAGATATAGAAGGTCCCTTCAGTCCCTGCGGTCCCTGCAAAGAGATCCGAAAAATCGGTAATCGCTCACGATTCCCATGCAGGGACCTGTGCAGGGACCTCACGGGTAGAAGAGGGAGGTCCCTGCACCCGTCGTGCGATCTAGCCGCGAGAGCTAGATCTAGTTGCTCGACGAGAATCCGACTGGCGAGTGGGCGAGCGCCGTGGGCAGAAGGCGCGGGCTAGACCAGCGCGGAGGCTTTGGTGGCTCTGTGAGGCTCAGCGGGTGTGTCGGTCCAAAAAACAGCGGGTGTGCGGCGTCGGTTCCGGGAGCGGCACCGACGGCGATATCGCGAAGCTGGGTGCGTGTACAAGTGGCCCAATAGTTACTTATCCGTCTAAGTCCGCGCGGAATCCGGCGTTAGGTCGGTGCGTGTACAAGTGGCTCAAATTCGTTCGCCGGGATGCGCGGTCGCCTGTACGTTGAGTGTACAGGCCATGCCCAATCACCTGTCCAACGACGACTGGACCTATCTAGTCGAGCACTTGCGCGAACAGATCGTGAAGGAGGGCCGCGTGAAGCCCGACTTCATGAGGGCGCAGCGCGCCACCGGCATCGACCGTCGGACGGTCAAGGGGCATTGGGAGAGAAGCATCCATGGCCGGCCGTCGATCGAGAGGCTCCTCAAGCGGCAAGACGATAAGCCGAGAGGAAGGCCGGCGCCGACGCAGGCACCGGCATCGCCAACACCGGTGGGGGTGCCGCCGTCGGCGCCTACCGTTATCGACGGGCCGAACGCCGCTTCCACACCGCCCATCCCGGTAGCGCTCGCCTCGGGTCCGGTCGGCCCCTCGGTAGGCGAACCTCCAGCGACTCAGCCCGCGCCGGCTCCCGCCGTCGCCCTACTGTCGACCGGCGACCCTCTCGAGCAACTCCAGGCTGCGGCGATCCTCGCCATGAAGGACGAACAAGCACTCGTCGAGGGTCACCATCTCCTCGGCAAGGGGATCCTTAGTTCCGCCACGTTAGTCTTGAAGACGCTCTACGATTCGATTCCTGACTTGTGCCTCGATATTCAGGCTCGCATCAAACAAAATCCAAAGGAGTGGGTCTCCCTCCTGAGGGAGCTGACTGAGATCTCGGAAAAACTGAGCAAGACGCATGGCCGAAACGTCGAGACCCAGAGGGTGATTGCTGGTGTTCCGACGTCTCACACCGAACTGACGGTGCGCCGAGAAGGCCCGGTTGCCAATCCCGATGCCGACGACGAGCGGATCGAACAGAAGATGCAGTTGAAGAGCCTGATCAGGGCCGAGGCACGAAGGCTCGCTCGAGCGGAAGGCTACGCGGCTGAGGCAGGCGACTTCGTCGAGGTCGAGGCGACACCTGTTCGACGTGAAGCGTCGGCGCCCGACTCTATGCCCGTTGCGGAGCCGGCCGTCCCCGTGTCGGCCGCCGCGGATCCGGGCCCGCCGGCGGCGGGGTAGGGGCGCGGCCCTGCTCGACGTCGCCGTGGAGATAGGAGATCAGATCCTCTCGAAGGATCCTCCACGTCGGGCGCCGGTTCCCGGTGAGGTTGGACGCGCGGAGGCGGCCTTCGTTGATCAGGTTGTAGACCTGTTGACGATGGATCTTGAACACTTCAGCGACCTCCGCCGGTGTGAGTACGGGCGGGAGATCTTCCAGCCGCGCGGTCACGCTCGGGCTCGAGAGCGGTCATAGGCGCGTTCGAGCCGCTCAATGGAGGCGATGCGGCGTCGTGCGGCGGCTTCGAGCCGCGGTCTGTCCGTCTCGGGAAAGGTCGCGATGTGGTCGAACACCTTCTTGACCCTGTTCGCACGAGCCGCTCCCTTAACGCGCATGGCGCGCGCGGCGTCCTGCTCCACGTCCACCTCTTCGAGCTGACGTGCAAGTGCGGCGGGCAGGCGGGACCTCAGGGGCGTGCGTTCCACGACGGGCCGCTTCGGCGCATGGCCGAAGGAGACGAGGACCGAGCCGTGGCGCGTACGGGTGATTCGCGCGTCCTGGGCGACCCCAAGGCGCTCGAGGGCGGCTTCGAGGTCGGCACGGTTCACGACGTCGTCGATGTAGGGTGCACGGCGGGAGGTCAGACGGGCGTTCGGCTCGGTCATAGGTGGTCTCCTTGGTAGGGGTCGCGTGAGATCGATCGGCGGTTTTTATTTTCGCTTGCGGATGAATCGGCCGTGAGCGTCGCGGATGAGGTTGCGGACGACGGCCGATCGGCCTTCCTCCCGCACGTCGAGTTCGTCGAGCTTCTCCCGGTCCTTCGTCCCGAGACGGATCGTGATGACCTCCATAGGGTCATCGACCGGCGGCCGTCCCATGCGGGGCCGGTCGCTTCCGGAATCGGTCGATTGTGAGCGGCGACGGGCCACGGTCTTAAGCCGCGTCCTTCCCGGCGGTCGAGGGCGCGATCGGCGTGCCGGTTTTGGAAGCGACGCCGCAGACCCGCGCCAGCGTGGCCGGCGCGTATGACTCGCCAAGCTCCGAAGCGATGCGCGCTGCCACGCTGGGCCACCCCATGGCCTTGGATGAGAAGCGTGCGCCAGGCTTCGAGCGGAGCGCGCCGGCGAGCGCCTGGGCGTCAGCCGACACCGTGACTCTTGGACGCCCGAGATTCACGAAGATCTTCCCCGAGCGCTTCGAGACCAGCTTGCCCTTCTTCGTGAGGTCGGAGCGGAGGCGTTGCGCGGTGGCTCGGTTCCGGTCGGACAGCCGCTTCTTTTCTTGGCGGGCGTTCCAGGCAGCGATCGCGAGCATCAATTCGCCGATGCCGTCGTCGCTGGTGTCGGCCCACGGTTCTTGAACCGAGACCAGCGCCACGCCCCATTTGGTGAGCTGGTTGACGTCAGGCAGTAGGTCGGCGATTCCGCCGCGGGTCCACCTATCTAGAGCCCATGTCACGATGACTTTGAACTCCCCCCGCCGGGCAGCCTCCCGGCACGCTTCCTTGACGGGGTTGCGCTCGGCGTCTCCCTTCTCAGTGACGTGGAACTCGTGGCGGGGATCGACGGTGTATCCGCGCGCCGTGCAGAGAGCACGCACTTGAAGCTCTTGGTTCGCGGCGTCTTGACGGTCGCTCGAGACCCGGAGGTAGATGGCCGCCTTCATCGATACAAAACGTATTACGAAAAGTCGTCGAGACCAAGACAAATCGACTGACGCCGTGTGACCTCTTCTTCAGTCCACGCAGCCCGGCGGCGTGGGAGCCCAGACCAGCCTCCGGGGTCCTCGTCCTCGTTTGGAAGGGACCCGCCACCCGGGCCGCGGTCCACCCTCGGCGCGATTCTATGGCAAAAGTTTTTCGAAAAAATCGGAGACGCCGGATAGGTAAATCCCCTTTACCTTCGCTAGGCGATCCTGCGGAGCATCGGAACGATCACCCGTTGGTTGAAGTCAAAGAAGTGTCCGGTCGGAGGAATCTCACGGCCGGGCGGCATTGCGAGAATGAATCGGTGCCGAAACACGTTGTAAAGGCTGACGGTCCCGAAGACCACGCCTTTTTCAGACTGAAGATTCAGGATGTGACCGAGAAACTGTCTATTGTTGACCTTGTCCCCCTCGATGATGGCCAACGCGTCAACGTTGTAGTAGTCGTGGGCCGGCTGAGTGCCTTTCAAGACCAAGTCGCGAATGGGATCGAAACGCGACTCAAGCGCTGTTACAGCGCCAGCAGTGTAGGCGAGGTAGTTGAAGAGAACCTTTGCCCACCCTCGGCGTTGAAGGAGAGAGCCGACTCTAAACACCATCTCCACTTTACCTGGACCTCTGGGAGGGTCGAATGTCGAGGTGACCTCCGGGAGCGGAAAGCCCTTGCCTTGGAGGAGAAGGCGCGCCTCTTCTAGGTTGCACTCGCAAAAGCGGAGATGACAGTCGCCCAGGAAGCCCTTCGCTTTAATCGCTTCGGCCGTGGGCAGCTCCGTCAACAGGTACCAGTCGAATGGGCCATCCTCAGTCTTCGCGAAGCCGATCTGAGGGAAAGGCGTTATACGAAAATCCGGAGCGCCAGCGGCGACGTAACCCCATGCTCCGGCGTAGATCCCGTCGGGAATCTGAACCTTGGTGACGGACCTCGGTCCAAGCGACTTGAACTCGATTTTCGGCTTCTGGCCGTGGTTGAAGCGCTGAAATCCTTCCACCGTGTCGCGGGCCAGCGTTGGCTCAAGCTCGCGGGAGAAGAAGCCGTTGCAGTCACAGCAGACAGAATTGATCAGGGTGAAGTTGTCTTCGAAGTGGCCGAACGCCTGGGGCACCACGTGCTCGCGGTTGAAGTCCGTCGTCGGCTTCTCCAGTAGGCACCAGATGCATTGATGAGTGTCGGATGCCGACGCCTGGAGTGTCACGTGCTGGCCTTGTGTGCCTGAACTAAGAAAACGATGGCTGCCGCGGCGAGGTGCATGCCGTAGTTCACGAGATGGTCTTCGATCGGCTTCACCTTCGACCCTTGGCCGTGACGTGCCAGCTTGTTCCCGATCGTGGGAAGACCTGTGGTTAGCGCGGTCCGAAGACCCCCAAAGTGGCCTTCAAGCTCCCTCGGGATTAGTCCCCTGGTGAATAAGGTATCGAGGAGCGCTTTGACGGCGTCGCTGGGTTGATATACCCATCCACGTTGATCGCAGATCGATTTGGCCGTGCTCTCGAGCGCCTTAACGGCCCATGCGACCGCGTCCTTTCCGTGTCCTGTCCGATGGTAACGGTGCGCCGTGGCGAACTCGTCCGCTGGGCCTTCAAATCCGGGCGATGCCAACAGACGGATAGCGGGTTCCACGGCCTCCGCATGGATGAGCTCCGAGTCGAGCTTGACGATCTGGTTCTCCTCGGCGGAGAACTGATAGCCGATGCCGTGGTCTAAGAAACGCTCGTTGATTTCGTTGATGGCATCAGCGGCCGATTCGTTAATGCTGAAGATCGTGAGCTGATGTTCCTTTAACTCCCGGCCGGACGTGTTGAGTATCCTGAGCGCGACTTCGACGGCGTCCATACACTCGTCGAGGTCACCCCGCTGAATGCATTGGGAGTAGTACGGATCAGCAGAAGACCAAGGATTGCCGGGGTAGACCGTAAAGGTAGGGGTGGGGTGTTCACGCTGCATCGTCTTCTCTAGAAAGGCCAATGCATCAGTCCAGTGCCCAAAGGCATCGATTAAGGTCAGCGCGATCTGTCCCCGTAATTGGGCAGGGATTGCGTCGTACGTGAACGTAGTCGGCTTGCCCTTTCGGCGTTTCGAAAACGTCATGACGTTAACCATTCGGAAACTCTATCCTTTCGGTCGCTTGCAATCAAAGCCCTAGTGTGGCTCTACCGGCGGCGCTTCACCTTCACGATAGGCTGCCAAAGCCTCCAGTGATCGTCATGCGCAGACTTGTTCCCGAGCTTGTCCGGCATACCGACCTTCACCAGGACGCAGTGATCGGCGCACCGTCCGCAGCACCAACAGTCGACGAGACGCTTGCAGTCCTCGCGGCAGGTAGCCGGCCCGGTCGAGCGCGTCCGGTGGTCTAGAGGTAACGGCTCCGGCGTCGGGCTCGAGACGCGCCCTCCGGAGCCCACGCGCCTCGGAGGTTCGGCCCGGCGATCCGGTTCACGCTCTTGGACGGGGCGATCCTTCAGGCAGTCCCAACACGTCGTCGACGACCACAGGGCCGTGAAGGAGTCTGCGTTCCGAGCCTTGCCACAAACTGTTGTGGAAATTTTGTGGACAGGTCGGCTTGACACTGAACCAATGTTTAGGCTAGCCTCGCGATCGAGTCAATCGAGGACCGTCCAGGGGTGTGGAGAAAAGCGCGATGGCCGCCAAGAAACGAGCGAGCGCGAAGAGAGCTGGAAGGGCCGGACCGACGAAGAGCAAGACGGAATCGGTCGCCGAAATCCCAACCATCCTAGCCCCGGTCGCGAAGGCCCTCGCCGAGGCCCCAGGTGTGACCCGCCGGCGCATGTTCAGCACCGAGAACGCGTTCTCGGTAAACGGGAAGATCTTCGCGATGCTCGTGCGCGGTTCCCTGGTCGTAAAGCTACCCAAGGAGCGGGTCGACGATCTCGTCGAGACCGGCAAGGGCGAGCGGTTCGATCCGCGACGCGATGGGCGGCTCATGAAGGAGTGGGTCGTCGTCGAGGCCGGCGAATTGCCGTGGGTCGCGCTCGCGAAGGAAGCGCACGGGTACGTCTGGCGGGGAAAGCGATGACCGCGTCCTCGATCGTCGGCGACTGTCGTCTTTGTGGTGCCGTTGGCGTGGCTCTAGAGGATAGCCACATCATGCCGAAGTGGGCGTATCGGCGGACCCGCGACCTCACCCGTGCGATCGGGTCGCCCGATCCTATTCGAGTCAAAGACGGCGTGGCGGTTCAGACCTCGGCTCAGATCACGGAGTACATGCTGTGTGGGAAGTGCGAGGACCGTCTTAGTCTTGATGAAGACTACGTCTCGAGGCTTGCCTTCCAGGACGATCAAACCCTCGGCCTGTCTCGGTACGTGCCGGAGGACGCGATCTTCTCGAGGGGCCTCCAGATGCTCGCAGGCGTTCGGACCCGAGCCGTTCCGATTTCCGATCTCGATTGCCAGGCGATCGCTCGTTTCGCGGCCTCGGTGTTCTGGCGCGCACACGTTGCGCGAACCCATCGGTTTGACGGACTCCGCCTCTGGAAGGACCAGGCGGAGGCTCTCCGCCGCTTTGTCCTGGAAGAACGGCGCCTGCCCGATCGGATGTGCCTCACGCCTTTCGTGCCGGTCGACGGCGCCTTCACGCTGACTGGAGTTTTCTCGGGTACGCTCCTCGTGCCGTCGACCGGGGTAAAGGGCGACAACAGCGTTCACCAGTTCATGGTGCCGGGCCTAGTCTTCAATCTGACGACAGGTTCTCACTCGATTCCTGAACTCTGTCTCGCGTGCGGGCGCTCTCCGCACGTCGTGATCCAACACTGGCGCTCTATCAAGCTGCTAGAGAACGCGGCGGAGATGATCGTCGCAGCGGAAGCCAAGGGAAAGGGCGCTCGCGCTGCGCGGGAACTGTAGTGGTGCGTGATCGACTGACGGTTCTTGTGGGTGCGGGCGGCTCGGTTGACCTTGGTGTGCCCGGAACGAAGGAAGCAACCGACTTCGTCATCGGAGATGATCCGTGGGACGAGGCGGACGAGTGGCACAAGACAGACGGATGGATCGTCAATCAGGTCTTCAACATCCTGAAACAGTGGTATCGCGATCCAGCGGATCAGAACTTCGAAGTTCTCTTGCACGCGTTCGAGGGCATGGCGACTCTCGAGCGAGCTTGGCGGCCAGGTGCGGGCGGCCGCGGACGAGTGATCTGGTCTCTCCTTACTGGGGGCCCAAGAGGAGAACTGTTCAAGATTTTCCAGGACGGTTTTGCGGATCGAGGTGCGGGACGCCTACTCAGGCGGCTGCACGGGGCTTTTGCAGACCATCCGATGGACAAGTCGTCCGCCAACTGGCGCGCCTACGAAACGTGGTGGCGTGAGCTGGGACATGCCTTCGATCTCGACATCGCCACTACCAACTATGACCGTCTGATTGAGGAGGCGGTCCCGTCTGTTGATCAGGGATTCAGGCCAATGTCAGGGGAAGAGGGCCAGCGCTTTACACCCATGAACTTCCGGGGCCCTGGGCATAGACTTGCTCACCTCCACGGGAGCGTCAATTTTGGTTATCGCTCTCTAACCCACGAACCCAACAGATATGCGTTCCCCGATGGCTTTCATGACCTCTATCGCTTCGATGATCCAAAGGTCGCAAGAGAGAGCTGGGGTGCTCGTTCACACCCGACCGCTCAGTCAGGCGAGGATCTCATCGTCGCGCCGCTTATCACGGGCCTCCAGAAGCCGGACAAGGTTCTCGCGGCCGAGCCTTACCATTCGTATTACCGGTACTTCGGGAACTGGTTGGAGGCTACCCCGCGGTTACTGGTCATCGGCTACGGTTTTGCCGATGTCCACCTGAATACCCTCCTGGCCCGGCTGACAAGTTGGCACGGCGACGCTCGGCGCGTTGTCATCGTAACGTGGCTACCGGAAGATGAATGGGTACTGCATCACCACAGCGGTCACTACCGTCATGACGAGGGAATCGTGGCGGCTCGGTTGAGCGAAGAACGGCAAGGGTGGTTCCACCAAATGCGCCTCTATGAACCGGTCTGGACTAGCCCCAATTCACGATGCCGGGTGTACCAGGGCGGACTTCGATCAACCATCGACGGACACCTGGGCGACGTAATCAAGTTTCTGAAAGAGCCCTGACGCTTCGGAACTCAGCACACACGCGAGATCGCCCAGACGCAACCATATTGGCTGATCATGTTGACCGTCCTCCCTCCTCCCTCCGACCGGCTGATCGTGTACCTCGACATTCTCGGGTGGTCGGAGATTGTCCGCGACGAAAAGCGCGCAGGCGACGTCGCCAGCGCGATGCTCGAAGTCCAGGCAGAGAAGGACACCCATGAGATCGCTCGACGTCTGACCCGCACCGACGACGCCGTTCAGACCTCGGAATTCTCCGATTGCGTCGTCTTTTCTTGCGACCCGGAATCGGACTGGGCTCGAGAGAGCCTGCTTCGGCGGGTGTGCCGCCTCTCTCTGCTCTGGCTTCATCGCGGCTTCCTGTGCCGCGGGGCGGTGGTCATCGGACGCGTCGTTCACTCCGACAAAGTGATTTACGGGAGCGGCCTGGTCGACGCCTATCGTCTCGAGAGGGAGGTAGCGGTCTACCCACGGATCGTGGTCCGCGAGGCGGACATCTTGCGTCTTGGCCTTGAAAGCAAGGTTTTCCGAATGGACGATGGGGTGCCCTTCCTGAATCCGATGCTGCATTGGCTTCCGCCGGCGAACGAGCCGGCGACTGTAGAACAAATCGAAAGCGGTCTGAGAACGGAGCATCGTCGCTGGAAGGTCCGCTTGGACGAGTTGAAGGCGAAGCCGGATCCGACACCCGCATGGGCGAAGGTGATCGCCAAGCACGAGTGGCTTCTTCGGTACTTCGAGAGGTCAGCCGAGGCGATCGGTCTGAAGCTCACGGTCTCGGGCCGGGGTTGAACGTCGTCCGCACGATTGACGTTCTTTGTCGTCCTTTAAGCGTGCCGTGACCGTTCGAGCCTTGTTCGGCCCTGCTCGGTACGTTTGTGCGCCGTCGGTGGTTTTTTCGGCACCCTGATATCACGATCTTTCGCCTACGGTGGGACCTCACCGATGCAACTTGATGGTCCAACCGATCGTGTTCTCCTGACGCAGGCCGCCCGAGCCGAGGGCATCTCCGTCCGGACTCTCCGCAAGGACGCTCGGCGCGGCCGCCTAGCCCTCATCCGGATCGGGCAGCGCGACTATGTCTCCCTGGTGGAGCTGAAGCGCTACTTCTCGGGGGCGGCACAGGTCGCCGCCGCCGTGGCCCTCTTGTTTGTGTGTTCTCACTTAGCCCGCTTGTGTCCGCCTAACTTGAAAGGAGTTCCGATGTCCGCCACCAGAGCCCTCTCGCCGTCCGAAGCGCATGGTCGACTTCTCGTCCGGTGCCGCCGCCTTCACGACCCCGAGGCGCCGGGAGTTGCTGACTTCCTGATTCGGAAGGCCGCGATACTTCTCGAGGAGACGCCGGCCGGGATGATCAGGCCCGAGTCGCTCAATCGAGCGATTCACGCTCTCGATGCGTCGATCGCCCAGACCTCGAAGAACCAGCGGGAGAACGAGGAGCGCGGCGTCTGGGGCGGCCCCGTTCGTAAGGACGCCACGACCGGTGGCAGCGCCACCACCAACGGCGTGACGAACGGCGGGTCGCCATCGGCCGCCGACGCCGTCTGGGCGAACGACCCCGGCGAGCAGGCCCAGACGCTTGAAGGTCTGTCGATCGACTACATCGCTGAGACCGCCTCAAACCTCCAGGTGGCGTCGCCGTTCACCTCGACGGAGATGATGCAGATCCTCCAGCTCGCCGGCGAGCCGCCCGACGATCAGCAGTTCATCGTGAAGCTCGACACGAACTACAAGACCAGACTCTATCGGGCCTGCAAGCAAGTCCTCGCCGACCGCAAGGTCTGGAAGACGATCGGCCGGGGGCTAAGCTTTGCCGGCGATACCTCGAACTCGGGGACGGGCGATGTCACCGTGACGACCCCGCCCCGAGCGGTCGCCGAAGGGACCACGGTGGTCGTCGGCGACGTTCGCGCCCCGACGGGTCCGGGCGCGGTCGATGCCATGGCCCGCGCCGCGACGTCGCCGACCTCCCCGGCGGGTCCCGCACCGGCGATCCCGACCGCCGCTGATGATCTCGCCGCGGGCCTCGACCTCAAGATCAGTGCCATCGACATCGCCCAAGCCGTCGCGGACGCCCAAGGTTACGCGGCCGCCGACCCGAAGGTGATCCAGGCGGTCACGAAGGCTCTCAGGACGAAGGGTGTCGTGCGGCTTCAAAGGAGGGGAGCCTAGTCATGGGCCGATTCCTCCAGATCGGTAAGGACATCGCGATCATCGACGTCAAGAAATCGACGCCGGCGCCGGCCGTCCCGCCCGTGGAACCCGCCGTGCTGACCCCGCGCGAGGTGGTCCTCAAGGCGGCCGCCGAGGCCTACCAGAAGGCGTCCTACGCGGGCGACCAGACCAACGGTGGTACTGGGGGGGCGATCGGCGCGGGGACGCCCACACCGGTCGTCTCCACCGAGGTCACGATCCCGGTCGCTGCCCTCCAAGATGAGGAGACGCCGGACACGCAGGAGTTTGTCCCGTCCGACGTCCGCGCCGCGAACGACCTCAGGAAGGCACGCCGGAACGCCGCCCGGAGTCCCCATTTCAGCAACCCGCTCGATCTCGCGAGGTAGCCATGGCGACTCTAGACTACACGGCGGTCTCCGCGGCACTCGCACGGGAGGGCTACACAGTGACGCCCACCGCCGTTGCCGACGCAGCCGTGCTCGCGGCGCGGTCAGGTACCCTCGATGCTACGAGCCTCGCGGCGGCGCTGGAACGCCGTCTCGGACACAATGGTGTTCCGGAATGGGCGGTCCGAAAGGCGATAGCGGCGGCCGTGCCGGCCTCGCGCCCGCCGGCGGAACAAGTGATTCGGGACTTCTTCCGCGTCGACGAAGCGAGCGCCAGGCCCGACTCACACCGGAGGCGACCATGAACCGGATCGCTCTTGCCTTCGCTCGTCGCTACGGTCACACACCCGCGTGGGGTTTCGCGCGTCGGGTGGTCGATCGCGGGGAACGCTACCTCGCCGGTCTGAGCCTCTACCTCTACCAGCACGATGGGCAACGGATCGCCCGCGAGGTAGTCCGGGAGAGGGAGAAAGAGGAAGCCGGGAAGCAAGCACTCGCGGAACTGGACGCTTTGATCGCGCGCCTTTCGGCCAAGGACAAAGTCGAAGCGGTCCCGACGCTGGAAGACGCCGAGCGCTTTCGCGAGGCGGGGAAAGCCCTGGGCCGCAAGGTGATCGAGGATCTCTGCCTCCGGGCCTCGAGCGGAAAGGTCGGGCGGAACTGAGTCATGCGGACCCGGAACCCCCTCACCCGGAGCGTCGTAGTTGAAGCTCGCCTACGGGTCGCCGGAGGCGAATCGGTTCCCACCATCGCGAGAGGGAAGGGCGTCAACTCGCGAACTCTCTACTATGCGGTGTACGAGGGCGGGACCTGGCGCTCCGCGGACGGCGATGCGCCGCCGGTGCCCCGAGAAGGCCCATTCGTGCTCAGCCACGAGAGAGTGGTCCAGATCGCTCGCGAAGTGAATGCTGGCTCCCTCGATGGGGTGAGCGGAAAGTATGAGATCAGTCGCTCGAGGCTGATCCACCTCTTCGCAAACGCATTTCTCTCGGACCTCGCCAAGAACGGGGAGGCGGCGGCGTGAGTCCTCTCGAGCCGACCACAAGAGACACTCGCGCCGACGTGGCCGCCCAGGTCGCGAACGGCTTCGCGGCGCTTCGACGGTTCGCCTTCCTGGGCGCCGGGGTAGCCACCGACGAGGTGGACGCGGTGATCGAACACTACGACCGGATCATCGGCGAGTTGCTCGACTGCACGGACCTGATCCTGAGCGCCGCGCCGGAACACCGGGCGTTCATCGCTCCTGAGAGCGTCGAGATCATCACCCGAACGCAGGCCGCGCTCCTGGTCCAGGCCCAGCGCCCGATCCTGATCGAGAAGGAAGTCCTTCACGCCGCAGCTCGCGCGGTTGTAGGGCTCGAGCCATCGGCGCTCTCGGCCGTCGGGGAGTTCTCCCATCCGACCGAGCGCCTCGTCGCGCAAGCCTTCCACCGAGGGAAGGCCCTTCTTCAGCAGTCGTCAACACACCTAGCCTAGGAGCGAAAGGACACCATGAGTAACCGGACGAGCTTCTACTTCAAACAGGTTCTCAAAAAAGAGGATCTGAACACCGAGTTCGACAACCTCGAGGCGGCGCAATGGAACCTCGCGGAGGACTTCGGCCTCGTCGGCCTTGCGTCGGGTGGTCTCCTGGCGGTGAACGTCTCCGGTGCCTCGCATGCGACGATCGACACCATCCTCGCGACGACGCTCGACGGGAAACGTCTCTCGACCGGCGGACCGATCACGGTGGACTTCACGAACGACGTCACCGGCACGCCCACGGTTCCCAGCTCGGGGCACTTCCGATGGATCTCGATCCTCGCCCGGTACGGCAAGAGCGGAACGAACGCGGTCACCGACGGCGATGGGGCGACCGTCTACACCACGGAGAGCGAGGGGATCTCATCGACCGGCGATGTTGATGCCGCGCACACGCCCAGCAACTTCGGCAAGTTCCGGATCGTGTCGGGGACAGAGGCCGCGTCAACCGGCGCCGCCGTCCGGCCGAGTGGCTTCGGAGACGACATCCTGATTTGCGACCTCCTGCTCGAGGACACCGGTCTCGTTCACGGTGGCATGGCCGGCGCCAGCGTCACGCGCGCGAATCGATACGCGGTGACTCAGGCGGGCGCGAAGGTGTTCTCGCCGAGGTTCGACCGCCACGACTACGCGCTCGTGCGGGACATCGCGATCGACGGGGCCAACGGGATCCATTTCCGGGAATACATGGGCCTCGACACGGGGACGTGTGTTTTCCTGACGACATTGAACGCGCGGTGGGACGGCGTCCAACAGCTTTGGTTCTCCGACGACGGCACGATCCCGGCGCACATGATCGAGCTGTATTCGTCGGCCCAGACGCACAACGTTCGCACGTCCGGCGGGACGTCGTGGACGAACGACCGCAACAACTCGGTCGGGTGGGACGTCGAGTTCGAGTTCCTCCTTTCGGTGCTGAACAGTCTGATGACGATCGACAGCTCCGGCCCGATCATCTCGAACGGGCCTCAGATCGGATTCGGGATGGTTCACACGGGCGAGGTGGGCACGGCGCCGACGACCTACGCATCGGGTACGACGTGGCCTCAGCAGATGGCGGCGACGCCGTCATCGACGACTCTCCTCGACATCTCGTCACTCGATCAGAACGTCGGATCGGTCAGCGCCGTGGCAGCGAACGCGTTCGGGTGTGGCTTCTCGGTCACCTCCACGGGCGGCACGCCGGCGGCGGCCGCCGTCGCTGCGGCTCGCAAGATCACGGCGGTTCCGTAGGAGGAAGGCACATCGCCGGGCGAACCGATCTCGGTAAGAGGAAAGGACCCTCAGCCATGACAAGAATCGAACCAGAAGTCGTCTCAGACGTCGAAGAGAAGCACCGCGCGGCCTATGACGAGGTCGTGCGTCAGTTGCTCGCCGATGCGGACGTAGTCTTCGCCGCGTCACCCGAGGATCGAAGGTACATGGAGGAGAAGTGCGAGTTCAGCTTCGAGAACTTCGAGGTCGCTCGCCGGGAGTTGGAGAAGCAGCGGACGGGGAGTGCTCCTCCAGATCCGCTCCTTCTTAGGGCGGCCGCTAAGCGGGTCGCCGGGATCAAGCCGATCGAACCCGAGGCGGACCCCGGGCAGTCTCCAAGCCTCGCCAAGGTCTACCTGGCGGCGCTCAGGTGCAGAAACACGCTCTATGACGACGTGATCAGGGAGGAAGAGACCCGCCACCAGGGGGGGCGCCCGAAGGGGCGGTGATGGCCGGCCTGTCCTCCAGGATCTTCGGCGAGTGGGGACCCGTCCTCAAGGCGCTCAAGAACGCCCCGCGCGACATTGGAGAGGCGAAGCACCGGGCGCTCTTGAAGGAGGCCGAGTTCTTCCGCGGGAAGGTCATCGAAGGGCTTCGCGACCAAGCCCCGGGCGGCGTGGCGTTCAAGCCTCTGTCGCCGGCCACGATCGCCATGCGCCAGTTCTTGGGCTTCAAGGGGACGAAGGCGCTCCTTGCGCACGGAGACCTCATGAAGTCGGTGACGGTTCACGACGTGGACGAGAGGATCTTCGTCGGCGTGCTCAGAACGGCGAAGACACAGGACGGCAAATCCCTCGCGGACATCGCCGAGCTGAACGAGAACGGAAGCCAGCCCATCGTGATCCACATGACACCGAAGATGGCCGCGCTCCTGCACGCGGCCTTCAAGGCGTCGGGCTACGGCAATCGGATGGGGCCGCCTGTGCCGTCAACGGGGGTCATCGTGGTTCAGGTTCCGGCCCGCCCCTTCTTCGGCCCGATCTTCGCTCTCCACGGAAATCCCGCCGTCGCGAACAAACGATTCGCCGAGAGGGTGGCGAAAGAGATGAAAGGCAAGGGGCCATGGAAGGCCGTGGCCGATCTTCTCTAGTGAGCTTTCGCTGCCTCGATATCACGCACTTCGGGCGTAGGGTGGAAAAGTCGTGTTGAACCAGATGGGCCTCGGCTGGCTTTTTGAGTGTCGCGATATGACGCGCGAGACGATCGAGCGCCTCCACGGCAACCTCGAGAACCTCAAGAAGGCGGGGGAGATTTCCTCGCACTCCATCACGGGCTCCCTCATGAAGTTCGCCGGCGCTGCTGTCGGAATGAGCGCCGTCGTGGGAGGCGCGGTCACCGTCGCCGCGTTCGAGCTGGCGGAGCACTCGGACCGGATGTCTCTTGCGCTTAGCCAGGCCGGCGCCGCCGCCGGTGCGACCGCTGCCCAGATGCGTGAATTCGAGGAAGTAGTCCGGACGAAGAGCCTGGACTCCCTCCGGGGGTCGGCGATCGGGATGGCGGAAGCCTTGCGAGATCTCGCCAAGGAAGGGTTCAACGCCAACGAGGCGACCAAGGCGCTCGACGGGACCCTCATGCTCACGCGGATTTCGATGGGCGCGCTCGGGTCAGCCGACTCGGCGGCGATCGTCCATGACTCACTTCGTCAGTTCAATATGCAGGCGAGCCAGGCCGGCGAGCTGACGGACAAGCTCGCCTTTGCCCTCCGACATTTTGGATTCCAGGCCAGTGAGCTTCGCGGGGCGATGAGCGGCCTCGCTTCCGGGGCTCAACTCGTCGGAGCCAGCCTCGACGACACCCTGATCGCCGTGGGGTTGGTCCACAGTGCCTTCCCGTCGGCGACGAAGTCCGCCGCGGCCATGAATATGGCGATGCAACAGCTCGCTTCGACGCGGGTTCAACGGGAGCTTCGGGGGATCGGCGTGGCGACGACCGACGCCAGCGGGAAGATCCTTCCCCTCATCGACATCATCAGCAACCTCAACACCCATACGTCGAGACTGACCGAAGCGCAGTTGGCCCAGAAGCTCGAGACGATCGCTGGAGGCCGCGCGGCGGGGGGCCTGAGCGCGATTATCGAGGGCCTGCGTAAAGGCGTGACGGACACGACCGGCAAGATCCTCACCGGTGGCGATGCGATCGCCCATCTCCGCGATCAGATGGCCAAGACCAACGGCACGGCCAAGGCCATGTCCGACATGCTTGGCACGACGATGGGCGACTCGATCACAGCCCTGAAGAACGCCATCAGCAACGCCGGCACAGCCATCGGCTCGGGCTTCGAGGGACCCTTCATGAAGGCGATCCAGGGAGCCAACCTCTTCATCCGTGGCCTGACCCAGCTCTTCACGCAAGGCGGCTTCTCCGGAGAAGTGAAAGAGGGGCTCGACAAGCACCTTGGGATCAAGGAGTTTGCGAAGAAGATCTTCATGTGGGTGAAGAGGATCGAGCACTTCTTCGATGGTCTGAGCGACTCATTCACTGCGGCCTTCGCCCCGTTCAAACCCCTTCTGGATCCGCTGGTGAAAGCGTTCGGCGCGCTCGGTCAGGCCCTCGGCCTCACGAGCCAGACCGCCGACGACAACGCCGCGTCGTGGGACGCCTTCGGGTCCGCTGGGAATACCACCGGATCGGTTCTGGGGAACCTGGCCGGGAACATCTTGCCGCAGCTCATCTCCGTGATCGACAGCGTGACCAAGGCGGTGGACTTCGTGAAGGGGGCGATCGACGTCCTTGGGCCGACCCTGTCGGGCGTCTGGGAGACGTTCAAGGGCACGTTCAACCTTCTCGAGGGATTGTTCACCGGCGACTGGAAGAAGATGTGGGACGGCCTGATCGACACGGTGGTTGGAGCGTCGAAGGCCATCGTCAGCCTCGTTCTTGGAATGATGCATCCGATTGCATCGATCATCGACAGCATCGGGGCGGTCACAGGCCAGGACTACGGCTTAACCGGCATGGTCAGCCAGATGCAGGCCGGCGTTAAGTCAGGGGCCATCGAGCGCGGAGCCCAAGGGCTCAAAGACCTTGTACCGGCGAGCGCCCCGGCGGCCGCCGCTCAATCCGCGACCGCCGAGCAGTCCCGCGCGGCGGCTGCCCAGCTCGCGAAGATGTTCCCGGCGTTGGACTTCATGAACCCCGAGAAGGAAGTCCACATCCACGCCCACGTGAATCTCGATGGGGAGAACATCGCAACGGCTACGGCTAAGGCTCGTCGGGCGCAAGGCGCCCGGTCGTTCCATCCGGTTACGGCGACCGAAGGGGCGTTTTAGTGGCACCGGTCGTCGACCGGCCGGTGTTCACGATCAAGGCCATCCCGGAGGGGAAGGGCGCCAAGCCGCTCGACATCACGGATCGGACGCTGAGCTTCGAATACGTCGATGAGGAGCGCCGCGCGGACAAGCTCTGCATCACCCTCGACAACTGGGACCTGTCCGTATTCGACGACCCGACCTTTCGCAAGGGCACGATCCTCGAGGTGTCCCATGGGTACGCGGGCCGAATGGGGCCGGTCCGTAGGGCGATCATCCAGTCCATCAAAGGGAGCCGTCAGGTCACGATCGAGGCCCATGGAATGGCCATGGTGATGCACAAGATCCGTCGGTCAAGGGTCTGGGAGAACACGACGCTCACTTCGATCGCCACTCAGATCGCCAAGAACTACGGGGCGGAGTTCAACGTCCAGGGGGGGACCATCTCCGACAACGTCTTCGTCGATCCATCGCTCGATCAGCCCCGAACCCGCCACCAGGCGTCCGAGACCGACGCGACGTTTCTCTCGCGCCTGGCCCGGCGCCACGGTCTCGAGTTCTATGTCGACAGTCAGGGACTCCACTTCAAGCAGAGAAACCTGGCCCAGGCGCCCGTCAAGGAGTTCGTCTGGTACAACGGCGACGGGGACTTCCTCGACTTCAGCATCGAGAACAACATCACCGGTCGGCCGGGGTCGGTGACCAAGAAGGGGATCGACCCTCTTAGCGGGACGGCGCTCTCGCACACCGCGGAGAACGGATCGGACAAGCGTCCCGGTCTCGCGCCGGTGATGGAGATCGTCGATCCGATCACCGGAGAAAGCTCGAATCAGGCGCGCGCGGCCGAAAGCCATACGGAGCACACCTCCGAGACGACGGCCACCGGCACGAAGAGCCACGCCGAGGGGAAGTTTCGGAAGACCCAGCACGAGACGATCCACCTCAACTTCCAGCTCGTGGGCGATCCGGACGTGCTCGCGAAGCGGATCTACATCTTCGGTGGCCTCGGGAAACGAATCTCGGGTCGCTACTACGCCACCCAGGTCACCCACAAGATCGACCACGGCGGCTACATCACCTCGGGGAAGGCCAAGAGAGATGGTCACGGCGGCTACGGAAAGAACAACATCGGAAGCAAGGCGGCCCTCAACAAGAAAGACCCGACCCAGGCCGTGAACTACATAGAGAAGATCGACCCGCGCACCGGGGAGGCATACAAGGAATACAGGCGGAGCGGGGAGGAGCGCTAGAGTGGAGCACGACGACGACTTTAAGGACTTCGGCCACTACCTCGGGAAGGTGGCCGACAACAGGGACCCCCGGAAGCTCGGGTGGGTTCGCGTGCATGTGCCGGGTCTCATCGAGCCGGCGAGCGCATGGGCGTTTCCAACCGGCGGACCTCAGTCAAGCGGGGGCGCCAACGTGGGCGGCTATGACGTGCCGCCGATCGGGGCGAAGGTCATGGTCGCGTTCATGGGCGGAGACCGGGACGTCCCGTTCTTCTACGGCGCGCACCATGGAAGCGGCGAGCAGAACAGCCAAGGCCCGGACGCGCCAGCGAACGCCGACAAGATCAAGATCTACGAATCGGAGCGGTTCCTCGTGGTCCTCAATGGGATCTCCGGAGCCGAGGAGCTTCTCTTCAAGGACAAGATCACCGGCGACCTCGTGTCGATGAAACCGGACGAGCTACAGGTCAAGGCGTCTCAGAAGGTGACGGTCCTGGCTCCGGCGATCGCGCTCGGCGGCGATGAAGGGCCGGCGGTGGCGCGCATGGGGGACGCCGTCAGTACCACGCTCAGCCCCGCGGACCTCGCGGAGATCGCGACGGCTCTTTTGGCTACGGGGGCGTTCACGCCCTCGGGTAGTCCGGTGTCGCCGCCGCCGGCGGCGGTTCCGATCACCGGACCGAACGCGATTGCCGCCGGCTCGAGCATCACGCAGGCCGCGTGATCTCCGAGCGTCGAGGAGGGACCGCCATGCCGGCTACGGCAGATCAACTCCTGGCCTCGACTGCGCGGAGAGGAATGAGTGCTAATTCCGGCGCCCGACGGGCGCCCACTGATAGCTCCAGCTCTCCTTCGTCGCTTCGACAACGCCGGCGAGGCCCGGCTTCACGGCCGCCGCCGATATCCCTTCGGCATGGAGTAGACGGAGTGCCACTCGCGCCTCCGTCTCTGGCAAGACGAACTTTACAAGAATAGGCATCCAGCGCTCCCAATCAGGAGGAACCTTGTCCGCCATACCTAGCAAGGCGGCGTCCACATCGAGGATCGGGTGGGGGTCGCCTGTTCGATGCTGAACAAGAGTGAAGAGGCCGCCTTGGGCCGCTAGGTTCGGGTTTGTCGCGTAGGGCGCCGTCACCATGTAGACCACCGGATCGATAGACGGCACCTTTCTCGCCTCCGAGATCATCGCACGGATGAACCCTTGGTCCACGGCCCAGACCGCACAAGGAGAGTTGCCGTCGGTGGCCCAGATACCGGGGCGCCTAGTGCGGGCCTGTGCAACGTCGCGAACCGCGAAATAAGCAGCGACTAGAGGATGCCGCGACCAATCCAGAAGGCGGGTAGGTACGCCGTAATGTTGCGCCAGGGCGAACATGTGGAGCTTGTTGATCGGGGGAAACTCGTGGGGATCGTAGTCCGGGATGGTACAGCGAGGGTCTCTCAGCTCGGGTCGGTCGGCCGGAATAGCGATCTCTCGCCGGTCCGCGTTCGTACAGAACTGGGTCAGAATGTGGTCCTCGATGTCGCGTTGTTCCTTGGCAGTCTGGATCAAAAACTGGTGTTGACCCGGACGGAAAGGCGCAAAGGCATCCTTGCGAAAGGCCGACGGTCGAAGCGCGAAATCTGCCTGCGGTAGGCCCCGGAACATCCACTCCCGTTCACCTAGACCTCGGTCCCGCCCATCTGCCCATAGCCGCCCGGTCGTCGGGCTCATTTCGCGAAGCAGCTCTTCGGCAGTGTGGCAGGGAATCTCTTCCTTCATCAGGTCGGGCGGGATCACGGGCGGATAGGTTAGTCCTATGAGACCACAGGATCCAAGGGACCAACTCGCAGCAACGCTCTCCGCTCTTCTGGACGCCCCGCGCGTGCTCGACGACCTTCGGCGTCAGGTCGCCGACCTGACCGAAGCCGTGAGGTCGATGGAAAGCCGTCTTCCCTCGCTACTCGTGAGCGCAGATCGAGCCGCGAAGGTCTGGGGGTGTTCGCCGGCGTCGGTCCGGCGCTGGGCGGCGGCCGGCGTCATTCCCACTGTGCGCTTGGGCAGGAGCTTGAAGGTAGACCTATCGAAGATCCGCGGCATGGACGCGGACGACATCGCGCGCCTGGCGAGAGAGGCGCGGTCTAAGTGACCGAGGGCGAGTCACCTCGCGAATGGACGGGGTAGGGCGGGTTTCCGGAAGACCTCTCCGGTGCGTGGCAAAGCGGCGGCCTAGCATGGCAAAGGGACCACCTCGATCTCCTAACCATCAGTGATCACGGGCGAGACCTACGGTGTTTCTAACCGTTGGTGAGCTTAATGCGTGCGCTCCGGAATCGACCGAGCTGCTCTGTTTCTGGGCGTGATATCACGCGCGATCGGTTACCTCTCGAGTTGCTCAGCGATTCAACAACTCACGGAGGCAAACGCGATGGAAGCGACGATGCTCAGGAAGCCGGTCAGTGAACGGGCCCTTTTTCAGCGGGTCAAGCGCGCCCTGGCGCGGAAGGACGAACGCCTGGTCAAGTGCCGGCAAGATTCACGCTGGTATCACGACCTTGGCGACTACTACACCACCAACGAGAAAAGGCACCTGACCGGCACGCATCTCGATCTCGAGACGTTGGGTCGCGATCTCGGCGTTCTGCCTGAAGGTGAAGCGCTCGTAGCTGATGGCGCGCGCGTCGGGGCCGGAGGCGTTACGCGGAAGATGGAGCTGTTCGTGTTGAAACACGTCCTCGACGGCGCGGGCGACGATCGCCGTCTCGCCTCGGCGAGCATCCGGGCGATGAAGGACGATGAACTGGCCGCAGCGCTGGATCAGCGAACGGATCCAACGGCGGCGACGTACGACGAGGCGTTCACCAAGGAGGTCCAGAGCTTTGGCTTCAACCGGTCGTGGTGGGTAGCGCTCACGCTTCAGGAGGCGGCGTCGTGAGCGCGGCGGTAGTGGAGAGGCCGACGCTCGTCACGGTCACCGTGGAGACGCGCCCGGAGGTCGTTCTGACGCCCAACGTCGTCGTGCGGGAGCGGCCGGAGGTCGTCCTGACGCCGACGGTCCTAGTGCAGGCGCGTCCCGAGGTCGTCCTGACTCCGGAGGTCGTCGTGAAGGACCGGGCCGAGAGTAAGAACCAAATGGTCGAAGAGATCGCGGAGGAACGGCGGATCGATATGATGCAGGAACGTCTGCTTGAAATAGTCGAGGATCGGTTCACCGAGGGGTGTGGACTGCGGCGGCGGTCTGCCGAGGAAATACGCGCGGAGCTGGTCGAAAGCGTGGGCGAGGAGCGAGCGCGCGAGGTGAACGTGAAGGCCGGCGCGCGAGGGGGGCTCTCGACGGCCGTGTTCACCCACCCGTTCATGCGGTTGTTCCTGGCGGAGAAGGTGTCTCAGGGAGCCATCTTCGGCTATCTGGGCGACGGTTACCGATCGATCTCCCAGGATGAGGAGGTCGAAGCCGGTCTCCGAGATGCCGGTCTCGGCGACGCCGAGATCGCGGTGTTCCTGACTTGGAAGAGCAGTCGGCACCTGGCCGAGGATGTGAGCGGCATGACGGGACAGTTCGTCAGAGGCGGACCCTTGACCATGCGCTCCTTTGTGAAGACCTACGTGTCGAGGTCTGGATTGGTTTGGGAAGGCGAGCCGGAGGCATCGATAGTCGAGGATCTGCAACTCTATGTTCGCGATCCCCTTGCGGCCGCGTTGGTGTTCCTCGAGAGGGAAGACCGTAGGTCACAGCGCTTGGAGGCGGACGAGGGACACGGACGACGGTGAATGTCGACCGACCTTGATGTGACTGCTCACCACGAGGCAGGCCACTTCATCGTGCATGCCTCGATCGGCTACCCCAAGGCGCCTTCGCTGGAGATAACTCCAGTGCTGTCGAAGCAGCGGTCTGGCTACTATCATCCGGGCGATAACAGCCTAGCGAAGGGCAGCCTGGACGCAATTTGGGTAGCGCTGGCGGGGCCGCTCGCCGAATACCTCTACTCTAACGAGAGCCCTCACCCGCTCGAATTGATAGGCTCGCCCGTGGTCGACATCGAAGATGCGGTGGCCGGCGCGGAGTTGTTGATCGGCGAGAGCGACTTTGACCGCATCAGCGGCGAACTTGCGCGCCAGCTCCGTCACGTGAGCACGCTCTTGCATAAGCGCTGGCGGCACGTCGTGACCGTCGCTTCGCTCGTGCTCGCGTCCAAGGAGGGGCGTCTCGGTCCTGAAGAGCTTGCGCCGTGGCTCGGTGGGGTGCTTCCCCAGTGGCGACGATTCGAGCGCGAGTGCGATCGGTGTCACCTTCTCCCGAAGCTCGCCTCTTGTTCGGTTTCACGGGTGATCTAGAGTCCGGTGCATGAACCGGGGCGCCTTCGCGATGTTCGATGCGCTTGGTACCAAGGGCATCTGGAGGAGATACGATTCCGATCAAGTAGTAGAGAAGTTTCGACGGTTACGTGCCGAGGTCGACCGGTTCCTCGATAGCCAATTCGGCGGGAAAGGGCGTCCACATCTCGGTGGCCCCGGCAATAACCTCCAGGACGTTCAAATCGGGTTTCTCTCAGACACTGTCGTTCTTGCCGTGTTACCAAAAAGCATCCCGGAGAGACAGGAACAAGTGGATGAGTTCTGCCTCATTCTTGCAGCTCGATTCGCCGGAACGGTCATGAGGCTTGCGGCTGCCGACGAACCCAGATGGGCATATCGGGGCTGCATCACGTTCGGCCAGTTCGCGAGTGATGCCCGAACGACGACCTTTTTTGTGGGCCCGGCGGTGGATGAGGCCGCTGGAATGATGAATGAAGCTCAAGGAGCGTTTGTGTTTCTTGCACCGAGAGCCCGCGTCATGTCCTCTAACGGGTTTAGGGCGGCTATCGAACCGGGAGGCCATCTTGTTCCCTACTCCGTGCCCATCAAAGGGATAGGAAGTGTCCCGACCTATGTAGTCTCGCCATTCGACGTCGACACGAAGAAGGAGGAGAGCGAGATGATCGCAAACAACATGATCGCAACGTTCACCTCGGACACCCTGGATGTGGCGGTGAAAAAGGAGAACACTGCCAGCTTCTACCGTGCAGTTCTCCCATGGTGGCACGCGAGGCTCGATAGAGTGGATCGCCTTCTTGCCGACCTGGATCCGAAATACTGAACCAAGTGACCGACCCAGCGGCCTTGCCTCCTCCCTCAACTTGACGGCGCAAAGGGCGACCGTGCCACGCTCTACAAGGAGGTGTGGCCTCGGCGTAAGGTGTCGTTGCCGTGACCGAGAAGACCGAGGGGGACGCTAGCGGCGGCGACGTAATGCACTACGCGGACGAGGAGTACCGGCGACCGTGTGGGGGCGTTGGGAATGCCAGCGCGGACGTAGACGCCGTTACCTGTGCGGCGTGTCGGAAGACCGAGGTGTTCAAGGCCGCGCAGGTCGCAGAAGGGTTGGAGTAGTGGCGTGCCGAGCTTGAACCCGACCGAGGGGAGGCGTCGCTTCCCGAGGGCTGGCGGTCGCTCTCCCGCCCATCCAGGCGGAAGTTGATGCGGGGCGCGTGACTACCAGTCGACCCTTGTCGGGTCGATCTTCTTCCATACGATCGTGAAGGGCATCCCGCGGAACTCTTGTACGGTCGCCTTTTGCGTGTAGCGCAGGGCCCCGTCCTTGTCGACGCTCACGTCGAGCGGGTTGTTGTCGTCTCCGGTGGCCTCGATGTTCGTGCCGTCAGGAAAGAAGACCTTGAATCGGATCGCGTGCATGTGAGGTTCCCTTCTGAAGGCGACGCTAACACCGGCATCCCGCATCCCCAACAGATCGGGGTCGGCAAAGATCGGACGTGCGCGGAGGCGGCGGTGTCGTCCGCGGTGTGATCGCGCTAACGGCGGTCGGAAACGACGACACAGCCGGTCCGAAAACTCGTACCGGAACTCGTCCCCGCTGCCATCGACGGCCCGTGCACGACTTGCCTAAGTGACGAGATTCGTTGGTGTCTGTCGCTAGTTTCGGGATCCTTGGTACCACCTTGCCAAGGTGGACGTCGAGGGTTCGAACCCCTTCTCCCGCTCTCCTAAAGCCCAGCCATCGCTGGGCTTTTTTCGTTTCTGAGGGATCGTGGTCGTGAAGGCTGGTGCTGCATAACCACCTGCATGACCACCTGGGTGGTCATGACGCCTTCCGGGTCGAAACTGACCCCGTTCCCGCGATACCGGCCAGGGCGATGACCTTGGCCAGGCCGGTGCGCACCTCATCCCCGCTGACGCTGCTGTAGTGCTCCTGCATGGACGTCGTGGCGTGGCCAGAGATGGCCCGAACCACGAAGTCGTGGACGCTCGCCGCGCGCCCGAGATCCTGAAAGGTCCGCCGCATGAACCGCGGCGTGAGGGCCTTCTGGATCTTGGCCGACCGAGCGATCTGCCGGATCGGCCCGTCCAGGCACGACGGCGCCCGGTACCCGCCGGAAAGCGACGGGAACAGGAGCTCCGATTCGAGCATGGGACCGGCCGGAAGCGTGTCCACGTGGTGCTGCAGGATCTCCATCAGCTCGGCGGGGAGGGGGATGCGGAGGCGGCGGCCGGTCTTGGTTCGCTCCATCACCTCGCCTCTGGTCTCCGAGCGACGCACGAGGAGCACGCCTTCGGTCCAGAGAATGTCGGGTGTGGGGCCCTTCCGTCTCAGCGGCCGCAGCTCCGACGGCCGCCGCCCGGTCGCGAGACCGAGCGCCAGCATGGCGAAGTGCTGCGGATGCAGGGCCCGCGCGTGCGCCACGAAGCGCGGCACCTCGTCCACCGTGAGGGAGTTGGGCTCCTCCTCGGTGTAGGTGTGCCACGTCGAGGTGTCGAGCGGTCGGATGCCCTTGGTTGGGTCGTACTCCAGGTCCAAGTCCACGATCGCTCGTCGGAGCGTCGTGAGTAGGATCCGGAGCCATCCGTTCACCGTGTGCGGGCTGAGCTTCCCCTTGCCGACGCGGCCACCCTGCGCCGCTTTCCACTCCTCGATGTCGCCTCGCCGGATCTGGTCGATGTACCAGTCGCCAAATGCCGCCATGAGGTGTCCATCCTGAGTCTCCGCCCAGCGCTCGCGGCTCTTGGCCGATCGCAGCTCACCCGTGCTGAGCTTTCGCTCGAACAAGGATGTCGCGTAATCGCCGTACTTCGTCCGCTCGCGCGTGGCGCCTGACCCTCCCGCCCTTA
>Ga0070734_10001322_pt1 | contig 37268 bp, 36 predicted proteins | sample Coa_R1_8_FD_66444 | JGI IMG/M metagenome (GOLD analysis project Ga0070734, IMG submission 66444) | Surface soil microbial communities from Centralia Pennsylvania, which are recovering from an underground coalmine fire - Coalmine... | ecosystem: Environmental > Terrestrial > Soil > Unclassified ...
CCGGTCCGCTTACTATGGGTGCGTTCTGCGCGTCAATGTCCGCCAGGATTTCGCGCGCGCTCTGGTAGCGGCGGGACGGGTCTTTCTCCAGGCACTTCAGAATGATTTTCGCCAGGTACTCGGGAACATCGGGGCACACGGTGCGCGGGTCTTTCGGCGTTTCATTGACCCGCTGGTACATCAACTGGAGCGTGGTTTCCGCGCGGAACGGAATTTCGCCCGTTACCATCTCGTAGAGAATCAGACCGAAGGAGTAAATGTCGGCGCGATGGTCGATCGGCTTGGCTTCCACCTGCTCGGGCGCCATGTACCGCGGCGTGCCGAGGATCTGACCGGTTCGCGTCATCATGGTGGCTTCGGTCTCGAACGACTTCGCCAGGCCGAAGTCCATCACGTATACGTTGTCAGCCTTGTCGATGAGGATATTGTTGGGCTTCAGGTCGCGATGCACCACTTCTTCGGAATGGGCGGCCTCGAGCGCGCTGCACAACTGTCGCGCGAAGCTCAGCATGCGTTCGAGCGGCATCCGTCCGGCTTCCATCACCCGGCTGAGATCCTGGCCGTCGACGTAGGCCATAGTGATGAACTTCATGCCGCCGGCATCGCCGAGGTCGTGAATCCGGAGAATGTTCTTGTGCGAGATTTTGCTGGCCAGCAGCAGCTCTTGACGGAAGCGCGCCATCGCCGCCGGGCTGGAAGCATACTCCGGCCGGACTAACTTTAGCGCCACGACGCGGCCGAGTTCTTTGTCAGTGGCCTTGTACACCGTTCCCATGCCGCCTTCGCCGAGCAGCGACTCGATGCGGTAGCGAGGCCCAAAATCAGTCCCGGGCTGGAGCGTTAAGGAGAACGCGCCGGAAAAATGAATCGCCGTGCGCGCTTCGGAAGGCGGCACCGGCGGGGGGGTGATTACGCCGGAGGCCACCACCGAAGGCGGCTCGGCTTTGCTCGTGGCGGGCGACAGGTCCACCGTGTCAAATCCGAGCGTATCTTCCTCGTCCGGCCGGGACAGCGCCCGGCCGCATCGCGAGCAGGATGCGGTTCCGGCGGGATGCGCGAGCTCACAATGAGGACACACCATACCGGGGCCTTTCCGTCAAATCTTTCGCCTGTATCAAATGTAATTCGATTATGAGCCAGAATTCAGCGCTGGAGCAACCGAAATCGCCGGATCTGACCGTATGATAGAATCGCTGCACACCCGTCAAACGAGGAAAATCGCGGATGACCAAGTCGCTCCCGCTGCAAGCCTGGTTTACTCTATTCTGCTCGTTTTGCACGTTGGCGGTGGCTTTTTCGTTCGGCCTTTTTTCTCTACCGGTGTTTTACCCGGCGCTGGTGAAAGCCTTTCGGTGGGATCGGGCCAGTGTGGCCGGGGGAGGCTCCATCGTTCTGTTGTTAATCGGAGTCATGTCTCCGGTGGTAGGATGGCTAGCCGACAAGTACTCACCCAAGGTAGTCCTGTTGGGCGGCATATGTCTGGGCGCGCTCGCATTGGCATTACTTTCATTGACGAAATCGCTCGCCGAGTATTATGCGTTCTGCATCTTACTGGGACTGGCGACGTCGGCTGTCTCGATTCTGCCGAATTCGCTACTCGTGGCGCCCTGGTTCGCGCATCGCCGCGGGATCGCGGTCGGTTTCGTTAATGCGGGCATCGGGTTGGGCGGCGTCGCGCCGCTGCTGGCCACCACACAAATTCGCGAACGGGGCATTTCTGGAGCTTTCGTGTTCCTGGCATGCTGCCTCGTGATTCCGTTCCTGTTGACGCTGGCTACGGCCGGGCGGCCGCCGGCGCCTTCCCGCGAAATTTCGCGCGGGCAGGCGCGAACTGCGCCTAACACCCGACAGTTGCTCCACATGCCGATGTTCTGGATTTTCGGCGTCAGCCTGTTCTTCGCGGCGCACGCCATGCTCGCGATTCAGCAGCACCTGGTGCTGTATCTGACCGGGCAGGGCGTGGCGGCTCCGCGTGCCGCGCTGGCGCTAAGTGTGGCCATCTGGTCGAGCGCCGTGGGAAAGCTGCTGAGCGGGGCCACGGCCGACCGCTTCTCCGCGCGCCTCGCGATGATGCTCAGCGTCCTCTACGTCGGAATCGGAGTGGCGGGCGTGCTGAGTGTGGCTCCGGCCTCGGCGGTGATTTTCCCGGTCGCGGTGATTTTCGGATTCGGCTACGGCGGGATTTTTAACGCATCCCCCACCATCATCTTTGAATATTTCGGTACTCGTCAGGTTGGAGCGGCGATGGGTCTGCTGCTGGTGTTTTTCGGGCTCGGCACCGCGAGCGGCGGCTTGCTGGCCGGCTATCTGTTCGATCGCACGCGCAGTTACGCGTTGCCGTTCAGCCTCGATCTGGTTTTAGCGTGCGCCGGACTGCTGCTGTTGCTGGTGAGCGGCCGGCAAACCCGCGCCGCCAGCCAACCGGCGCTGCAATCGAAAGCGTCTCTCGCCTGAACCATTTGGATAAGGAGCAAACAGCAAACTTGATCTTCGAAGGCACATGCTGGAAGTTTGGTCATAACATCCCGACCGACCTGATCACGCCCACCGCCATCACCTTGCGCGGGATTCAAGAGATGGCGAGGCACGTTCTGGAAACCGCCAACCCGGAATTTCCCAAACGCGTGCAGCCGGGCGATATCCTGGTCGCGGGCCGGAATTTCGGATGCTCGTCGGGACGCGCCATCGCGGCCAAGGCGCTCAAGGCCACAGGCATCAGCGCCATCGTGTGCGAGTTGTTTGCGCGCACGTTTTACCGCAACGGGCATGAAATCGGCCTGCCCTTGCTGGAAGTGCCCGGCGTCCACGGTCTGGTGGAGACCGGCGACCACGTTCGCGTCGACATCCGCGGCGGCGCCATTGAGAACTTGACATCGGGCAAATCGCTGCGCGGCGCGCCGCCGCCGGAGTTCCTGCTGGAAATGGTGCAGGCCGGCGGGTTGATTCCGCTGTTGAAAACCGGGTCCCGTTTCTTCCCGGCCGGAAAATGAGCCTCCTACTGAGCAACCAGGACGTGGAGCGCGCGCTCACGGCCGAAGACGCAATCGCGGCCACCGAGACAATCTACCGCGAACTTGCCGAAGGCAAGGCCATCAACCGGCCGCGCAGTCAGACCTACATGCCGGTGGAATCCAGAGAGCATCCCGGATTCCGTTACCGGTTCAAATCGCAGGAAGGCAGCGGCGCCTCGGGCGGCGTATGGGCGCTGCGCATCACCTCCGACATGGCCGGCTTCTCGTATACCGCGGGCGTGAAGAGGCGGCGGATCCTGCCGGTCGCGACCGGCAACCGGTACTGCGGTCTGGTGATCTTGTTCGATATCGAAAAAATCGAGCCGGTCGCGTTCATGCCCGACGGCGTGATTCAGAAATTGCGCGTGGCCGCGTTGAGCGCCGTGGGCGCCAAGTACCTGGCGCCGGAAAAACCGAGGACGCTCGGCCTGTTCGGCAGCGGTTGGCAGGCCGACGCCCACATCGATTTTCTCTGCCACCTGTTTCCGTTCGAACGGGTCAAGGTGTACAGCCCGAATCAGGACCACTGCCGCGAGTTCTGCCGCAAAAAGAGTGCGCAACTGGATCGCCCGGTGGAGGCCGTGGATGCACCCGGCAAGGCGGTGACCGGCAGCGAGTTCGTGCAGGCGGCGACGGCGGCGTGGGATGCTGTTTTCGACGGGCGCCTGGTGGAAGAGGGCATGTACGTCTGCTCGATCGGCGGATCCGATGCCAGCAACAAGCGCCGCGAAATCGACGACGAGACCATTCGCCGCGCCGATCTGTACGTCGTGCATTCGAAGGAAGTCGCGCGGCTCGATCAATCGCCCGATGTTTGGGAAGTGGCGCAAAAGGGAATCAAGACCTGGGACTCCATCCTCGAAGTCCAAGACCTGGTGGCGGGCAAGGCGGCCGGCCGCAGAAGTCCCGGCGAGATCACGGTCTTCAACAATAACACCGGAGCCGGCACGCAGTTCGCGGCACTGGGAGCGGCCGTGCTCCGAAAGGCGCGATCGATGGGGCTCGGCCGGGAAATTCCGACAGAGTGGTTCCTGGAGGATGTATCGCCCTAATGCTGAATCGAGACCGGCTGTCCCAGATGAAGGACCTGATGGCGGAGCGCGGCTGGGACCTGCTGCTGCTCTATGGCCATACTTGGCGCAAGGATTTCTTCCGCTCCGTGATCAACATCAATTTTTCAGGACCGCATGCCGCGGCTGCAATTCATCGTTCGGGCGAAGTGCAGGCCGTGATGTCGGATCCCTGGGATGCCGAACTGGTGATGGACTGCCCTGCTGCGGCGGGCTTCGGGGCCGGCCTGGAGCAACTGGCGCGGCGCGGCGGGCCGGTGGCGATCGCCGGTATGGAGATGATGGAAGCGCGGTTCGTACAGGCGTTCTCCAACCCTGTGTCGGCAACCTTCGACGTAGAGGAGATCCGGCGCATCAAACTGCCGCGCGAGATGGAACGGATGCGCCAGGCCGCCCAACTGGCCGATCGCGGCTACGAGCATTTCGCCGGCGCCATCGAGCCAGGAATGAAGGAATACGAGTTGGTGGCGGAAGTCGAAGCCTTTCTCAAAGCCAACGGCGCCGAAGACAACTTCATGCTGATTGCTTCAGGCGGCACTGAGGTGACGGGAATGAAGCCGCCGACCGAGCGCGAATTTCGCGAAGGCGATTCGGTTACAACGGAGCTGACGCCGCAGGTCGACGGCTACTGGGCCCAGATCTGCCGGACTCTGGTGCTCGGCGAGCCAAATTCGAAGCAGCGGGAATCGTTTGCCATCTTTTCCGAGGCGCAAAAGGCAGCCGAGGAATTTCTGAGGCCCGGCGTCAATATCGCCGACGTCGCCCGCGTCCAAAATGACGTGTTCCGCAAGTACGGCTACGGCGAATACACAGGCCCCAAGTACACCCGCGTCCGCGGCCACGGCCTGGGCCTGCACTGCGACGAGAATCCGTACATTCTCGAGGACGTGAATTACACCGTCAAGCAAGGGATGACTCTGATCGCGCACCCGAACACGTATCTGCCGCTCTCCGGCTACATGGTGTTCGGCGATTCGCTGGTCGTGACCGCGAACGGCTGTGAGGCGCTCAATCACACGGAAAGGAAGCTGTTTCAAAAGTGAAGCGGGGCTGGATTACCTGGAATCAAACCGAGTTGCCGCGGCCGGCATTTGACGCGCGGCTGGAGGCGGCGCGCCGCCGCCTGGCGGAGCGCGACTTGCCCGCCCTGGTTGTTTACACCGACATCTGGCGCTCCAACCGCGTGCGCCATTTTTGTAATTTCATGCCGTATTGGAACCGCGCGCTGCTCGTCATCCCGCGTGAAACGCCGCCCATGCTGTTGTGCGGTCTCTCGCCGCGGGTCTATCCCTGGATCCGCTCGGTGACCATCCTCGACGAGATCCTGCCCAGCCCCAATCTGCCGCAGCGGCTTCTGCAGCTTTGCGCGGAGCGCGCCTGGACGCGGATCGGAGCCCTTGATTTTCGCGCGTTCCCCAGCGACCTATACACGCCGATCGGAAAGGGCGTTGCTGTCGAGGATATTTCGCTGCCGGCTCTCCCCGACCAACCCGAATTGTCGATGTACCGGCGTGCGGCAATGATGGCCCGCGACGGTCTCAAGGAAGAGCTGATGCGCGGCGTGGGATTATTCGATCACGATTTTACGGGCCTGCTGGAGCGCAAATTCCGGCGTGCCGGGGCCGAAGACCTGGTGATTCTCCTGACCAATGGCCGGACTCCGCCGGCGCCACCGCGCGGCGAAAAGCTAGGCAGCACATTCTCCATTTCGCTGGCCCTCGAATACAGAGGTCACTGGATCAAGATCATTCGCAGCCCCGCGGCGCAGGTCTCCGACCTGCCCGGCGATGCCTACCTCGAAACGCTTGCCGGGCCGTACCCGTACGAACTTGGTGAAGGCGCCCTCTTCGCGGCACGCTGGGAGACCGCGCACGGCGGAGTTCGCGTATTTCACGGCGACACCTACCTTCGAGCGCCGCAGGGGGCCCAGCTGCTATGAACGTGATCGAAAAAATTCTGGCCCGCGCCAGCGGCCGTAAGCATGTCGAGCCGGGCGATGTGGTCGTGGCCGGCGTGGATCTCATGGTCATGCACGATATCAGCTCCAACATGGTCATGAAGGTGCTCGAGACGGAGATGGAAAACGGCGCGATCCAGAATCCTTTGCGGATCGTTTTCGTTTTTGATCACAATTTTTCGCCGGCCACGCAGCTCGCGGCGGAAACGCTGGCCAATGTGCGGCGCTTCGCCGCGCGCCACGGCATCCGCCACGTTTTGGATTCCGGCAGCGGCAGCGTGCACCATGCCGTGATCGAAAGTGGACTGTGGGCGCCCGGCCAGGTGATCATCGGATGCGATTCCCATACGCCCATTTATGGTGCGCTCGGCGCTTTCGCCACCGGGGTTGGGAATAATTCGATGGCGGCGCTCGGCTTCGCGCGCAGCCAGGGATGGTTCCGCGTCCCGGAGACGCGGCAAGTGATTTTCCGCGGCCACACCCGTCCCGGTGTCGGCGCGCGGGACATCGCCCAGCACATGGTCGGCCGCATCGGCGAAGACGGCGCGGTTTATCAGGCTCTCGAGTATGCCGGCCCCTATATCGACTCTCTCTCGGTCGAGGACCGGGTGCTGTTCCCGCTCATGTCCATCGATATCGGCGCCAAATGCGGGTATGTGAATCCCGACGAAAAGACCGCCGAGTTCGCCCGCTCCTTCTCGCATCAAAAAAATGTCGAGCTGCCGCGCAACGATCCCGGCACAAAATACAAAGACACCCTGGAAATTGATGTGAGCCGGATCGAGCCGCAAATCGCGTGTCCGCCGGCCGTGGGAAATGTCCAGGCCGTCGAAGGGGTCGCGGGGGTGCCGGTCAACGTAGCCGAAGTCGGCGGCAGCACCGGCGGCCGCCTCTGCGATATTCGCCAGCTTGCAGCCGTCTTCAAAAACCGAAAAGTCCATCCGGGCGTGCGCCTGCAGGTGGTGCCTGCGTCCCGCGGAATCTTTCGCGCCGCTTTGCAGGAAGGCCTCATCGAAACCCTGTTTGACGCGGGCGCCAACATCTTCCCGCCCAGCGCCGGGTCCAACCAGGCGTTCAATATGGGCGCGCTCGCTGAAGACGAGGTCATGGTTTCGAACCAGGCCCGCAACTTTCCAGGCCGCAACGGGCATCCTAAAGCCAGGCACTATCTCGGCTCGGCGCTGACTGTGGCAGCGGCGGCATTGAATGGCCGGATTACCGACCCGCGCTCGCTTCTTTAACGCGACAGTTGCGTTTTGAGATACTCGGCGAGGCCGCCCAGCTCGAGAATCCTGCGAACCGATTCGGGCACCTGCGGAAAAGCGTGCTCCTTGCCGGCGTGGACGATTTTCCCCGCGCCGAGGTCGATGCGGATCTCGTCGCCCTCCGATACCGCCTCATACAAAGCTGGGCATTCCACGATCGGCAGGCCGTCATTGATCGCATTGCGGTAAAAGGTGCGCGCGAACGAGCACGCCACCACCGCCTTGATCCCGAGGCCTTGAATCGCCGTGGCCGCCTGTTCGCGCGCGCTGCCGCAGCCGAAATTCCGGCCGGCCACCAGGATGTCATAGCTCCGCAGCTTGTTCCCGAAATCCTCGCCGAGCATCTCGAAGGCGTGCTGGCCCAGCCGCTCCTTGTCGATATAGATCAGGTAGCGGCCTGGAATGATCACATCGGAGTTGATGTTATGCCCGAATTTGTAGATCTTTCCCTGGATAGCGGTTTCCATGACTATTCGAACTCCCGCGGATCCGTGATGACGCCCCTGATTGCCGAAGCCGCCAGTGTAGCCGGACTCGAAAGATAAATCGACGATTTCCCGCTGCCCATCCGGCCCAGAAAATTACGATTCGCCGTCGAGAGGCACACTTCGCCGTCGGCCAGCATCCCTCCATCGCCCGCGCAGGCGCCGCAGCCGGGATTGGTCACCATTCCGCCCGCCTCCAGCAGCGTCTGCAGCACGCCGTTATTCATCGCCTCCAGCATGATCTTCTTCGAGCCGGGAGTAATAATGAGCCGCACCCCCGGATGCACTCGCCGCCCCTTGAGGATCTTTGCGGCGACCACCAGGTCTTCATATTTCGCGTTGGCGCAGGAGCCCAAAAACGCCTGGTCGATGTGCGTGCCCGTCACTTCTCCGATGGCCTTCGTGTTCTCGACTTCGTGCGGGCAGGCCACCATGGGCTGGAGCGTACCGAGATCCACCGGAATTTCCCGACTGTACACAGCGTCCGCGTCGGCGTATACGGGACGGTAGCGCCCGTCCGGCAAACGGGCGCGCAAATATTCGGCCGTCTTCCCGTCCGGCGGCACGAACACGCACTTGACTCCCATTTCCATCGCGAGATTCGTCATGGTCATCCGCTCGGAGACCGTCAAATCGGGAATTGCATTGCCGTAAAACTCAACCGATTGGTAGCTGCATCCGTCGGCGCCCAGTTTGCCGATGAGATACAGCATCAGGTCTTTGGAATAAACGCCCGGCCCAAAGCGGCCGTTAAGCAGGATTTTGACGCTCTCGGGAACTTTCATCCACAGCTTCCCGGTGAGCCAGACGGAGGTCACTTCGGTGTAGCCGATTCCCGTTCCGAGAGCGCCGAGGCTGCCGTAGATCGTGCAGTGGGAATCGGTCCCCACAATCAAGTCCCCCGGCGCAACGTGTCCCGCCTCCATCAACACCAGGTGCGCGATCCCGGCATCGACGTCATAAAACTTACGAATGCCGTACTCGCGGGCAAAGTTGCGCGAAGTCTGCTGGTCGGCGGCGTACTTCTCGGTTTTGGCCGGCGAGATGTGATCAAGAACGATCGCCAGCCGCTCCGGATCGTAAAGCTTCGTCGCGCCGATGCGTTTCATGACGCTGACGGACCGCCAGGTGGCCGTGTGGCTCATCACCAGGTCCGGATAGGCATCGACAATCTCGCCCGGCGTCACCGCCGCGCGGCCGGATTTTGCCGACAGAATCTTCTCGGCGATAGTCATCAGCTTCGATGATATCGCGGACCGCGCACGCGGCCGGAAACCAGTCGGGTTAAGCCATCACGTCGATCATGGTACCGATCTGGCTGATCGAGCCGGCGTGGTGGCGACGGTCGTGTCCCCGGAGCGCGGCAAGGTCGCCCTGTACCGGAACTTCAATCGGGGTCAAACCCTGCCGCAGACTCTGGAGATTTGCGAACGCCTGTTGCGCGGAGACCAGATCTCCCGATTCCAAAGCCTGTGCCAGCAACGTGAAATCCTCGCGGCCCTGCAACACCCGCTGCCACTGTGGAGCGGGATCTGTGTTGGATTGCTGGAAAGAGCCCGTATTCGACGATATGCCCGAAATCGACATAGTGAACAAGCCTCTGGTTATCAGGTTGAAGTGATCCAACCGCCACGAACAAGCCGTCATTCGATATGGCTCGGGAGACGGGATCCACATCGGCCCATCGTTGTCCGGCGAATCCCCACGGACAGGCTGCGCGGCTCACCTCCTGGTTCCCGTAACTCCTTCATTTAAAAGAGGCATGCTCCGAAAGAGCTACGCGGCCTGGGTAACCTGGCGAGCCCGAGATGCGCCGAATGATTAAGGTGACGTTCTCCGAGGGTTTCATCCGACGGCCGATCGCTACCAGCCTGTTGATGGCGGGGATTGCCCTGTTCGGTGTAGTAGCCTACCGGGCGCTGCCGGTCAGCGATCTGCCCCAGGTTGACTATCCCACCATTCAGGTGCAGGCGAGCCTGCCGGGCGCCAACCCGGAAACCATGGCTTCTTCGGTGGCTACGGTTCTGGAGCGCCAGTTCACCACCATCGCGGGCTTGGATTCGATGATTTCCCAGAGCAGCATGGGAAATACGCAGATCACGCTCAGTTTCGATCTCGATCGCGATATCGATGGGGCGTCGGTGGACGTTGAAACCGCAATTGCCGCGGCCACGCCCTTGCTGCCGCCGGGCATGCCGACTCCGCCGTCGTTCAAGAAGCAGAATCCGGGTGATCAACCCATCATCTACATGGCAATGACCTCTCCGACGCTGCGGATGTCGGACGTCGATGAATACGCCGAAACCATGATCGCAACCCGGATCTCGATGATCCCGGGAGTTGCGCAAGTCCAGGTGTGGGGCTCCGCGAAATATGCGGTGCGCGTGCAAATGGATCCCACCGCGTTGGCTACCCGTCAGATCGGGCTCAACGAAGTACAGAACGCCATCCAAAACTGGAACGTCAACCTGCCGACGGGCACGCTGTTCGGACCGCACGTCGCCTACAACGTTCTGGCTAACGGCCAGTTGCGGCATGCCGCCGACTACGGTCCGATCATCATCGCCTACCGCAACGGAGCCCCGGTGCGGCTCAACGAAGTGGCGCACGTCATCGATAGCGTCGAGGACGATAAACAGACCGCCCGCATGTACGGCGCCGGCTTTCCGAAAGACGGCGAACCGGTGGTGCAACTCGCGGTGAGCCGGCAGCCGGGGAGCAACACGCTGGAAGTGATCGACCGCATTCGCGCGCTGCTGCCCACCTTCAATCGGATCATTCCACCCAGCGCGCGCCTCATCATCCGCGGCGATCGCGGCAAGAACATCCGCGAAGCCTTTCAGGACATCCAGTTCACCATGGCCGCCACGCTGGGCCTGGTGATTCTGGTGATCTTCGTGTTTCTCCGGAATCTGCCCGCGACCCTCATTCCCGCGATGGCTCTGCCCTTTTCGATTCTCGGCACCTTCTCGGTGATGTATCTGCTGAATTTCAGCTTGAACAACATTTCGATGATGGCGCTGATCCTGTCCATCGGATTTGTGGTGGACGACGCCATCGTGATGCTCGAAAACATCGTCCGGCACATCGAGAAGGGCGAGAAGCCGGTGATGGCCGCGATCCTGGGTTCGCGGGAGATCGGGTTTACGATCATTTCGATGACCTTGTCGCTGGCGGCCGTCTTCATCCCGATCCTGTTCATGTCGGGCATCCTGGGCCGCTTGTTCCGCGAATTCGCCGTGACCATCTGCGCCGCCATTTTAATCTCCGGGCTGGTCTCCGTCACCCTGACGCCCATGCTCTGCAGCCGGTTCCTGCGCGAGCCGCGGGCGGAACGCCACGGCTTCCTATACCGCTGCATCGAGCGTGGGTTCGACGGCACACGCGATCTCTACGGGTCCACGCTTCATTGGGTTCTGCAGCACCGGCCGGTGATGATCCTGGCGTTCTTCGCCGTGATCGGGGCAACTGCGTATCTCTACGTCGCCGTCCCCAAAGGCTTCATTCCGGATACGGACAACGACCAGTTCAACGTCAACATGCAGGCTGCGCAGGGGACCTCGTATTACCAGATGAGGGCGTTCGGGGAGCGCGTGGCGCAAATCGTGCTCCGCGATCCCGACATCGAAAGCTTTTTCATGCGCACCGGTGGCGGCGGCGGCTCGGCGAATTGGGCCAACCTGAACGTCAATCTCAGGCCGCGGCGCGAACGCAAGGCCACCGTGGTCGACATTGTGAACCGCGTGCGGCCCCGCATTTCCAATATTCCCGGCCTGCGCGTTTCCATGCAGATTCCGCAAGCCATCCGCGTGGGCGGGCGCAACTCCAATGCCAGCTATGACTACACCCTGTATGGACCGGATACCGCGGAGTTGTACCGCGTTGCACCCAAGCTGGAAGAAGCGGTCCGCAAACTTCCCGGCCTGGTGGATGTGATCAGCGATCTCCAGATCAAGAATCCTCAGATCCGCATCACCATTGACCGCGATCGCGCCGCTGCGCTGAATGTCGATTGGAACAACATCGCGAACATGCTGTACGATGCCTTCGGCCCGCAGCTGGTCTCCACCATCTACGGCACTAACAGCCAATACCGCGTTCTTCTCGAATTACTGCCCCAATATCAGCGCCAGGAAGACTCCCTCAAGCAGCTGTATCTGAAATCGAACACCGGGCAACTGGTCCCGTTGGATGCCATCGCTCACCTGAAATTGGACGCCGGGCCCAACAGCATTCCCCACTCCGGGCAATTGCCTTCTGTGACGATTTCGTTCAGCGTCCGCAAGGGCGTGTCTCTCGGACAGGCCACCGATGAAATCGAGCAGGTGGCGCGTGAAATCCTGCCTGCCAACATCACCGGCACCTTCCAGGGCTCGGCGAAGCTATTCCAGGACTCGATGAAGAACATGGGCCTGCTGCTGATTGTGGCAATCCTGGTCGTCTATATCGTTCTCGGCGTCTTGTACGAGAGTTATATTCATCCCCTGACGATTCTTTCCGGGCTGCCTTCAGCCGGTTTCGGCGCTCTGCTGACTCTGCTGTTATTTAAGATTGAGTTGAGCATTTACAGTTTTGTCGGGTTGATCATGCTGATTGGCATTGTGAAAAAGAATGCCATTATGCAGATCGATTTCGCACTCGAAGCCGAGCGCAGCGGCAAAGCGCCGCTCGATGCCATCTATGAGGGTTGTATGATCCGGTTCCGGCCGATCATGATGACGACAATGGCCGCGCTGCTGGGCGGCATTCCCATCGCTCTGGGATACGGTTCCGGCGGCGAAGCCCGGCGTCCGCTCGGCATGGCGGTGGTGGGCGGCTTGGCTTTTTCCCAGTTGATGACTCTGTACTTGACTCCCGTCGTTTACAGTTACATGGCTGGGCTCCTCGAGAAGTGGCGCCGGCACCGAAAGCCCGGCCGCGTGCTCGAACCGGCAATGACAGCGGGCGATTAGGTTTCCAAATTCCCCAGCCATACGTACGCATTTGTACGTCAACTGAAACCCCACTTAGTAACTTCACGTCAACGCAGGTAGCACCGCAACGTGTTATCGACTCGCGGGAAATCCGTCGTTTTTACGATGGCGCCGCCTCGCGAGAAAAAGGGAGATTTCCGACGTGAAACTGACTCGCTGTTCTCTTCTCTTGCTGCCCCTGATGCTGGCCGGCGTTCCGTTCGCGAACGCACAGAGTTCCTTCGACCTGAACCTAGGCTTTGGCACGGCTCGCGCCACCGCGAACGGAGGCGGCATCGACAATGCCTTCGCTTTCAATCCGTTCGGTCCTTGCACGCCGGGCTCGGGTGATCCGAATTGTCAGGCCACGCCGGGCTTGGGCGGATTCTTTCTTGGCCTCGGCGGCGATATCATGCTGAATAAGCATGTCGGCGCGGGAGCGGAAGTAAACTTTCAGCCTGCCTTGCATGACTATGGTCCGCTGCGATACCGCGAAACTTTCTATGACTTCAACGGGATTTTTGCTCCCGTCAATGTGAAGAAGGCTCTGTTAGAGGTTCAGGGAGGAATCGGCGGCGCGCGAACTGGCTTCTCGATCACGCAGAGCTCGTGTGTGGGAACGATCGCCTGTACCTCAGTAACTCAACCGGTCCTGAGCGTGAGCCACTTTCAACTGCACGTCGGAGTCGGCGTGCAACTGTTTCTTACAAACCATATCTTTATTCGGCCGCAGTTCGACTACCACTACGTGCCGAACTTCGATCAGCAATTTGGCAGAAACTCCGTTCCCGAGGGCACCGTTTGGGTGGGATACAGCTTCGGAGATCGGGGATAACTGCCATACCGCCGCGCCTCTGGCCGCTCGCGAGGTGCGATTCGGGGACAGGCTACCAAATCGCGAAATAGTCGAGAGTTTTCGGAACGGCGCGGAACCAATCTATTCCATGGCTCGCCTGGCTCGCGTCGTGGCGCCGGGATGCTGGCACCACCTCACTCAGCGCGGCAACCGCCGGCAGACCGTCTTTTTCTCCGATGCCGGCCGCGCCCTGTACCTGCAACTCATGAGTTCTCATTTGCGTCGGGAATCGGTCGCCATTTCCGGATACTGCCCGATGGGAAATCACGTCCACCTGATCGTCATTCCGAACAGCGAAGCGGGGTTGGCGCGAGCGCTGGGCCGGACGCACTGCGAGTACTCGTGCGAGAGTTGGAGGCGCACCTGGGGCGGGCGGCTGCGGCCGCAAAAACGCGGCCCCAAGGTTAAGCCAGAGAGTGCCCTCACTCAGCTTAATTTAGTGGTTTCGTAGCCTGTCCCCGACACGAAACCCGAAACGAATGGTTAATGGCGAAGCTGCGTCTGCTCGTGACCCTGTTCGTTTACTTCGCAAAAGCTGCGTTCCGGAACAATTCCGTCGCCGTTGCCGGGCCGTAGAATGCGCGTCGGCATCACCCAGGGCTCAATGAATGAATCCGGATCTTCGACCGTCATGTCGTAGCGGATTTCATTTCCCACACGCGTGAGTTTCTCGATGATGTGCATGTCGGCGGAATGAAAGAGACCGCCTCGTCCCAACCACGTCGCATCGGTGAATGACGTGGAGTCAATCACGAGCGTATCGCCTTCCCAATGACCGATGCTGTACCCATAGTAGGTGGATTCGAGTTCCTTCTCCGGAACACGCTTGCGTCCGTCGGTGGGGATGTCGCGGAATTCGGTGTTTCCACCGCCGTAATCGGCATACTGGCGATAAAACAGGATGATGTCTTTATCGGTTTGGATAATCCGACTTGGCGTGCCCTGCCGCGGGAGTCCGAGCGGCTGACAGGTCATCACGGGATCGTCCCGGTTCGTCCACTGATCGAGTTCCTGAATCTTGTCCCAATACTGGGGTTTGTAAATGGGACGGCTCGGCCCAAACCGCGAGGGCGAGATCCACTCATAGTCCACCCAGAAGTTATCCATTGGGATTTGGCAGCCAACTTCGGGGTTCATTCCTCCACCCTTCACCTGCGTGGGACCACATCGGCGGCTCCCACTCCCCGTAATGGCAAGCGGCGGAGGAGCCCAGACTCCCGTCATATCCGGATGTCCATTGGCCAGCCGTGGCGTTGCGGCGGCTGCCGTCTGCGTCGCCGGTGCGTCGGCATTCAGAGTCCACTTGGGCGGCTGATTGGTCGGCTGGATCGCCGCCTTGACGCTGGCCGGAACCGGCATCACGACATACATCTGTCCGGTTTCCGTCTGCGTCGTCGTAATGTCGCGGACAACCGTGCCGTTTTTGCGCTCCGTCATCCGCCCCGCATAAAAGGCCTCGGCCGGATTCAGCGGATTGTTCCAGTCTCGATAATCGCTGTACGTGAACTCGGTGGTGTTCGCGCCGTGCTTCACTACGACACGCTCGGGCATGAACTTCGCATCCAGCGTGGCGGTCGCGATCGCATTGGGAACGCCCGGAATCGGGAACGTGACGACGGGCTTATTGCCTTCCCATACGACGGAGGTTTTCCCGGCCATCGAGACGTCCGCAGGCACCCGTTGCGGCCGGGGCGCCATTTCCGGCGGATCGCTGATCCCTGCCATCGCGGCCTTGAACGCGCCCTGCGGGCCCGCCCACAGGCGAATCATCCGCTCCTCTACCGTTGCGGGCATCGGCGTCGCCTTGCCTTTACCGGGGACGAGTTCGGCGCCCGGAATGTCTTCGTCCCAGGCATACGCGCCACTGAGGACTTCGACATTGGAGCACGCCTGTCCGCTGGACCGGGTGCCCGTATACTGAATCCGCTCGCCCGAGGTCTGGTAGCTGATGCTGGTTCGATATTTCGTCACGTTGCAGGGCTGGCCGCCCACTTGAACCGTCCCCTTGCCCTGGTATTCGAGCGACATGATCAGATCACGCTCTTCGCTGCTGCGGAGCATGCCCATGTACCAGGCCCAGTTGAACAGGACTGCTTTCAGGTCCTTCGCGCCAGGTGCAGGAGTGTACAGCGGCGCGCCGCGCCGGCCTCCGCGGCCGCCCGCACCCGGTCCATCCTGAGCCGTCGCTGCCGGGGCAGACCCTCCTGCCTGTGCAAATGCCGGCAGCGCGGTAGCGATGAGAAGCATTCCAATTCCGGTAACGGTGACCTTCTTCATTCCGAGATCCCCTTCAACCGTCAATTCTACTACTCACCCGCGCAACTCCTACGCACAAAACAAACAGCCCGTTCCGGAGCAACTCCGAAACGGGCTGAAGTTTTCGTGCTTGAAAAACGGTCAGTGGCGCGCCTGGCCGCTGATGTCCTTCGTCTCGTAGACCTCGCAATATGCCCGCTCCGGGACAAGGCCGGCGTCGGCAGCTCCGTTGAGCCGCAGGATGCGCGGCGGAATCACCCACGGTTCCACGAGCACGTCGGGGTCTTCGACGGTGATTTCGTAAAGGATCTCATCGCCCTTGCGCGTGAATTTCTCCACGATGTGCATGTCGGCGGAATGGAAGAGGCCGCCACGTCCCAACCATGTCGTATCGGTGAACGAGATGGAATCGAGCACCAGCGTGTCGCCTTCCCAGTGTCCAACCGTATACCCCATGTAGGTGGCCTCGATCGCCTTCTTCTCGTCGTGCTTGCGGCCGTCGGTGGGAATCACGCGAAATTCCCGGTTTCCGCCGCCGTAATCGCTGGTCGTATACAGCATGGTAATGTCATTCGCCGTTTGGAAGATGCGGCGGGGCGTGCCCTCCCGCGGAAGCCCCATCGGCTGGCACGTCATGATGGGATCTTCTTTGTTCGTCCACTGATCGAGTTGCTGCACCTTGTCCCAGAACTCGGGTTTGTACACCGGATGACTCGGCCTCAATACCTCAGCGGACCCTGTTAAACCAAACCGCGAGGGCGATATCCACTCATAGTCCACCCAGAAGTTGTCTTGCCCGGTTGTGCAGCCGGTATCGGGGCTGATTCCCCCGCCTTTCACCTGCGTGGGACCGCACCGGCGGGTTCCACTTCCCGTAATCGCAAGAGGGGGCGTGCCCCAGACTCCTGTCAGATCCGGCTTCCCATTGGACAGCCGCGGCGTTTCAGCGGTGCTCGTCAACGTCGCGGATGCGGGCGGTGCGTCGACATTCAGAGTCCACTTGGGCGGCTGATTCGTCGGCTGGATCGCCGCCTTCACACTCGCCGGAACCGGCATCACCACATACATCTGTCCCGTCTCGGTCAGCGTCGTCGTGATGTCGCGGACCACGGCGCCGTTTTTGCGTTCCGTCATCCGCCCCGCATAAAATGCCTCGGCCGGATTTAGCGGATTGTTCCAATCTTTGTAATCGCTGTAAGTGAACTCCGTGGTGTTCGATCCCTGCTTCACCACGACACGCTCCGGCATGAACTTCGCGTCGAGCGTCGCGCTCGCGATCGCGTTGGGGACTCCCGGAATCGGGAACGTGACGACCGGCTTATCTCCTTCCCACGCGACGGAGGTCTTGCCGGCCTTCGGAACGTCCGCAGGTACACGTTGCGGCCGCGGCGCCATTTCCGGTGGCTCGCTGATCCCCGCCATCGCAGCCTTGAACGCACCCTGCGGGCCGGCCCACAGGCGAATCATCCGTTCTTCCACGGTTGCTGGCATCGGCTTCGCCTTGCCTTTACCCGGTACGAGTTCGGCGCCGGGAATGTCTTCGTCCCAGGCATACGCTCCACTGAGGACTTCGACATTGGAGCACGCCTGCCCATTGGACCGCGTGCCCGTGTACTGAATCCGCTCGCCCGAGGTCTGGTAGCTGATGCTGGTCCGATACTTCGTGACATTGCAGGGCTGTCCGTCCATTTGAACCGTGCCCTTGCCTTGGTATTCGAGCGTCATGATCAGGTCGCGCTCCTCGCTGCTGCGGAGCATGCCCATGTACCAGGCCCAGTTGAACAGGACTGCTTTCAGGTCCTTCGCCCCGGGTGCAGGGGTGTACAGCGGCGCGCCGCGCCGGCCTCCGCGACCGCCAGCTCGTGCACCATTTCCATTGCCCGCGCCATCCTGAGCCGGCGCTGCAGACGCAGCTCCTGCTCCTTGCGCCACGGCCGGCGAAGCCTCGCTGAGCGTCAGGGCGATTGCGATCGCGATACTTGCCCCAAAGGTCTTTTGTAGAACAGTCATGATGGTCCCTTCCTGATTCACTCGCTCGGGTTCGGTGAAAAATGGGGACTGACACCTCTTCCGCCAGCGGGAAGCGGCTGCTTGCCCGTTCACTTTCCTGCGGAAAAGGCCGTCTGTCCCATTTCTCTAGTCGTTCGGGTTGCCGGCGGAGATCTGGATCACGCGCCCGTCCGGCATGATGACTGTCTTGAGGAAGCCTAGCGGACTGCCGTCTTTAGCCGGCAGGAACTTCACCGTGATTTTGTCGCCCTGGTGGAGGGCATTCGGACCGGTCTTTCCAATCCCTCTCTGGGCCAGGGCCGTCGCCGAGCCGAGCGTCAGAACCCACTCGGTGGTCTTGCCATCGGCGTCTTTCACGTCGAGACTGAGCGAGCCGTGCGGGTTGGAAAACTTGATTTGCGCCACCTCTCCTTGCAGCTCTTTCTCCGCTTTCATGTCATACACGCCCGCCAGGGAGTGATGGGCCTGGAGCAGGCCGGCGGCCGCGCAGATGGCGGCCCAAATAGCCAAAGTTCGCTTGGTCATTTCCATGTAACCTCCTCGCTCGTCGGCTGAGGATTTTATCACGGATTTGCTGATGCGCCTATCGCCTCGAGGGGCCGGGATGCACGTCCGAACACCTCAGACGTCCCATCCACCGCAAACCGCGCCGACCTACGCAGCGCGCCGCGAAGTCTTCCGCCCCGAGCCAGACGCGCTGGCGGCGCTCGCCGCGCGGCGTCCCGCCGGAAGGGCCACATCGGGATAGGAGACCATGGAGAAAATCATGTTCCGGGTGAATTCGTAAATGCTCTGCGCCGTCTGGCACACGTTGCAGTTCTCCAGCGTGCACTCCTGCTGATGCCGCAGCAGGTAGTTCACATAGGCTCGCATTTCATCGTTGTTACTCATGACTCCCACCTCCGGAACCAAAGCCGCATAGCTGATGTATGCTTGGCCTGATCTTAGGTCCGGGCTCGATTCGGTCGCAATCTTTCCAATAGTTAACAATCGGCCAGTTAACCATTAGACGTATTGCCCAAGACGGGAGTTGCATCCCCCCTTCTTTCAAAAGGATGGAATGCAACCCCCGTACCCAGCAACGTGCCTTAGCGACGGAATCCGTTTCCAAACCCGCGTCCGCGATCGTGATCCCGTTCACGGTTGAACCGCCGATCATCCCGGTCGTGGTCCCAATCGCGCCCCCGGTAGTAATCGTCGCGGTCGTGCATTCGGTATTGCGGCGCCGCGTAATAGCTGTTGCCGTACGGCGGCGCCCAGTAACCGGAAATCCACCCGCCGTTCGCCCAGTAGCCGTCTACCCAGCTATAGCCCGGACCCGGACAAGGCGGCCGCGAGTCAACGACGGCCGGCGGAGGCGGCGGATAATAACCCGGAGTTCCGACTCCGATTCCAATCGAAACGTGCGGCGCGGCAAATAGCGAACCACCTGCCAGCAGCATCAACGGAAGCAATCTCTTTTTCATCTTCTTCTTCCCCCTCTCGCGTTGGAGAAATGCACGCCCGGGGCCAGCGCGCAAGTCGTTCTAAATGCACCGACTGTGCACTTTTTGTACTGGTGTCTTGCGGCCATCGCGGTGGTAAAGCACCGCTCGGCGCGATCGAAGATGGAGAACTCTTAATTCTTTCAGCCCGCGGAGGGGAAACCCGCAGCTAACCGGCCCTATTTCTTGTGGAACAGGCTCTTCAAATCGGGCCAGAATTCGCGCGCGAAGTTGCCGATCGCCATCCCACCCAGCCCCGCCGTTCCCCACTTCGCAATCGAAGCGGGCGTGCGGTACTCGCTCGGGCTCCACAGGGTGGCGATCGCCCAGCTTCCATACGCATTCGCCAGGCGCGAATAGGCGATTTCATGGCCGCCGCCAGATCTGCCCGCCACGACCGTTCCCACCGCCACGTGGGCGAAGCGCCCGAAGAAGTTTCCCTGCCCCAGCCGATGGTAAACCGTGTTCTGCGGATGCACGGCCTTGACGCCGTCTTCGATCGCGTTGCCGACCACAAACTGACCAAACAGCGACGCGGCCCGTTTTCCGAACCCGGCGTCGGTCTCGCCCCACTCGTCGGGCCAGTTATGCAGCTGCTCGATGGCGGCGGCAGGAAGCGTCGCCGACACCGCCTGCCACGTGAACAGGTTTTTGTAGAACGGTTTTTGCGCCTCCGGCAGAACCGGAGCCCCGGCGGGTTGCGAGTCGGCGCCGGCCAGCGGCGTTTGAATGAGGTCCGGATTGCTTTCGTCCTGCGCGCGACACACGCCGCTCATCGCGACGGCGAGCGCACACAGTCCTGTCACAACTGATTTCAAGCAACCCCTCTGTGATCGGTTCCGGAACCGGATGCGAGTTAGCGCGAGACGGCAAGCCCGGGAAGCCAGTCCCTAGTGTACAACAGGACCGGCCCGGTCTCGCCGGCCAGCCGATCGGCCGTTAATTGAAATATGCCGCGTTGCGCGCCGCGAATTCCGCCTTCTCGGGCGGCAGCTCTTCGAGCACAAACACGGAGTTGGTCGGGCACACCGGAATGCAGGCTCCGCAATCGATGCACTCCACCGGGTTCACATACATTTGCGAAGCTTGCTCGAAAGCCGCCTCATCTTTCTTGGGATGGATGCAGTCAACCGGGCATGCTTCGACGCAAAGCTCGTCCTTTGTGCAGGTATCCGTGATCACATAGGCCATGCCCATTTTTCTGCAATTGCACTACCGAAGCCTAAGCAATAGAAAATAAGAGGAAAAATTCCACAATCGGCCGCAAACAGGTGGGGGATTCGACGCAGCTTCCCCACGATACACTGGCTCTGATGAAAATCGAAACCCGCGCCGTCCACGCCGGCCGCCACATCGACCGCTCCACCGGGGCCGTCAGTCCTCCCATCCATCTCTCCACCACGTTCGAGCGCGATGCCGACGGCGGCTATCCGCGCGGCTTCAGCTACTCGCGCGAAAACAATCCGAACCGCCTGATGTTGCAACAGTGCCTGGCCGATCTCGAAGGCGGCCAGGAAGCGCTGGTCTTCGCGTCTGGCCTGGCCGTCTCCACCGCGATTGTGCAAGGCCTCGAACCAGGCGATCACATCCTCGCTCCCGACGATGTCTACTGGGCACTGCGCGAGGTGATCGGCGGCGTCTTCGGCAAGTGGGGACTGGAGACCACGTACGTCGACATGACCCGGCTCGACGAGGTACGCGCCGCACTGCGGCCGCACACGCGCCTGATCTGGCTCGAGACGCCATCGAATCCGCTCATGAAGATCACCGATCTCGCCGCCATCGCCGAGATTGCGCGTGCGCATAAGAACGCCATTACGGTTTGCGACTCCACCTTCACCAGCCCGATTCTGCAGCAGCCGCTCGACTGCGGCATCGACATGGTCACGCACTCGACCACCAAATACATCTCGGGCCACAGCGACGTGGTGGGAGGTGTCCTGGTCCGCCGCCACGAAAACTATCTGTTCGAGCGCGCCCGCCGTTCGCAGAAGTATGGCGGATCGGTGCCTTCCCCGTTCGATTGCTGGCTGACGTTGCGCGGCGTCGAGACGCTCCCGTATCGCATGCGCGCGCATTCGCAAAACGCGCAGAGGGTCGCGGAGCATCTGAATAAACATCCCAAAGTGGAGGCGGTGCATTATCCTGGTCTTCCTGATCATCCCGGCCAAAAGACCGCCGCCCGACAGATGACCGGCTTCAGCGGCATGCTGTCGTTTCAGATTCGCGGCGATGGCGCCGCCGCGATGCAAGTGGCGGCGCGCTGCCGGCTGTTCCTCCGTGCCACGAGCCTCGGCGGCCCGCACAGCTTCATTGAGCATCGGGCTTCGGTCGAAGGCCCGCGCTCCCGCACCCCGCAAAATCTCCTGCGCCTTTCGGTTGGACTCGAGCACCCCGACGACCTGATCGAGGATCTCAATCAGGCAATTGGATAAGCCGGCGTCCCCCGAGCGAAGTGCGGAAGCCGTAGATCGCCAGCAGCGCGAGCAGAAGCAGCGGCACCAGGGTCGTTCCCGCGTACCAGGCTGAGAAGTCGAGCGTGTGGGGGAATCGCAGAATGCCTTTGATCGCGTAGCCGAAGATCGCCGCGATCAGGCCGAAGCGCAACATCACGATTGTTAAGACGCCCAGCAACGCGATTTCAAACGGGAGATCGGAAAGGCTCATGTTGCCGGGAGCAAAATCGATTCCGCTGACAATCGCGATGGCGCCGACGACTGCCAGCCACTCCTTGCGTAGCACCACCCGCGACACAAAGAGCACGAAAAAGATGAACAGCGAGTTGACCACCTCGACGCCAAAGGAGAAAAGCATCCCGCTGATAACGGGGATGACTCCTCGCAACATGGATAGGGGGCCCGGGAACAGCGGAGGCGCCGAGGGGCCCCGCAGCGCTGCCTGGAGCAAGTCGAGCAGGCCAAGCAACGCCCCGACGCCAACTGAATACAGCAGGTCGCGGCCCACCAGGGGATCCTGCCACCCTTTCACTGTGTAGCGGCTCCAGGAAATCATCGTCTGCGGCCAGCGCCTTCGGACCCAGGGCTCCAATGCCAGATAGAGCACCCAAACCAAAAAACTGTCGACGGCTCCCCCGGCCGCGACACGCCAGAAAATATCGGCTTCGTCCGTGGAAGCTGCATGATGGGCAGCCAGCAAATACGCGCCCGACTGGCCCGCCCAACACCACAGCGCCATCTTGGTGGCGCCGCGGAGATCGGCTTTCCGGGCTTGGAAATTCAGCCAGGCGGCGATTCCTGCCCCCAGGAAAAACGCATAGAGAACCACGACCTTGATGGTCGGCCCAAGGCCGGCCGGCTGAGGCCCGCGTGGCGGAACGGTCCACGGTCCGATGATTCGAAAGGAAACCGGGCGGCCCCGCCAGGCCGCGGCTTCGATGCGTAGGGAACCGGCGGTCCACGCCGCGCGCTGATCCCAATTCGCGGGCGAAGCCCATTGCGGCTCGGCCGGTTGGAATCGGGTCAGATCGAGCCCGGCTGCCTGAAAGAGCTTGTTCCAGTCGAACGATCCGGCCGGCGCGGGCGCTTCCACTCGCGGCGGGATCGCTTCGAACTGCTGTAATTTGCCCGCCGGATCCAGCCGCAGCCGGATCATCCGGGGAAGTTCAAACGGCGGATCGTCGAACCGGGTCTGCGCGTTGAACCCTCGTTGGGCGATCAGGGTGGAGGAGCTTTCGCGATACCAGAATGTCACCAGCGGCGGTTCGTCCGCCGCGGAATTCTTCCAACGCGCAGCAGCCTCGTTGGGATGGCGCCCGAGATAAGCTCGATATTCGTTGTCGTACCCATAATCCCAGTAACGGTCCGCCGGACGCGCCGTATAGCCGAGGTTCTGCAACAATACGCGCGCATCCCGCGCCAAGGCTTCCGGCGGATTCTCCAGATGGAGCGCTTCGGTAATCTGCTGGGAGGGAGCGAGAATTGCGACCGCCGCCAGACCCGCCAGAGCCGCCGCCAGCCAGGCCAACCCTGTTTTCGGCTGCAGCCCTTCGGTTTCCCCCGCTGCCGCGATCAACTCCGGTGAAGGGGTTTCGCCGGCCGCCAGTGCAGCTGCCAGCGGATCACCACCCGGCAAGGCGGATGCAATCGAGAGAGCCGATACCGGCCGCTGCTTCGGATCCGATGCCAGACACCGCAGGATTACGCGCTCCACGCCCGGGTCCAGTTCCTTCACCAGCGTGGTGAGGCTGACCGGAGAGCCGCGCTGCTGTAAGTCCATGAGCTCGGCCATCGTCGCGGCTTCAAACGCGCGCTTACCCGTGAACAGCTCGTACAACACCAGGCCGAGTGCGTAGATGTCGCTCTTGACCGTCACCTCGGTCCCGGCCAGCTGTTCCGGCGACATGTAAGCCGGGGTCCCGCTGCGAATATCGCCCTGCAACTGGTCGCTCAAACCAGCGAGGCCGAAATCCATTATGACCACATGGCCGCGCCGGTCCATCATGATGTTCGCGGGCTTCAAGTCGCGGTGAAGCACGCCGCGCTCGTGCGCCGCGGCCAGTCCCGCACAGACCTTGCGCGCGGTCTCGATTGCTTTATCCACCGGCAGGCGCCCGATGCGGCGCAGCAGCGACGCCAGGTCTTCGCCGTCCACGTACTCCATCGAAATGTAGTGCTGGCCTTCGACCTGTCCGATGTCGTAGACGCGGCACACATTGGGATGCGTCACCTGTCGCGCGATGCGAACTTCGTTGTAGAAGCGGGCGAGCGCGCGATCGTCCCGCCCCAGCGTTTCCGGCAGGAATTTCAGCGCGACCGCCTGGCCGAGCGTAAGATCGGTGGCGCGGTACACCTCGCCCATGCCCCCGCGCCCCAGCAGCCCGGCAATTCGGTAGCGTCCGGCGAGAACCGTGCCCGGAACAAAACGGCCTTCGTCCACGCCGCTGGATGAACTGAGATGCGACACCCGCGGCGCGGCCGTCAGCAGCGCCGTTTCGACGGACGTGGCATCCAGCCGCGCGGCGCACCACGCGCAATAATTTCCGGCGCCGCTTTCGCGGCCGCAGGAAGGGCATCGGACCACCGTCGCCATTCGATCAGCCCATTTTGGCAGCGCCGGAACCCCTATGCAACACCGGCGCTGGAAGTAGACTGGAAAGACTATGCGAAGAGCCCGCGGCCTGAACCTCAAATCAGCATCGCTTCTTCTCGCCTTGACGAGCATTGCGAGCGGGGCGGGTCCATATCATCTGATCCAGACGATTCCAATTCCCGGCGACTACGGCTGGGATTATCTGACTGCCGATACAGAAGGCCGGCGCTTGTATGTTTCCCACGACCGGGAGGTCGTTGTGCTCGACCTCGATACCGCAAAGATTGCGGGAAGAATTCCTGGTTCTGATGTGCATGGAATCGCCATTGCCACGGACTTCGGCCGCGGCTTCATCAGCGCCAGTGATCCTGGCTCCGTCACCATCTTTGACCTTAAGACCCTGGCGATCATCGACAAGGTGAAGGTGGGCGCGGACCCGAACGGGATTATCTTTGACCCGAAGACCAACCGCGTCTTCACCGCGGATCGAGGCAGCCAGCGTGTGACGGCGATCGACGCCAGGACAGGCAAAATCGCCGGCGTGATTGAGGGCTTGGGTGGCAGGACGGAGCATCTTGCGGCGGATGGCGCGGGGCATCTCTTCTTGAACATGCAGGATCGCCACACCGTTCTCAGACTCGATTCGCAGAATCTGAAGGTGCTCGATACCTGGCCTCTCGCCGCCTGCCAGCAGCCGAGCAGCATGGATATGGATCGTAAGAACGAGCGCGTGTTCATTGGATGCCGAAGCGGCGTTATGACAGTCGTTGATGGGAATACCGGCAGGATTGTGACCGCGCAACCAATCGAAAGAGGCGTCGATGCCACCGAGTTCGATCCCGAACGGGGATTGATCTTTTTTTCAACCGGCGGCGGGCCTGGCGCGCTCTCCGTGTTCCACGAAGATTCGCCCGACAAATACACGCTGGTCGAACAGGTCAAAACGCAACCCGGCGCCCGGACGATGGCGCTGGACCGAAAAACCGCGAGAGTCTATCTTTCCGTGGCGCAATTCGGCCCGCGGCCCGAAGCGGCGCCCGGCACGCCCCAGCCCAGGCCGCCAATGATTCCGGGCACGTTTTCAGTTTTGGTGTTCGGGAACTAGCACGCTATGGCCGCGCACTGGAACCCGTCACTTTATCAGGGCAGCCACGCCTTCGTGTGGGAGTACGGACGCGACCTGCTGCAGCTGCTCGCGCCGCAAGCGGGGGAACGCATCCTGGATATCGGCTGCGGCACCGGCCAGCTGGCTGCCGAGATCGCGCGCGCCGGCGCGCACGTCACCGCTATCGACAACTCCGCGGCTATGATCGAACAAGCGCGGCGCAACTTTCCCGAGGTGCGGTTCGAACTGGCCGATGCGCGCTCGCTTCCCTACCGCGAGCAGTTTGAAGCAGTGTTTTCGAATGCGGCGCTCCACTGGGTTTCCGATCCCGATGCCGCCGCCGCCGGAATTGCGCGCGCCCTCAAACCAGGCGGACGCTTCGTCGCCGAACTCGGCGGCAAGGGCAATAACCAGTTATTGCAGGCGGCTGTCTTCCAAGCACTGGGTAAACTCGGTGTCACTCCCGAAGCCGTCCGTATGCCCTGGTTTTTCCCCAGCATCGGCGAATACGCCCCGATCCTGGAGCGATACGGACTCGAAGTCACGTTCGCTGCGCTGTTCGACCGGCCCACGCGGCTGGACAACGGAGCCCGCGGCCTCGCCGATTGGGTGGCCATGTTCGGCAGCTGCTGGACCGAAGCATTGTCAATCGAGCAACGCCCCGAATTCCAGCGCCTGCTGGAGGCCTACGCCGCCCCGGGCTCATTTCGCGACGGCTGCTGGTTTGTCGATTACCGGCGTTTGCGCCTGGTTGCGATGCGAACTCACCGGCCGCAGTCCGGCCCGTGACAGTCGCGCAGCCACAGATAGCCGTAAGGCTTGAGATGAACCTGCTGGCGGCCATCCGCCGCGACCGGATGTGCGCAATCCCGCAGAACATCAAACAGCCCTTCGGGACGCCGCCCTAAACTTATCTTTACGTCGATTTCGCGCGCGCTTAGATTGTGGATTGCGAACACGCACGATTCCTCCGACGCGCAACAGTGCGCCAGAACCGCCGGGTCGCTCGCCTCCAGCCAGTGGCATTCGGCCGTGCCGAACTCCGGTGAGCGCAGGCGCAAACGAGTCATGCGCTCGAACCAGTTCAGAAAAGAGTTCGGATCGCGTTGCTGCGCTGCGACATTGACGTTCGGGTAGCCGAACTCCCCGTTTTCAATGACGGGGATTTCCAGGCGCTCCCCCCGCGAAAATCCCGCATGTCGCATGTCCGCCCATTGCATCGGCGTCCGGATGCTGTCGCGCTCGTTCAACGAGAGATCCTCGCCCATCCCGATCTCGTCGCCGTAACGCAGAACCGGAGTTCCGGGCAAAGTAAAAATCAGGCTGTGCGCCAGCTCCAGGCGCCGCCGGTCATTGCCGAGCATCGGCGCGACCCGCCGGCGAATGCCCCGGTTGTACAACTGCATGGCGGGCTCGGGACCAAAGGCGCGGAACACCTCGGCCCGTTCGGCTTCGCTCAGACGTCCGAGATCGAGCTCATCGTGCGTGCGGAGGAAATTTCCCCACTGGCAGTACTTCGGGATAGTCGGCAATGCGCGATAGGCGTCGCGGATGGGCTGAGCCTCCCCGCGCGCGAGCGCTAGCCAGAGATGCTGGTTGACGTAGAAATTGAAAATGACGTGGACGCGATCGCCCTCGCCGAAATACATCTCGACCTGGTCCGGCGGCAGGTTCGCCTCCGCCATGAACACCGCGTCGCCGCGCTGCCACGAAAGCACCTGCCGCATATCGATCAAGTATTCCGGACAGTCGCCGAACGCCGTGCTGCCAGGGCCTTTGGTCGTAATGACGAACGGCAGCGCATCCAGGCGAAATCCGCAGACGCCCAGTTGCACCCAGGCCTTGATGATGCGCGCGATCTCTGCCCGCACGGCGGGATTGCTCGTGTTCAAATCCGGCTGATGATCGTAAAAGCGGTGAAAGTAGTATTCCCCCGCCGCGTCGTCGTACGTCCATGTCGTTTTCTGCACACCCGGAAACGCCATTCCCTGCTCGGCATCCGGCGGCTTCTCTTTCGACCACACATACCAGTCGCGATACTTCGAGCCCTTGTCCCGGCGCGCCTGCTGAAACCACGGGTGTTCCCGCGACGTGTGGTTCACCACCAGATCCGCGATGATGCGAATACCGCGGTCGCGCGCCGCTTGTGAAAATTCGACGAATTCGCCCAGCGTGCCATAGCGCGGATCAATGCTGTAATAATCGCTGATGTCGTAGCCGTGGTCCCGGCGCGGTGAGGGATAAAACGGCTGCAGCCAGATGCAGCTCACATTCAATCCGGACAGGTAATCCAATTTACGCGAAAGCCCCAGAAAGTCTCCGACGCCGTCATCGTTGCCGTCGGCGAACGATTGCACATCAATCGTGTATACATTCGCGTTTTTGTGCCAGAGCCCTTCCATCCGCGTTGACAGCCGGCAACAACGTTGCAACCTGCCTGCCAGTGGTGTCGTTTGCCACTCGGAGACCTGTCGCGCGCCACAAAGCTTGCCCGCTCAGCAGATCTCGTGTTATGGTATATTTATTCATTAAATAGAATATTTAGTCATGCGCAACTCATCGAAGGTGGGCATTGTCGGGCATCGCGGTTATAGCGGAGCGGAATTGGTTCGCCTTCTGGGCCGGCATCCGTCGGTCGAAACCGTCTTACTGGAGCATCGCGATGACCACGCAGCCGGGGCGAGCATCCGAAACCGCAAACCGGCCGCTTCCCTGCCCTCCACCCCGGATTCCGTGAGCGCCGCCGGCATCGAGCTCGTATTTCTCGCCACCCCCCCGGAAGTATCGATGGACCTCGCGGCTGGGATGTGGGGGGCCGGAATCCGCGTGGTAGATCTCAGCGGCGCCTTTCGCCTGCGCACGCCGGAAAACTACACCGCCTGGTACAAGGAACCGCACACGCAGCCGGCCCTGCTGGCGGAAGCCGCCTACGGGCTGCCGGAATTCTGCCGGGATCGCATTCCGCTGGCGCGGCTGGTTTCCAACCCCGGTTGCTATCCGACCGCCGCCAACCTCGCGATCCGCCCTCTCGTCGATGCCGGGGTGATTGATCGCGCGGCCGGCATCGTCTGCGATGCCAAGTCGGGCGTGAGCGGCGCCGGCCGCAAGCCGACTCTCAAGACCAGCTTCTGCGAAGTCACCGAAAATTTCTCCGCTTACTCGATCCTCAAGCACCGGCATGTGGCCGAGGTGTTGCAGATCTCCGGCCTGGAAGAACGCGAATTCAGCTTTACGGCGCACCTGTTGCCGCTCGACCGCGGCATTCTGGAAACCATTTACTTTCGCGCTGTCGGTGTCGACAGCGCCGAAACGCTGCTCCAGATTTACGAAAAGCGCTACGCCGGCGAGCCGTTCGTCCGCATCTACAACCCCGGCCACGTTCCCGATGTGCGCGCCGTGGCGCGCACCAACTTCTGCGACTTGGGAGTGACGCTCGACGCCAAAACCGGTCGCGCGATCGTGGTGAGCGCAATCGACAACCTGGTCAAGGGCGCCGCCGGACAGGCGATCCAGAATATGAACCTGATGCTCGGATTTCCCGAAACGGCGGGGCTCCTGTGAAGCTGCTGGTCAAACTGGGTGGCACACTGCTCGATACGGCAGCCTCCCGGGATTCGCTGGCGCGGCAGATCGCGGCGGTGCGGGCCGAGGGCGTCGAACTCGTCGTCGTGCACGGGGGCGGCAAGCAGATGACCCGGTACCTGGCGGAGCGGGGCATCGAAAGCCGGTTCGTGAACGGGCTGCGCGTGACCACGCCGGAAACGCTGGATGCTGTTTTAAAGGTTCTGGCCGGCAGCGTCAATCATGAACTCGTGGCCAGCTTGAACCGGGCGGGGGCGGCTGCGGTGGGCCTGTCGGGAATCGATGCCTTTCTCGCCGAGGCCGAGCAGCTCGATCCGGAACTGGGCGCCGTCGGGAAAGTGACCCACTCCAACCCAGCCCTGCTCGATCTGCTGGCCGCACACCGCTATGTGCCGGTGGTGGCGTGCGTGGCGGGCGACCGCGAAGGGCGCGTCTATAACGTGAACGCCGACCAGATGGCGGTGTCGTGCGCCGCTGCGTTCGGGGCGGCTCAGTTGATCTTTCTCACCGATGTGGAAGGCGTTCTCGACCAATCGCGGCAGATCCGGGCCGTTCTGACCGTCCAGGAGAGCGCGCGCCTGATTGCCGAGGGCGTGGCCACCGGGGGCATGCAAGCCAAGCTCGATGCGGCGCTTGCGGCCTTGCGGGGCGGCGTCGGGCAAGTGCGGATCGCGCCCGGAGCCGCGCCTCAGATTCTGGCGCGTCTTCTCGCCGGCGAAGCCATCGGCACACGGATCGTGCTGGGCGAAGGCAGGGCGGCATGATCAGCGCGCTTCGCTCAGATTCCTGTCTCGAAAGCCGGACGCCCCGCCTTTCTCTGACCGTCCGCAAGGCCGTCATGCGGGACATTCCCGGCATTCTCGATTTGATCAATGGGTACGCCGCCCGCGGAATCATGCTGCCGCGCACGGAATTCGAGATGTCCGAAGCCATCCGGGATTTCACCGTGGTGACACACGGCGATTTGTTGCTCGGCTGCGGCGCGCTACATTTCTATAGTCCGACGGCCGGCGAAATCCGTTCCCTCGCTGTCGCCGAGTCGGCCAAGACGCAGGGCGTCGGGCGCCGACTGATCGAGGCACTGCTCGCCGAAGCGGACAATTATCAACTACACGCCGTCTTCGCCTTCACTTATGTTGTGGATTTCTTCAGTAAGGTCGGCTTTCACCCAGTCGAACGCGGCATCCTGCCCTTGAAAGCCTGGAAAGACTGCCTCCGCTGCCCGAAGTTCCAGGCGTGCGATGAGATCGCCGTCATGCGGGTCCTGCAGCCGGAACGTTGGGCCGGGTCGCTGCCGATGGGTGAACCCGATCCCCTCGTGCAACTGCCGATTCCCCAATCGATCTAGAACTGTCCCCCCAAATGAGGGTGTCGAGCACCTCCGCAAAAGACCGGGGATATTTCCGACATCTCCCTCCTAAACTGGGATAGAATCAGCTTGAGGATATTCAAACCTTAATATTTTCGTACTACTGCGGTGAGGGCAAAATGAGAGCACAGACGGTTGATGTGAAATCTTCAACTGGCCGGATTCTATGCTGCACCGTGTTCCGTCCGGGCGGAAAGAAACTTCTGGCAAAGGGGCACGTGATCAGCGAGGAAGATGTCCGCGTGCTCGAATCCGAAGGCATGGAGACTATCTGGGTAACCGAACTGGAAGATGGCGAGATCGGCGAAGATGATGCCGTGTGCGCCGTCGCCAGTGAGATGGGTTGCGGCAGTTTCGAGATCCGCCTGGCCGCGGGCGGCCGCGCCAACCTGATCGCCACCGAGAATTGCTGCGTCCTGGTCGACGATGAACTGCTCAAGCAGATCAACTGCACCTCGAGCGTCGTGATTGCGACCTCCCTGAATTTCAGTTACGCGGTGACCGGGCAGCGGATCGCTACTATCAAGAGCGCTCCGTTCGCCGTGGCCAAAGAGCAGTTGGACGCGGTGATCGGCATTCTCAAAGAGCGCGGGCCGATCCTGCAGGCGCGCCCGGTGCGCGCTCCCAACATCGGCGTGCTCTACACCGATCCGCTCAGCGGCGAGCGCGCCCGCCAGTTGTTTGAGAACATCATGCGGCACCGGCTGGAGCGGTTCGCCGTGAACGCGAATTTCGCCATGGCGTGCACGGAAGACGACAATTCCGTGACGCGCTGCCTGCACCACCTCTTGCGCTCCAAGCCCTGCGTCATTCTGGTGGCTTCGACCACCGCTCCAGCGGGACCGGAAGATGTCATCGGGCAGGCAATTTGCAGGATCGGGGGGCAAGTGGAACGATTTCTGGCTCCGGTCGAGCCCGGCAACCTGCTGCTGATGGCGTATAAAGACGAAACTCCCATCATCTCCGCCCCAGGCTGCTTCCGGTCCGCCAAACCGAATATTGTCGACCTGCTTCTGCCGCCGCTGCTGGCGCGCTATCACGTGACTGGCTGGGAAGTCGCCGGCCTCGGACACGGAGGCCTGCTGGCGTAACGGACTCCTCCACGCCTGTGTGTCCATCACCTCCTGAAAAGACTCACAGTGCTCCTCACACCGGGCGTTTTTCGGAACGCCCGGTTTTTTTTACCAGGTAATGCCGCGGGCATTCATTTCGCGCTCGATTTGCTCGGGCGATTCGAACTGGACCGCGTCCAGACCCTCGCAGCGGGCGGCTTCCACGAACAAGCCGATGTCATCGGTATAAAAGCACTCCCCGGGGCGGCATCCGGCCCGCGCCACGGCGGCGCGAAAGATTTCCGGCTCCGGCTTCATGGCGTGTACCTGGTACGACAGCACCAGGTCGTGAAAATGCCGGATCAGCGTGTAGTTCTCTCGGATCATCTCGAAGTGAATCTCGTTGGTATTAGAAAGGAGGAGCAGGCGATACCGGCGGGCGAGTGATTCGAGCACGGCGTCGGGGATCAGTTGGCCGCTGAAGATGCAGCTCCAGATTCGGCAGAACTCGTCGTACCCGATTTCGAGGTCGAGCGCCTCGGAGAGTTGATGGACGAAGTCGCGGGGCGTGATCAGACCTTTCTCCAGCGGTTCGACCAGGCGCGTGGCGGCGATGCGGCTGCGGATCTCGGCGACCGGATACGGGCAGTGCGCCTCCAGCGCCTGGTAGCCGCGCATGAAATCGAAAGGGACGAGAACCTTGCCGAGATCAAAGATGATGGCTTTGTGCATTTCCTTCTCTACGATAACGTGCGACAAAACAAAAACGGGTTCGCCCCGCGCGATGGCCGCGACACGGTCCGGGGCGGATGTCGCACCCGCTATGCTTGACACGAGCAAATGCGGCTCAATATGATGCACAAAGAGCACTGAAGACAGTCGTCCGACTGTCGCTGGGGATTGAACAAAAAGGAGGTTTTGCTTGGAGACAACGCGACGCAATTTCCTGACAACCGCGGGGGCCGCGATTTCCGCCCCTATGATCCTCGGCGCCACCGACAAGGCGGGGACAAAGCTGCCGGTTCTCGGATCGGGAGAGCACCAGTACGAGTGTATTCACGACTGGGGCGAACTGCCGTCCAGCATCAAATACGGGAACACCCACAGCGTCTGCGAGGACGCCCAGGGCCACATCTACATCCACCATACGGTTCACAAGGACAGCCAGAGCCCCGATTCGGTCGTGGTCTTCGATGCGAAGGGCAAGTTCGTGCGGTCGTTCGGCGCCATGTTCCGCGGCGGCGCCCATGGCATGCACCTGTCGAAGGAAGGTAAGACCGAATATCTTTACTTCTGCGACGAGAAGCACGGCATCGTTACGAAACGTACACTGAAGGGCGAAGAAGTTTGGACGATGGGCTATCCCCAGGATTCTCCCATCTACCAGAAAGGCCCCGGCTCGACCGGACCGGGCGGAGCGGCGGGCTTGAACTACCGGCCTACGAACTTTGCGATTGCGCCCAACCTGGATTTCTGGGTTGGCGACGGTTACGGCTCGTATTACATGTTCCACTATACCCAGGCGAGCAGCACTGCGTACCCGAAGCTGGTGAAGACCTTCGGAGGCCCGCCCGCCGGTCAGGCGGAAGGCGGCGGACGGGGTCCGGGAGCGGGCCCCGGGCGGGCGCCCGGCGGCGGCCGCGGAGGCGAACGGGGCGGACCCGGGCCTCAAGCCGGCGCCAGGGCCAGAGGACCGGCCAATCCTCCTCCTCCCGGCCAGCCCGGCGTTCCCAGAGACGTGCCCATTGACTCCATGAACAATCCGCACGGCAATGCCATCGATCTGCGCGATCCCGCCAACCCGATTCTGCTCGTGGCCGATCGGGGCAACAACCGGATTGTCCGGTATAAACTCGATGACACCCCGATCAACGTCGTAGCCGGCACCAAGTCGCCCTGCCATTTCCATTTTCGAAAAGACACGGTCGTCGTGCCGGATCTTCAGGCTCGCGTCACGTTGCTGGATAAGGACGACAAGATCATCCTCCATCTGGGCGAGCCCACCGTAGCCAATCCCCCGCGCACCACGGAGAATCGCTCCGATTTCATCGCGGGCCAGTTCGTTCAGCCGCACGGCGCCATCTTCGACCACGCCGGGAACATTTTCGTGGCGGAGTGGGTGGAGATCGGGCGCGTGACCAAGCTGCGCAAGATCGTCTGACCCGGCTATCGCAACTTCTTGAAACGCTGCGGCTACGGGAAGCCCATCGGGAGCTTCCAGTAGCCGTAACGTTAATTCCGCATTACTTCCTCAGGACCTGCAGTACTTTTCTTGCGATCCCAATCCGTCCAATATGGAATCGGGCAGACTTCTATGGCCAGAGCGCTGGGAATGTTCGGATTTACCGGGGGATTCCTGATCATCTCGCCGCAGCTCCGCCAGGCCGTCATGGATGCCTTCGCCAACACCGCACTGTTCGTGCAGGACCATAGCCCCTACTCTTACGTCGGGATCGTCCTTCTCGCGTTTGGAGGCGTGACCATCACGGTGGTCTCGGGCAGCAGCCCGCGCTGATTCAGACCGCCCGCACTTTGCGCGCGAGGCCTGCGGTTTCCGAGCGCGCCGGCTTGCGTTCCGAGCCGGCCGTGATTCGCTTGGCCTGATCGGTCACCGATACCAGGAACATCGGCTGGCGGGCATTCTTGAGCAGATCGATGATCCGCTCCGGGGTATCTTCGAGATAAATCGATTTACCGTCGGTAAGCAGATGTACGTCCGAAGCGGCGGTTAAGGCCTCGCTCAGGCGCTTACCCATGTCCTTTTGCAGGAACCGCAGGACGCGGCGAATCTTCTGCAGCGAGAAGCCCTTGCGGCGCAGTTCGGCAATCACCGAGATCTCGACTACTTCCTCCGGCATATAGATGCGCTTGTGGCCATCCTGGCGGGGTGAAACGACGTTCCGCTCGTCCCACCACTGCAATTGGCGGAGGCTCACCCCGCAGATCCGGGCCACTTCGCTGCTGTTATAGCCATGCACGTCCGGACCAGCAGGCGGACGAGGTTTCCTGCCTTTGAACATTCTGCGCCACTTCCGTAGTCAAATTGGGTGCCATTTTGGATTGTACATGGGTCGCCGGTAGTGTCAATGGAATATTCAAACGGCGTCCGCGTCTGCGTACAAAGCCGGCGGAAACAGCCGGCAACCAACCGGCCCGTACGAAATAAGTACAATAATTTCATAGGATTATGGGGATTTCAGAAGGTGGTACAATGAAGGAGTAGTCTTCCAATTCTCGATGAGGGAGGTTGCTATGAACACTCGCAAGTTTTGGCCCCTCGATTTTGATCCGGAAGGCGAGATCTACGAGAACGTGGCATGGGATCTCCCCGGCTATACCCGAAAAACGCAGCCGCCACCGATCCCGAATCCACGCCGCACCAAAAAGTCTCAGCGTGCGTAAACCTTACATTAGCGAACCACCACAACCACTGCGTGTGGTTCGCGTTTGTCTTTGAATCTGCTTACTTTATCTGAACGGTTTTCGGATTGCATCAGGGCAAGCCGAGGTTTGACCATGAAAGCACTCCTTGCCGCTACCGCCGTGATTGCCAGCGCCGGACTTCTCGCTACCGGCTGCGCTACAAAGAAATACGTTCGCAACACCACCGCACCAGTTCAAGCGAAGGTGGATCAGGTGGGCGAACAGACGAGTAAGAACAGTCAGTCCATCGAAGAAACGCGCACGCAAGTCAAAGATGTCGACGAGCGCGCGCAAAGCGGGATCAACGCCGCGCAGGAGCGGGCGTCAACCGCTGATCAGCACGCGATGACTGCCGATCAACACGCTTCCGATGCCATGAATCGCGCCAACGACGCCAGCCGGGCCGCTGATCAGAACCGCCAGGGCCTCGACCAGCTGCGTGGCGTGGTTTCCAACATTGACGACTACAAGCTGCAGACGTCCGTCAGTGTGCCGTTCAAGTTCGACAAATCTGCTTTGTCGCCCGATGCCAAGCAAGATCTCGACAAGCTCGCCAACGACGTGAAATCCGACAAGCGGTTCTTCATCGCAGTCGAAGGTTTCACGGATAAGGTCGGAAACCATGACTACAACGAGACTCTGAGCCGCCGCCGCGCCGACAGCGTCGTCGAATATCTCGTGGCGAACGGCGATATCCCGATCTACCGCATTCACATGATCGGGCTCGGCGACCAAAAGCCCGTGGAAGAGGGCAAGACTCGGGCCGCCAATGCCAAGAACCGGCGCGTCGAGGTGAAAGTCTTCACTGCTGACCAGGTGACCGCTGGATTGACAGGACCCGGCGGGACTTCGGCTGACCGTACCACGGCCGAGAAGCCCAACCGCTAATCGGCAGCATCACCGAAGCAGAGCCGCGGAGCGCCGCCGCGGCCCTGCTTCAGAGTTGAGAAGTGCCCACAGGGGAAGCCTTCCGAACCGGCGCCGTCCGAAAAACCTGCCACCAAATATACAAGCACGCCAGACTCGCCAGAACGATGCTGATGTCCCCCGCGAGCAGAATCGACGGGAACTGGTTGCGCAAAGCGTGACCAATCGCCTCGAGGGTGAAGCGGATGCCCAAAGCTCCACTCAACATGAAGAGTTCCATGTCGTACTTTTGGGCGTTCAGCAGGATTACCCACAGCGCCAGATCGAGAAACGCGGAGCAGAAATCCAGATCGCGCGTCCACGGCGTCATCCAACTGCTGCTCACCACCTGCGAATCATAGTGAATCAGGAAGGATGTCCCCGCAAAGACGATGGCTCCCACGACCAGCGAAGTGCGCACCAGGGCGCGGCGCCGCACCTCGCGCGTCGCCAGATATAAGAAGCTGATCACAACCGTGAAGAGAAGGCTTTGCCTGATACCGTCATCCACCCAGTAGTAAACGGCGAACGAATGAGCCATGCGGGCCCCCGAGTAACGCCCCAGATACGCTGCCAGGTCAATGACACCTGTCAGGAAGGACGCCACCGCATAAGCCAGAAGAAAGGGATAGCGACGGTAACGGCCTCGCAGCAGAGCCGCGATGACCAACAGGATCAGCGGAAACCAGAGCAGTAAGCTCAGGTACTGGAGAGCGTCGCGCATCCAACTCCAATTTTAGGTGCAAGGGAGCGGTTGCGGCAGAAAAAACTTCAGGCGGCGATCCGGAGACCTTCCCACGGAGCCGGCGGGAACATCGGCCCGTCGGCGACCTGGAGACCTTCCCACGGGGCTGGCGGGAACATCGGCCCGTCGGCGACCTGGAGACCTTCCCACGGGGCCGGCGGGAACATCGGCCCGTCGGCGATCCGGAAACCTTCCCACGGAGCCGGCGGGAACATCGGCCCATCGGCAACCCGGAGACCTTCCCACGGAGCCGGCGGGAACATCGGCCCGTCGGCGACCTGGAGGCCTTCCCACGGAGCCGGCGGGAACATCGGCCCATCGGCGACCGGAACGGCTGGGGCGCCGTGCAAGATGCTCGTACAAAGAACGAGAGCCAGAAGCAGGCAGAGGTCCGTCAGGCCCCGTTTGTTTCCATGAGTCCGTTGCATAGTGAGCTACTCCTTATCTGCATTGCTGGGTTCGAACTCTCGGCGGAGCTCGTTCGACACGATCAGACTGACGGCCATTGACTAGTCCTCGACAGGTACCAATTAGCTACGTCGTCCGCCGCCAGTTTAACTGAATCGGTATATTGGCGACGAACCAACATTAGGGGTGATCCCTAGTACTTTTATAGGGTATTGATTAGACTAACGAGTGAGGGGATTTCCCTATTATCGGACTATTTTCTTCAGTTAAGGAACTGATTTTA
>Ga0070734_10001323_pt1 | contig 37197 bp, 44 predicted proteins | sample Coa_R1_8_FD_66444 | JGI IMG/M metagenome (GOLD analysis project Ga0070734, IMG submission 66444) | Surface soil microbial communities from Centralia Pennsylvania, which are recovering from an underground coalmine fire - Coalmine... | ecosystem: Environmental > Terrestrial > Soil > Unclassified ...
CGTGACCTTCGTCGTCTGCACGCCGAACGTGACCTCGGTCCACCGTCTGGTGCAGTTCCTTCGCTTGATGGAGCGCGAGCGGCTGGGCGATCTTCCGTTCCGGATCGTGTTGAACCGCCATCACGCACTCGGAGAGGGCCGGGACGTTTCGGCAAGCCGTTTCGCAAAGGCGATCGGCCGGCCCATCGATTACACGATTCCGAATGACTACGCGCTGATTTCCGAATCGCACAACCAGGGGCGACCAGCGGTGAGCCTGAAGCCATCGAGCCGTTTTGCACAGACGGTTTCTCAGATGCTGTCGAACGAGCTTGGCGAATCGCTCATGCCCGCCCCGAAGAAATCCTGGTGGCCTTTGGGAGGCGGGTAACCAATGTCCATCTTCCAAAAATCCGCCGATCCGCAAGCCAAGGTCGAGCCGGCGATCTCGCCGCAAGGCGTGTTCTCGGGCTCAACGGTTCGTGATGCCGCCAAGATCGAGCGCGACACCGAACTCAAGGTGCTCTTGCACGAGAAGCTTCTCGGCATGCTCAATCTCGGCGCGCTCGACAAGATCAGCCGTGAGGAATTGACCCGCGAGATTTCGCCGGTGATCAAGGAACTGCTCGTCGAGGAAGGCGTCGTCCTCAACACCGGCGAATACAACCAGCTCGTCGCCGAGGTCCTGGACGAGGTGCTTGGTCTCGGTCCGCTCGAGCCGCTTCTCAAGGACCCTTCGGTTTCCGACATTCTCGTGAACACTTATGAGCAGGTCTACGTCGAGCGTGCAGGCAAGCTCGAGCTCACGCGCGCGCGCTTCAAGGACGAGCGCCACCTGATGCGCATCATCCAGAAGATCGTGGGAGCGGTCGGCCGCCGGGTCGACGAATCGCAGCCCTGGGTCGATGCGCGACTTTCCGACGGCAGCCGAGTCAACGCACTTGTTCCGCCCTGTGCCGTCGATGGCGCGCTGCTCTCGATCCGCAAATTCGCGAAAATGCCGTTTACCATTGATCGGCTGATCGAGGTCGGCGCCATGGACCGCCACATGGCGCAGCTGTGCGAGCTGATCGTTCGGGCCCGGCTCAACGTGCTGATCTCGGGCGGCACGGGCTCGGGCAAGACCACCTTGCTCAACGCGCTTTCGAGCTACATCTCCAATCGCGAGCGCATCATCACCATCGAGGATACGGCCGAGCTTCAGTTGCAGCAGACCCATGTCCTTCGGATGGAGACGAGGCCGCCCAATCTCGAGAACGCCGGCGAGGTCACGCAGCGCGATCTGGTTCGCAACGCGCTGCGCATGCGCCCTGACCGGATCATCGTCGGCGAGGTGCGCGGCGTCGAAGTGCTCGACATGCTGCAGGCCATGAACACCGGCCATGACGGTTCGATGACGACAGTGCATGCGAACGCTCCGCGTGACGCACTCACCCGGCTCGAGCACATGGTCGGAATGACCGGCATTGACATTCCCCTGCGCTCCTTGCGCAGCCAGGTGGCCTCTGCCCTCCATGTGGTCGTCCAGGTTCAGCGCATGAGCGACGGCCGGCGCAAGGTGGTCAGCATCCAGGAAATCATCGGCATGGAAGGCGACATCATCACCATGCAGGAGATCTTCCGCTTCGAGCGCCACGGCGTGGATGGGGAAGGCAATGTGCTTGGCGCCCACAAACCTTGCGCTGTGCGGCCCAAATTCCTTCAGCGTGTAATTGAGAACGGAATCCCCATTCCTCCCGACCTGTTCAAGGGGGTGTGAAGGGGATGGGCGATCACAAACATGCGTGTCATCCCCGACGAGGGCGGATGCACGCGTCGTCTCAGTCAAAAATGTCATTCCCGGCGCGCGCTTTAGCGCGCGGGAAGGGAACCAAGTCGCGCGAGCGTCTGCGAGCGCAATTGACGCGTACGAATTATTCAGCGCGCAGACGCGCGCTGTGCTGGGTCCCCTTCCCTCGGCGCGCTCACGCGCGCCTCGCCGGGGATGACAAGTGGGTGAGTTCATGCTGAGCGCGGTCACCATCGCAGCCTTCATCGCCATTTTCGTTGCGGCGCTGCTCGTCGCCGACGCCGTCGTCGGAATGGTGCGCGCAGCACGGGGAATCGACGAAAATGCCGTCGACCGCCGCTTGACGCTGACGCAACCCGCGTCTGCCTCGCAGCGCGTCGAGATATTGCGCGCTCGCCGCGCCGGCACATTTCTGCCGCAAATGCTCGTCCCCTTCTATCAGCGCTACGCGCAGTTCGTCCGGCAATCCCACCTCGACGTCTCGCCTGAACGCATGATGGGAATCATGGGGCTTTCGGCGCTCGTTGCGCTCGCTGTCCTGCTCGTGGTTCTGCCTGCGCGTGTCGCCTGGACATCGCTTCTCTTCGCGCCGATCATCGGTGCCGGCATTCCGCTCTATTATGTAGGCCGCGCGCGCAGCAAGTTCCGCACGCAGTTCGAGGAACAACTGCCGGACGCGATAGATCTCATCGTGCGCAGCCTCAGGATTGGCCATCCGGTATCCAATGCGATCTCGCTGATTGCGCGCGAGATGCCCGCCCCGATAGGGCCGGAGTTCGGCATCGTTGCCGAGCAAATCAGTTACGGCCATGAGCTGCCGCTCGCCATCACCGAGATGCAGGAGCGCGTGCCCGCTGCCGACCTCGCCTATTTCAGCATGGCGATCCAGATCCAGCTCGAGTCCGGCGGCAATCTTGTCGAATCCCTGCAGAAGCTCGCCAATGTCATCCGCGACCGCTACCGCATGTTCCGCAAGGTCCATGCGATCACGGCCGAAGGCCGCTTCTCCGCCTGGGCGCTGTCGATCTTCCCCTTCATCATTGCCGGAGGGGTCCTTCTGGTCCGGCCCGGCTATTACGATGTGGTGGCGGCGCAGACCTGGTTTCCTTACGTGGCCGTCATGGTCGTCGTGATGCTGGTGGTGAACATCATCATGATGCGGCTTCTGACCGCGATAAAGGTTTGAGCGCGATGCCGGCGATCGGAAGCGGTCTCGTTTTTGCCCTGGCGGGGATCGTGCTCTTCGCGGCTGTGATGCTCATCGTCATGGGCGTCGACGCGTACGTCGTCCAGCGCCGCAACATCAACCGGCGGCTGATGCTGCAGGGCGAGCTTGCGCCTCAGGTCGACGAAGCCGGCCGCCCCCGTCTCATTCTCGAAGACGATCTCCTGAAGCGCTTTACCGAATTCCTCACGCCCAAGAGCGCGGACGAGCTCGCTGCAGCGCGCAAACGGCTGGTGCGGGCGGGTTATCGCAGCCCGTCCGCAGTGCGAATCTACAATTTCGCCAAACCGGTTCTCGGGCTGATCGCGGCTATCCTGGCGCTGACCTTCGTCTCCGTTGCCGGCCACGGAAAAATTTCCGCGCCTGTTGAATTGCTCGTCGCACTGGGCGCTGGCGCGATTGGATTTTCGCTGCCGTTTCTCTGGGTGGAGCGTCTTGTGGAACGCCGGCGCGAGGAAGCCGAGCTCGCTTTCCCGGACATGCTCGACATGCTCCTGATCTGCATCGAAGCGGGTAGTGGTCTCGATCCGGCCTGCCGGCGCGTGGCGCAGGAGGTCCAGACCATCAGTCCCGTTCTGGCTTCGGAACTCGGCATCGTCAATACCGAACTCTGGGCCGGCAAGGAGCGCTCGCAGGTCTTTCGCGACTTTGCCGAGCGGCTCGGCATCGCCGACATTAGTGCCTTCGTCACCGTGCTCAAGCAGTCGGACGAATTCGGAGTCAGCATTGCCGAGTCGCTTCGCGTTTATGCGGCGGACATGCGGCTGAAACGCATTACGCGTGCGGAGGAAAAGGCCAATACGATGCCGGTGAAGGTGGCGCTTGGCAGCATCATCTTCACTATTCCGCCGACGATGCTGATCATGGCGGGTCCGGCGCTCTACACGATGATGAAGTTCTTCGCAGGCGGCCATTGAGCTGGGTCTGATGCCCCTCACGCCGATCGCCCTCCTTTTTGCGTTCCTCCTGCTTGCCGCCGCGGCCGTCGACTTCTTGGAGCAGCGAATCCCGAACTGGATCGTGCTCGCGCTCGCTGCACTCTTCGTCGTGCAGGCGATCCGCCATAATGGCGAGGTCTCGTGGGTCAATCAGGCCGGCACGAGTCTAGCGCTCCTCGCGATCGGGCTCGGGCTCTATGCTGTCGGCCAGCTTGGCGCCGGCGACGCGAAGCTGATGGCGGCGGTTGGTCTTTGGGCCGGAGCGTTTGCCGTTTTTGCGATGCTCTTGCTGATCAGCATCTCGGGCGCGGTTTTCGCAGGTTTGCTGGTCGCTGCGCGTCGTCTCGTGCCCTGGATGAGATGGGACCCGCACGGCCGCCGGCCGCAAGCGCTCGTGACCGGTGGCGGCGTTCCTTATGGAGTGGCGATCGCCGCCGGCACTCTGCTGTCGTTGCGATTTTTTCCGGCCTGGCTATGGCGCTGACTATTCGCTGCCGAAGGATGCGGTCGATGCCGAGTCGACTTGGCCCTGGATGGTATTCGCCGTCGGCTGAAAGCCGCCAGTTTGCGACTGTGCCCACCAGAACGCTGCAACACCGCCGATGGCGACAGCGCCAGCAAGCGCGACCCATTCGATCGTGGTCACGCCGCTCTCGCGTGCAAATTGATCTCGTGCGCGTCTGCGGGCCATCACGAAGGGATTTTAGCCAGTCCGAAGCGTCGGGAATATGGCGAATCTCGTATTTCGCCCATTCCTGGGCGAGACGGGTTTTGGGCACTCGGGCATCCGGCGTACAATGTCTTGCATCGTTTGTGGGCTTGGAAGGTAGGGGCAGGCGAGGATGCGTGTAGCACGCCGAAAACATCGGGGCCTTGGCGCCTTTCTGCGCGGGAGCCGGGGCTCGATTTCGGTCGAATTCGTGGTCTGGATGCCGGTTTTTCTCATCGTGCTGGCCATGATGGCGGATGGTGCAACGATCTTTATTCGACAGGCGAATATGTGGAGCGCGGCGCGAGATGCTGCGCGGGGGATGGCCACCGGACAACTCACCAGTTGTTCCACCAGCACACCGGCCACAGGGGCGACCACGGATGCGGAGTCCTATGCTCTCGGCCAACTGATGTTCGGGGGCCGAAATTACAAGGTCAGCTGCTGGTTTGCGCAGCAGACCACGACCGAGAAAAGCTGCGCGACTGGCAACTCCACGACGAACGCGACCAACAACGACATCGTGCAAATCTGCATTCCTATCCAGAACGCAGGCATTTTCGGCGTGCTCGCGGTGTTCGGCGGACTCGCAGGGACAAGTTTCAATGTCCAGGTCTCGATGCTTTCGGAGGTGTAGGCATGTTCGCGCGGAAATTCGGCCTCAGGCGAGTGCTCTCGTTTCTGCGGGAAGAGCGCGCCGTCGCGAGCGTCTTCTTCATCACAGCGCTGCCGATGCTCCTTGTGCTGGCAGGGCTCGGCATTGACTCGGGTGCGGCCTATTCCGAGCAGGCGGTCCTTCAGAACACGGCGGACACGGCGGCTCTGGCAGGCGCCCTCAAGCTCAGAAGTGACACCTTCGCGCACGTGTCAGCGCAGGCGCAAAGTTACGCCGCGCTGAACATGCCCAGCTCGCAATATGGAATTGTCCTGCAGCCGGCGGACGTCACCATCGGCCATTGGGATTTCGCTCATAGCGTTTACAAGATCTGCGGCTCGGCGACATCGAACAGCGCGTTGACCGCCTATTGCGACAACAACGATCAGGTGAACGCTGTTCAGGTTCTGGTCCGGCGCGAAAAAGGAAACACGACCGGACAAGCAGGGGGCAACGCCCTGCCGATCGGGATTCTGACCCTGATGGGTTGGGACCATTGGGACGTGTCGGCGCTGGCGATCGCTGCGATTCCGGCCAACGGGGGCGTCTGTTTTCTTTCGACCACCCTCGTCGACATGAAGAACAATGGATCGATCACGACAAACGGATGCAATGCGCAATTCGACGGGCAGCTCAAAGGGGGCAACAACGACACGGCCACGGCAACCGCCGGGGGGCATATCATCCTGGGGCCGGGCGGCTCTTCTTCAGGGGTCACACTTTCACCGAGCACGCCCCTGAGTGCGCCTGTCCCTAACGATCCCTACAAGAACACACCGCTGCCGAGCACGACTCCGTGCAATTCGGCCAATGTCACAATCGACAGCTCGCATTTGCCTGCCGCGAACTCGAATCCCTGTTACTCCGGCAATGTTACGATCAATGGGCCGGTTACGCTTCCCGCAAATACTTACACCTTCAACGGAGCGCAGGTCACGATCAGCGGAACAGTGACTGCGAATTCTTCGACGTTCGCTTTGACCGGTAGCGGCACCAATTGGGCTACGATTACCAGCCAGAACAACGATGCACTCAATATCACTGCTCCGACCAGCGGGACCTACCAGGGCATCGCGATCTTTGGTAATCCGGCCGGCGGCACGAACGTGCTCATCACAGGAAAGAATTCATTCAACTTGAGCATTGTCGGCGTCGTTTATATGCCCAGCGGAGAAATGGATTTCAAAAACAGTTCGTTCACATCGACGTCTTGCCTGCTGATCGATGTTGGTACGCTGAGTGTCAAAAACAACCTTTCGATTTCCACTCCCGACAATTGTTCCAACGCAGGCGTTCTTGCCTTCGGACATGCGAGCCTGGTCCTTTAACGGCGGACGCCCACATCGCCTTCAGCCGCTTCAGGAACGCGTGCAGATTATCCGCGTTGCGGCCGAGATCGCTCTGCCCGATACGACCCTTGCCGCGGACGTCGAGGCGGGCACCGAGTGTCCCCGCCGGCCGCACGCGGATGACGATGGCAGCCGCGGGCCAAATCATCGGAACGCCGATTTTGTAGGACCAAAATCCGAGGCGCGTGCCGAACGCCTTCAGCCCATTTCGTGAACGCGTTCAGTTTATTCGCATTGCGGCCGAGGTCGCTTGCCTTTGCCTTGCGCCAGGCGCTCCTGGTCCGGATTGCGCCGCGCGCGGAGTACCCTAGGGGGGCGCCCACACTCTATGCTTGACGCGTCTCTAAAGATGCGATACGAATAGTTCTATGCCTTGGAATTGCGCCTCGCCGGCTTGTGCCGGCGGGGCGTTTTCGTTTCTGGCCAAAGGAGAATTCGGATGAAAATCGGCGCCTTGTTTTTCGCCCTGCTGAAAGCCGTCCTCAATGGCTTTTTCGAGGGTATCGCGGCGAAAGCGCTGCCCGCTGTATCGGCGTTATCGCTGACACGGAACCTCACACCCGTTGCCAGGCGTGCGACCACGATCTTGTCCGGTGTAGCTGTGCTTTCGGGTTCGATGTTCCTGGATGGCCGACACGCCTTCGCTTCGCTCCGGACGGTCTGTCGCAAGTCACACCGTTCGTCCCTCTTTGATTTCCCTTTGATATTTTATCAAAGCGCACGAACGTGCTCTTGAGACCCATACCACAAGCTTTTTCGCGCGTTCGCAGACGCTCCGCGATTGATATATTTCGCCACTGATATTTATTGATTGTTTTTCAAACAGCCGCTGCCGAAACGCCGCCGCTACATTCCCTTCAGCCGCTTCAGAAACGCGTGCAGGTTATCCGCGTTGCGGCCGAGATCGCTCCGTCCGATCCGGCTCTTGCCGCGGATGTCGAGACGGGCGCCGAGTGTCCCCGCGGGGCGTACGCGGATGACGATGTCGTCCTTGAAGCCGAACCAGAAGCTCGTCGCCGTGGCTTCGATGCGCCCCTTCTTCGGATCGAACGCGACCACCTGCCAGCCCATGCTGTTTGCAAGGTTCAAGGCGCGCCAGAAGAGTTTCACCGGCTTGATGAACTGCGCGAACGGAATCACGTTGCCGTAATATTTCTTCTGCAGCGCCGCTTCGCTCGTCGTCTTGCCGCCGGCGAGACGGACCAGCTTCGGGCCGTCATATTCCGGTCCGTTCTCCGCCCCTTTGCGGACTGCAAGCAAGGCTTCGAATGCAGGCGCATCGCCTACGTCGGTCGAGATGTCGTGAATGGGCGGCAAGGTGAGCGCGCGGATTTCATAATCGAGCGGGATGCCGAAGGCGATCGCGCTTCCGATCAACCCGATCACGCCAAACCAGGTGCCCTCGGAGGAATTGCCGCCGAGCGCGCGCGTGAGCCAGAAGGCGCCTGCGCCGAGGCCGGCGAGCGCCAAGGCAGCGGCCGGCCAGATCAGCGGAACGCCGAGCTTGTAGCTCCAGAAGCCCAGGCGCGTGCCAAAGGAGGCGCAAAGCGCGACGGCTGCCGCTGCCAGGAAGGCCGCAAACGAGACCCTCGCGGCGAGGGCTTGCGCCTTCATGCGTATCCTATTCCGCGGCGACCGCCAGTGTGTGACGGCGGAACTGTTCGCGCAGCGTCATCTTCTGGATCTTGCCCGTCGCAGTGTGAGGGATCTCTTCCACGAAGACGACATCGTCCGGCATCCACCATTTGGCGATCTTGTCTTTCAGGTAAGAAAGAATCTCCTCGCGGGTCGCCTTCTGCCCCGGCTTCAGCACGATGATCAGAAGCGGCCGCTCGTCCCATTTGGGATGGGGAATGCCGATCACCGCGGCCTCCGCGACGGCCGGATGGCCAACTGCGATGTTCTCGATCTCGATGGAGGAGATCCACTCGCCGCCCGACTTGATCACGTCTTTGGAGCGATCCGTGATCGTCATGTACCCATCGGGATCGAGCGTGGCGACATCGCCGGTGTCGAACCAGCCATCCTTGTCGAAAGCCGATTTTCCCTCGCCCTTGAAATAGCCCTTCGCGATCGCTGGCCCGCGCACCTTGAGCCGGCCGAAAGCCTTGCCGTCGCGTGGCAATTCCTTGTTCTTGTCGTCGACGATCTTCATTTCGACGCCGAAGACCGGACGGCCCTGTTTCACCTTGTAGTCGAGCTGCTGCGGGTAGGGCAGTTTCTCCAAACCGGCCTTGAGCACGCCGAGCGTGCCGAGCGGGCTCATCTCCGTCATGCCCCAGGCATGGACGACCTCTACGCCGTAGTTCTTCTCGAACGCCTCGATCATGGAACGCGGACAGGCCGAGCCGCCGATCAGAACGCGCTTGAGACTTGAGAGCTTGAGATCGTTCTGCTCGAGATGCTGCAGCAATGCGAGCCAGACCGTGGGCACCGCCGCTGTCATCGTCACCTGCTCGGTCTCGAGTAGCTCGTAGACCGACGGTGCATCGAGCTTCGCCCCTGGCATCACGAACTTGGCGCCGATCATCGGGCAGGCAAACGCAAGCGCCCAGGCATTGGCGTGATACATCGGCACGACCGGCAGCACGCTGTCGATATTGCGCACGCCCTGCGCGTCGGCCTGGGCCGCAATCAAGGCGTGCAGCACATTGGAACGATGGGAGTAAAGCACGCCCTTGGGATTTCCGGTCGTGCCCGAGGTATAACAGAGCCCGCAGGCGTCCTTTTCGCCGACCTCCTTCCAGCGGTAATCGTCCTTGTGCCCCGAAATGAAATCCTCGAAGGCGACGAGCTTCGGGATCTTCACTTGCGGCAGGTGTGCCTTGTCGCTGAGCGCGACGAAGAGCTTGACGTTCTTCAGCTTGGGCGCGATCTGCGCCACGAGATCCGCGTAGCAGATGTCGAAGAAGAGCGCTTTGTCTTCCGCATGGTTGGCGATGTAGACGATTTGATCGGGAAAGAGCCGCGGATTGAGCGTGTGATAGACCGCGCCCATTCCGGTGATGCCGTACCAGCTTTCGAGATGGCGATAGGTGTTGACGGCGAGAGTGGCGACGCGGTCGCCGGGCCGGATCCCCTTCTTTTCGAGCGCGCGGGCCACTCTGTGCGCCCGCGCGGCGATCTCGCGGTAATTTGTGCGGTGCATCGGTCCTTCGACCGTGCGCGTCACGACCTCGCGGTCGCCGTGATAGAGCGCGGCATGATCGATGATCTTGTGGACCAGAAGCGGCCAATCCTGCATCAGGCCGTGCATGGCGTTGCGTCCTCACCTTTTCTTCTGAAGGCATCATAGGAATCCACAGCCGCAGCGGCAACGCTGTGGCCCCCTGCCGTTCCCTCACCATGGGTGGGCCGGAGCGGCTGTCGTGAAAGAGTGTGCGTTGACGAGCGGCGAACGGCCGGTGCTAATGCATGCTTCCAACCCCGGTGGCGCCATGCTGACCAATTCCCAAATGCGCGACGTGAACAGCGTCCTTCATCCCTATACGAACCTGATGAAATTCCGCGAGACGGGACCGCTCGTGATCGAGCGCGGCCAGGGTGTCCGCGTCTACGACGAGAGCGGCAAGGACTATATCGAAGCCATGGCGGGCCTCTGGTGTACGGCTCTCGGCTGGGGCGAGAACGCGCTCGCCGAGACCGCGGCCGAGCAGATGAGGAAGCTCGCCTTCGGCCATATCTTCGCCGGCAAGAGCCACGAGCCCGCCATCGCGCTCGCCGAGAAGCTGAAGGAGCTCGCGCCGTTTCCGGTCGGCAAGGTGTTTTTTGCGAATTCCGGCTCCGAAGCCAACGATACCCAGATCAAGCTTTACTGGTACGCCGCCAATGCGCGCGGCCAGACCAGGAAGAAGAAAATCCTTTCCCGCCAAAAGGCCTATCATGGCGTGACAATCGCAAGCGCCAGTTTGACCGGCCTGCCCGGCAATCATCGCTCCTTCGACTTGCCCTTCAGCTTCGCCCTCCACGCGGACTGCCCCCATTTCTATCGGAACGCGGAGCCCGGCGAGACCGAGCGCGACTACTCCCGCCGGCTCGCGAAGAACCTCGAGGCCATGATCGAGCGCGAAGGTGCCGATACCATCGCCGCCATGATCGCCGAGCCGGTCATGGGCGCAGGCGGAGTGATCGTACCGCCGGAGGGCTATTTCGACGAGATCCCGCGCGTTCTCGACCGCCACGGCATCCCTCTGATCGATGACGAGGTGATCACGGGTTTCGGCCGGACCGGAAACTGGTTCGGCTGCGCGACTTACGGTTTCGAGCCGGAAAGCATGTCAATCGCCAAGGCGCTCTCGAGTGCGTACCTGCCGATCTCGGCCGTCCTGCTCTCGCCTGAACTCTCCGACATCATCGAGCAGGAGTCCGGAAAGATCGGCACCTTCGGCCACGGCTTTACCTACAGCGGCCATCCGGTTGCTGCCGCCGTGGCGCTGAAGACGATCGAGATCTATCAGGCGCGCGATCTCGTCGGCCATGTCCGGCACATGGCGCCGCAATTTGCCAAGCGCGTCCGGGCGCTTGCGGACCATCCCCTTGTCGGCGAGGCGGTTGCGGTGGGATTGCTCGGCGCGCTCGAGCTGTCGGCGAATAAGCAGAAAAAGACCCCGTTCGAACCCCAGCGCCAGGTCGGGGCGGAGATCGCGCGGCTTTGCGAGGCCGAGGGGCTGATCGTGCGCCCGATGATCGGGGACCGCATCGCGCTCTGCCCGCCCCTCGTCATCGACGAGGCGGAGATCGGCGAGTTGTTCGACCGGCTTGGTCGCGCCCTGGACAAGGGCCTCGACTGGGCGAAGCGCGAGAAGCTGCTGGTGAGCTGAGGTTATCCTCCTCACTGTCATCCCCGGCGAGCATCGCGAAGCGATGCGAGGGAAGGGGACCCAGCACAGCGCGCGTCGGCGCGCTGGATGAGTCATTCGCTCGCTGATCTACTGGGTCCCTTCCCGCGCGCTAAAGCGCGCGCCGGAATGACACCTTGATGACAGACGGAGTTAAACCGCTTCGCTGCGTCCGGCCTGACGAACGAAAGGGGAAAGTGTCGCCCCTCCACACTCTACATGTCATCCCCGGCGAGCATCGCGAATCGATGCGAGGGAAGGGGACCCAGCACAGCGCGCGTCGGCGCGCTGGATGAGTCATTCGCTCGCTGATCTACTGGGTCCCTTCCCGCGCGCTGAAGCGCGCGCCGGGAATGACACCTTGATGACAGACGGAGTTACACCGCTTCGCTCGGCCGGCAATAGACGAGCGCCTTGTCGTGCCAGACCTCGAAGCTTTTGTAGTCGCGCTCCTTCATGGCATGAGCCAATATCTTCGCGCGCTTTTCGTCATCGCATCTGGTTGCGAACTTGAACGCCAGCTTTCCGTCCTCGTCCATGTAGACGATTTCGTAGTTCGGCACAGGGTTCTCCTTCGAGCGGCACCGTGTCCCCGCGTAAAGTCCTTTTGCCTCAGTTCCGCAAAACTTGTCGAGCGGGATTTGATGGCAAGTCGATGAATTTTATTTTTGCTCGTATTGCGCGTGCGAGAAGACGCGATGCGCATGCGAAAGATTGTTCCTGCGTTTTCACGCGACCGGAACCGTCACGAATTTGATGGATTACCAAAACGTGGCACGCGTCGGCGACGGGATGGTTGAAAGACCGAACCAGCCGGTGCGTGTCACGCTTTTCTGACAATTCTCCCAATCTCTCAGATGCGAGGCGCAGTCATGGCATCGTTTTCGCTTTCGCCGCTCCCCTATGACGAAAATGCGCTCGAACCGGCGATCAGCGCGCGCACGATCGGCTTCCACTACCACAAGCACCACGCGACCTATGTGAAGACGCTGAACGAGCTCACGAAGGGCACGCGCTTCGCGGACATGAAGCTCGAAGAGGTGGTGCTCGCGACGGTGAATGCGAAGGACGAGAAGGAGAAGAAAATCTTCAACAATGCCGGCCAGGTGTGGAATCACGATTTCTACTGGCTGAGCCTCGCGCCGAAGCCATCCCATCCAGAGGGCAAGCTCAAGCAGGCGATCGAGCGCGATTTCGGGGGCCTCGACGCGCTCACGCAGAAGCTTGCGGCCGCCGGCGCTGGCCAGTTCGGCTCGGGTTGGGTCTGGCTGACGTCCTCCAGCGGCCGGCTCGCGGTTGAGACAACCGCAAATGCGGTCGATCCCATGGCCCGCAGGGTCAATTGCCTGCTCACCGTCGATGTCTGGGAACACGCCTACTATCTCGACTATCAGCACGAGCGCGCCAAATACCTCGAGTCGGTGCTGGCCAAGGTTCTGAACTGGAACTTTGCGGCCGAAAACCTCGAGAAGGAGGATCATGCCATCCGGGCCGCGGCGGAGTAGCGGAACGCGCCTGCGGATTGGGCCGTTCCCCTCAGGATTTCAGCCGGAGCGATGAGATGGGCGATTTCGTGTCAGACGTGCAGAAGATCCGCGAGCGCGCGCGGGCGAAGATGGAAGAGGGCGCGGTCACGCAAGGCTATCGTGCAGACCGCAAGCGGGTGATCGAGGTCCTGAACCAGGCCCTTGCGACCGAGATCGTCTGCACCTTGCGGTATCGCCGGCACTTCTACGCTGCCAAGGGCATCAGCTCCGAGTCGGTGAAGGAGGAGTTCTGGCAGCATGCCCAGGAAGAGCAGGAACACGCTGACCGGATCGCCGAGCGGATCAACCAGCTCGGCGGAGAACCCGACTTCAATCCCGAGGGGCTCGTAACCCGCAGCCACTCTGAATACGTCGAGGGCGGCGATCTCGGTTCCATGATCCGCGAAGATCTGGTCGCCGAGCGCATCGCGATCGAATCGTATTCCGAAATCATCCGCTGGCTCGGCGAGGATGACCCGACGACCCGCAAGCTGATGGAAGAGGTGCTCGAAAAAGAAGAGGAGCACGCCAACGACATGGCGGACCTCCTCGCACGCATCTCCCCGCACTAGGCCCCCTGCTTCGCTCGCTCAGCAAGTCCCGTCCCGCCGCTTCGCGGGGGGAGGAAAAACATATGCGAGGTCGTGATTTTTCCTCCCCGTGAGCGAAGCGAACGGTGGGACGTGGCTCGAGCGCGGCCTGCCCTCGGCCCACGCTTGACGTTGACGTAAGCGTTAGTTCAGACTTCCAGAACTGAGAAATTGTCAGGTGCCGAACGGGACGGAAGAGCCCGGCGCAGCGCCCTCAAGGGAGGAAAGATGAACAGCGCAAAGACTTACACCATCCGCCAGCTGACCAAGGAGTTCAGTGTCACGGCGAGAACGCTCCGCTTTTACGAGGACGAAGGATTGATCGCCCCCACGCGGCGCGGCCAGACGCGGATTTATGCGCCGCGCGATCGGGCGCGGATTATCCTGATCCTGCGCGGGCGCCGCGTCGGCTTTTCGCTGGCTGAAATTCGCGAGATTCTCGATCTCTATGATCTGCATCACGACGGTGGAAAGACGCAGACCCTCCATGCGCGCAAGAAGTTCGAAGAGCGCGTGGCCACGCTGGAGCGCCAGAAAGTCGACATCGAAGAGTCGCTCAAGGAACTTCGGCGCGCGATCTCGACGATCGATGAGAGCTTCGCGAAGGCGAACGGCGCCGGCCCTCAGCTGACCGCAGCCGCGACGCGGCAGCACGCCGCCTGAACAGCTGATCATGCGCAGAGGTGCGGGCTTTGCCCGCATCCGCGCGTCCTTTCTCGAGCACCGGAGCGAAGATGGCTTACGAGCAGATCCTGACCGATGTGTCCGACAATATCCTCACCATTACCCTCAACCGCCCGGAGAAGCTCAACGCCTTCACCGGCACGATGATGAGCGAGATGATCGATGCCTTCCGGAAGGCGAATACGGACGATGCCGTCCGGGCGATTGTGGTCACGGGTGCCGGTCGCGCCTTTTGCGCGGGTGCCGATCTCTCCTCCGGCGCACGGACATTCGACGCCACCGGGCGTTCGGATCGGCCGGAACGCAACGCCGGTCCCGTCGAGACGGTCGATTTCAGCGACGAGCGCGTGCGGGACGGCGGCGGGCGCCTGACGCTCGAGATCTTCGAATGCCTGAAGCCGGTGATCGCGGCGGTGAACGGGCCCGCGGTGGGCATCGGCGTCACCATGCAGCTTGCCATGGACATTCGTATTGCAAGCGAAAATGCGCGCTTCGGCTTTGTCTTTTCCCGCCGCGGCATCGTTCCCGAAGCCGCGTCGAGCTGGTTCTTGCCTCGGATTGTTGGAATCGCCCAGGCGCTGTCGTGGTGCTACTCGGGAAAGGTGTTCGATGCCGAGGAAGCCCTGCGTGGCCGCCTCGTAAGCGAGATCGTCAAGCCGGACGACCTGCTGCCACGGGCGCGCGCGATCGCGCGCGAAATTGCCGACAACACCGCACCGGTTTCCATCGCGCTCATCCGGCAAATGATGTGGAAGATGCTGGGCGCCGACCATCCCATGGAGGCGCACAAGGTGGACAGCCGGGGAATCTATGCGCGCGGCGCCTCGGCAGACGTGCGCGAAGGCGTGAGTTCGTTTCTGGAAAAGCGCCCCGCGCGATTTCCGCAGACGGTATCGAAGGACATGCCGCGTTACTTCCCTTGGTGGGAAGAGCGAAAATATTCGTGACGGTGCTTTAAGGGCTGCGCTCTGCTAGCGCGGCAGATGACGCCTGAGAACGACGAAAAGGCGCTCGATCCAGCTAGCTTGCCCGTCCGAGCGCTGCCCGAACCAGGCGACGGCTCCGCGCGTGAAGTGATCATCTTCACTGCCATGGCGTGTGCTGACCAGGTGACCGAGCATGAATGTCCCCCCTGAAGGGATACGCAACGTACACTGACCATATCACCGGGTTCGTGGCAAATGAATGTCAGTGTGCTGAAAGTATCCTGACACCATCGGCCACAACCGTTAACGCGCGCTTAACGCCCGCGCCCGGCAGATCGTTCCGCGACGTGCATGCACGGCCACGGCCGCCTATATGGTAAACGCCGATCTCGATCAGGCCCGAGTATCAGCGTTCGAAGTAAGTGGTGAGCGATGCGCTCGCGAGCGCACGGGATTTGAGCCACGCACTGAGCGCAGCGGCGCTCCTGTTGTCCGGCGCTTCATGGGCCTCAGGCATGGCCCAGACGGAGAGGCGATAATGGTGAACCCCCGAACCCGGCGGAGGACATGGCCCGTCAAAATGGGCATCGCCAAAGTCACTCGTGAGCGCGCGTGCGCCAGATGGAAGAGCAGCGCCTTGTTCAAACCTTGTGGTGCCGGCGGGCACATCGACGACAATCCAGTGCGACCAGAGCGCCGGCTTCACATCCTGATCAATCAGGGTGATCACAAAGCTTCTGGTAGACGCCGGAGCGCCGGCCCAGGCAAACGCCGGCGAAATGTTGGAACCTCCGCAGCGCGTATAGACCGCGCTGAGCGGCACCTTCCCGCCTTGCGCCAAATCTGGACTGGTGAGCTCCATCGCGGACGCTGACGTCCCGGTCACGACGGAAAGCAGAAGACCGAACAGGGTGGCGGCGCGCATGGCCCTCAACGCGGTGGATAGGGATCGGCGATCGGCCCCGTATTCGGCATCGTCATGCGTTGGTTGGCTGGGCGGCACGAGGTGTAACCGGCGGACCAGCCGGCCCGATACGCCTTGTCGGTCCTGAACAGGGCTCTGTCCCTGACATCGGATTGTTCTCGCATGTTCGCACTCACGGTGCTGGCCGTTGCACAACCGTCCGAATAGCCCTGTTTGAAGTTGGGCGTCTTCTCCATCTTGCGGCTGATCGGGCCCTCGAAAAAAATGCAGCCCGACAGAAGCGTCGCTGCGGCAATCGCGGCAAGGCGCACGGCAGCTTTGGACGAGGTGCTGCTTGGGCGACAGAAATGAGCGTTGGTCAACATCAGCGTCCGGAGAGTTGCGGCGACAACCATACCAAATCCGCTATGAGCGGCGGAATTCAGGCGCTGCGAGAGAGCCCTGACACTCGCGGAGGGGCGGTTTCAAGAATGCGGCCGGCCAGTGCGCCCAGCCAGTCCATGCCGACGCGGAGTTTCACGTTTTCTCCAATCACCATGATGGCCGGCGCGCTCGTGCGCTGCGCCTCGGCGCCAAGCGTCGAAAGCGTGACGACCCGAACGGCCTGCTCCGGCGTGCTTGCGCTACTGATCAGGGCTGCGGGTTCGTGTGCATCGCGCCCGGCTGAGATGAGCTTGGCGGCGATTTCTCCGGCATATTTCAGCCCCATGTAAATGACGAGCGTGGGCGAGCCATGGGCAATGGCGGACCAATTCAGTTCCGGCAATCTGCCATCCGAACCATGGCCTGTGATGAAGGTCACAGTGTGGTTGATATCGCGGTGAGTAACCGGGATGCCGGCATAGGCCAGACCGCCAATCCCGGCCGTCACCCCCGGCACGATGCGGAAGGGAATGCGGGCACGTGCCAACGTGAGCGCTTCTTCCGCGCCACGCCCGAACACCAGGGGATCGCCGCCTTTGAGACGCAGGACCCTGTAGTTCTTGCGGGCCAGCGAGACCAGCGTGCGCGAGATGTCAGTCTGCTTGCAGGACTTCATGCCGGCGCGCTTGCCGGCGAAGATCAGTTGTGCGCCAGGCCGCGCGAGCGACAACAGCCTCGTGTCGATAAGCGCGTCATAGAGAATGGCGTCGGCATGCGTGATCGCGCTCAGACCTAATGCTGTGATCAGTCCGGGATCTCCCGGGCCACCGCCGGCAATCCAGACCGAACCGCGTTCGAAGGTTGGCAGACCCAGAGCGCGTTCAATGGCGGACGCCTCGGTCCTCTCCTGCAGTTTTCGGTTGGCTTCCAATGAACAACACTCTTTGCAAAGTGAAACTCATTGTACCACATGTGGCCACTGGAGAACCTGGGTGCAAGCGGAACGCTCTGTCATTTGTTGGCGTTGTCCCTCTCAAAACACGGGAAGGAAATGGCCGAAAAAACGAGCGAAACGGCGCGAGAAACCGGTGAGTACACCTGCCTTAGCTGCGGAACAGTGATCGCGCTGGAGCGCGGCCTCTTGATCCCTCTCTGTCCGAAATGCGGCTTTGATACGTTTGGTTTGCGCAATCCGCGCTTTGCCTCGACCGAGCAGGCGGCGAGCGAGCGTGCGAGGACCAGGGAGACCTGAAGAGGATGGCGAAGTCCACACGACGGAAGCGCAAAACGACGGGGCGCGTCATGCATGAATTCAAGCATGGCGAACTCAGAAGCGGCCGGGGCGGCAAGGGCGGAAAGGTCAAGAGCCGCAAGCAGGCGATTGCCATCGCCATGAGCGAAGCCGGCACCTCGCGGCGGAACAGCAAGGCGAAAAACCGCCGGAATTTCCGCCGCACCAGGGCGAAGGAACGCGCCGGCCGGACGGCCCAGCAGGAACGCGAGCACCGCTTCGGTGCGAGCCCCCGCAAGGCGAAAACCCATGGCGCGGAACACCGGCGCCGCTCCGCGGGTGCGGCCAAAGCCGCGCGCACGCGCAAGCGCCATGCGCCCGGGCGGCGGAAGAGCAGAAAGCGTTAAGCGGCTTCTGACCGGGCGGGGCAGTACAGGGCTCCCGTTTTGTCATTTCCGGTGCATTGAACGCGCGTGCCAAACGCGGCACATCTTCCGCGCTCAGTCATGCACGGATCACAGATGACGGCGCCCAAGAGCGATCTGAAGCCGAACAGTCTCGAGTACGAAACGCAGCCGCTCGTCACCGCGAACGGGTTCCGGGAATACGACGCACGCTGGCTGTTCGGAAAGGAGATCAATCTCCTGGGCGTGCAGGCGCTGGGCCTCGGCCTCGGAACCTATCTACACGAGCTCGGCGTCAGCCCGCGCGTCGTGACGGGCCACGACTTCCGCTCTTATTCCCAATCGATCAAGCAGGCGCTGATCATCGGGCTCATCGAAGCCGGTTGCGAGGTGCACGACATCGGCCTCGCGCTCTCTCCTGTCGCTTATTACGCGCAGTTCGCGCTCGAGCTTCCAGCCGTCGCCATGGTGACGGCGAGCCACAACGAAAACGGCTGGACCGGCGTCAAGATGGGCGCGAAGCGGCCCCTGACCTTTGGCCCCGAGGACATGAGCCGGCTCAAAGCCATCGTTCTTGGCGGTCACGGCGAGCAACGCCCGGGCGGGCGTCTCGTGCGTGTCGGAGACATGCGTGCTCGCTATCTCGACCACGTCTCCAAAGGGCACAAGCTCTCGCGCCCGATCCGGGTGGTCGCTGCGTGCGGCAACGGCACGGCGGGCGCGTTTGCCCCCGAAGCACTGCGGCGCGTCGGCGCCGATGTCATCGATCTCGATACTGCGCTCGACTGGAATTTTCCCCGCTACAATCCCAATCCCGAAGATCTCCATATGCTGAAGGCGATGTCGGAGGCGGTGCGAGCCAATGGTGCCGAGCTTTGTCTCGGTTTCGACGGCGACGGCGATCGCTGCGGCGTGGTCGACGATCGCGGCGAGGAGATCTTCGCCGACAAGGTCGGCGTCTTGCTGGCGCGAGACCTGTCGGCGCGGCATGCGAAAGCGAAGTTCGTCGTTGATGTGAAATCCACCGGGATCTTCGAGACAGATCCGGTCCTGAAGAAGAACGGCGTGACCGTCGATTACTGGAAGACCGGTCACTCCTACATCAAGCGGCGCACGAGCGAACTCGGCGCGCTCGCCGGCTTCGAGAAGAGCGGGCATTATTTTTTCAATCCGCCTCACGGGCTTGGCTACGACGACGGAATCGTCGCCGCGATCGCGGTGCTCGAGATGCTTGACCGAGCCGGCGGAAAGAAGATGTCGACGCTCGTCGAAAGCCTTCCCAAGACCTGGAGCTCGCCAACCATGGCGCCGGAATGTCCCGACGAGCGGAAATACGCTGTGGTGGATGCACTGGTAGCGGAGTACGCGGCGCTCGAGGCGCGCTCGGAGCGGGTTCTCGGCCAGAAAATCGTCCGCCTTGTCACCGTCAACGGCGTGCGCGTCGTGCTCGAGGACGGGACGTGGGGGCTGGTGCGGGCGTCCTCCAACAAGCCCTCGCTCGTTGTCGTGGTCGAAAGCCCGGCCTCGGAGGCAAAGATGCGCGCGATGTTCGAGGACATCGATGCCCGCCTGCGCAAGCACCCGGAAGTGGGTGCCTACGACCAGCGGATTTAGAGCGCGACAAGCTTCAAAACGAAAACTCCGTGGTGTCATTCCGGCGGAGCGAAGCAAAAGCCGGGACCATCACCCCGCGCCGACGAACGCAACCCGCAGGAGATTGGTCGCGCCTGGCGTGCCGAGCGGCACGCCCGCCGTCACCACGATGCGCTCGCCTTCCTTCGCGAAGCCTTCCCGGAATGCGATTTTCGCGGCGCGCTCGACCACGTCGTCGAGATCATGTGCATCCTCGGTGTGGACGCAGTGAAGCCCCCAGGCAAGTGACAGCCGCCGCGCGGTTTCGATCAAGGGGGTCAGCGCCAGGATCGGCGCTGCCGATCTCTCGCGCGCGGCGCGCAAGCCGGTCGAGCCGGATTTTGTCCAGCACACGATCGCGCGTGCGTGGATGGTCCGGGTCACTTCATGCACGGCGGCGGTGATCGCATCGGGTGTCGTCTCCTCGGGCTCGGAACGCTGCGCATCGATGATCGACTGGTAGAGCGGATCGGCTTCCACGGCCGAAGCGATGCGATCCATGGTCGTGACCGCGTCGACGGGATACGCGCCGGCGGCGGTTTCGGCCGAGAGCATGACCGCGTCGGCGCCCTCGAACACGGCGTTGGCGACATCGGAGACCTCGGCCCGTGTGGGCAAGGGTGACGCGATCATCGATTCCAGCATCTGCGTGGCAACGACGACAGGTTTTCCCGCGCGTCGCGCATGGCGGATGATGTGTTTCTGTTTTCCGGGGACCGCCTCGAGCGGCAGTTCGACACCGAGATCGCCGCGCGCCACCATCAGCGCGTCGGAAAATTCGATGATCTCGTCGAGCCGCTCGAGCGCCTTCGGCTTTTCGATCTTGGCGAGCACGCCGGCGCGGCCGGCCACGTGCTTCTTGAGCTCCGCCACGTCTTCCGGCCGCTGAACGAAAGAAAGCGCGATCCAGTCGACGCCGAGATGCAACGCCGCATCGAGATCGGTGCGGTCTTTCGGCGTCATCGCCGCTACCGGAAGCAGCGTATCGGGAAGATTGATCCCCTTGCGGTCCTTGATCTCGCCTCCGACCTCGACCAGCGCTTCGGCGCTGTCGTCCTTCGTCGACAGGAGCCTCAGGCGAACGCGCCCGTCGTCGATCAGGAGCGAGTGTCTTTGCTTGAGGGCTGCGAACACTTCCGCGTGCGGAACCGGAATTTCATTTTCGCTCGTTGCCTGGACGCGGCGGACGATCCGGATCCGCTCGCCCTCCTTGAGAAGCCGGCGTCCGTTCACAAGGGTTCCGAGCCTGATCTTTGGCCCCTGCAGGTCGACCAGAATGCCGACCGGCCGCCCGCACTCTGCCTCGAGTGCGCGGGCGGCTGCGTGGAGATCTTTCAGCGCCCCGTGCGAGGTGTGGCTCATATTGATGCGGAAGACGTCGGCGCCGGAATCGAATAGCGCCTTGATCGTGGCGGGCGAGGAGGTTGCCGGACCGAGCGTGGCGAGAATCTTCGTCTTGCGCAGTCGCCGCATCAAATCCTCAGTCGGATAGGGACTGCGTCCAGTCCGGTTTTTCCCCCGTATCGATCTCGAAGAAGCCCTTGCGGTCGAAGCCACGCGCCGAGCAGCGGGCGCGGCCGACGATCGAGAATTTTCCGCCGCCCGTGCAGAACACCTTGCCGCCATCCCAGGTCCCGGAGGCGCCGTCGCTGGCATAGAGATAGTAGTAGCGCGCGTCCAGCGGCTCCTTGATGAGGTCGGCGCACGCACTTGGCGCAACCGTCCACCAGCCTTCGCTCATCCAGTCGGTACCGTTGAAGCGGCCGAGCGCCACGGTGGCCGCGCGGTCCGAGCGGTTGCAGACGGCGAGCCGCGCTTCGGCGGGGCTCATGAGCGAAACGAGCGCGAGCAGGGCAAGAAGGAATCGCATCGCAGTATTGTCCAGTGCTTGAACTCCCGCGCTCTGTCAACGCGACTTGCGCGACTCGAGCGCCAGGCGCGATGATCGCCCGTGGACCCTTTCGAACTCGTCAAGGCGGCCGCGACGGGCCGTGTGCCGCTTCTGTTCGTCTGCGACCATGCCTCCAACCGCCTGCCTGAAGCCCTTGGCACGCTTGGCCTGCCCGCCAGTGCGCTCGGAACGCACATCGCATGGGATATCGGCGCGGCCGAGGTGGCCCGTGCGCTCGCCGGCTTTTTCGGGGCGCCGGCCGTGCTCGCGCGCTTTTCGCGGCTCCTGATCGATCTCAACCGCGGCGAAGATGATCCCACGCTGGTGATGAAACTCTCCGGCGGCGCGCAGATTCCGGGCAATGAAGGCGCAGATCAGAGGGAGATCCTCGAGAGGATCGAGATCTTCTACCGGCCCTATCATCGCGCCATTGCGGAAGAAATCATGACTTTCCGCGCGCTGGGCCTTTTGCCTGCGATCGTCTCGATCCACAGCTTTACGCCATCCTGGAAAGGCAGGAAGCGTCCCTGGGAGGTTGGCGTTCTCTGGGATCGCGACGGACGCCTGGCACGCCCTCTGATGAAAACGCTTTCGGCGGCGGGTTTCGCCGTCGGCGACAACGAACCTTATTCGGGCGAGCTCGAAGGCGATTGCCTTTACCGGCATGGAACCATGAACGGTCTGCCGCACGTGCTGATCGAAATCCGGCAGGATCTGATCGGCAGCGACGAAGCGGCGCGGGCCTTCGCGAGGAAGCTGGAGCCGCCGCTGCGCGCAGCACTGGACGCGATGGGGAATTCGCATATCTCTTTGACGAGGCCACTTGCGATCGAGGGAACAAGCATGGACGAGACAACACGGACAGAACTCGAGGCTGCGGTCTTCCGCAGACTGGTCGCGCACCTGCGCGAGCGCACGGATGTCCAGAACATCGATCTGATGATTGCGGGTGGCTTCTGCCGCAATTGTCTCGGCGACTGGTATCGCGAGGCCGCTGCCGAGAAAGGCGTCGCGCTCGAGAAGGACGAGGCGCGCGGACTCGTCTATGGCATGTCGCCCGCCGAGTGGAAAAAGCGTTTCCAGAAGGACGCGACCCCCGAACAGCAGGCCGCCTTCGAGCGCTCCCAGGCTATGCACAGATAGGCGCTCCGCCGGAGATTGTCTTTCGCCGTCCCTCCGCCCTATTGCTCCGCCTCTTTATGGGAAGGCGGAACAACGGTGGCCAAAAGCGGATTCGTCAAGGACAGGCTGAAATCCTTCATCGAGCGGGTGGAGCGGCTCGAGGAAGAGCGCGCCGCGCTTTCGGCCGATATCCGCGAGGTTTATTCCGAAGCGAAGGGCGAAGGCTTCGACACGCGGACCATGCGCCAGGTCGTGCGGATGCGAAAGCTGGACAAGGCGCAGTTCCAGGAGCGTGAAGCCATGCTCGATCTCTATCTGAGCGCGCTGGGTATGCGGTAGTGAAGCGCAGCGGCCGCTGAGATTGCTGAGAGAACCCAGCGCTTCGAGCTTGCATCTACTAGATCGTTTTCGCGCGCCTGGGACGCACGTTTCTGCTTCAGCCCGCGGCGCGGAGGGATGGTTCCGGGACGGCTTCTGCAGGCATTTCCGCTTCGCCTTCGAGTCCGAATTCCTTGAGCTTGCGGTAGAGCGTCGAGCGGCCGATGCCGAGCCGCCGCGCGACTTCCGACATGTGTCCCTCGTAACGCTCGATCGCTGCTCGGATCATGAGCAACTCGATCTCTTCGAGCTTGCGCATATGGCCGGCGGGATCGACAGCGGAAAACATGAAGCGCGACTCTTCGGTTTTGGAGCTTCCGCTGCCGTTGGTGTGCGCGGCCACCTGTGTGCGCTGTTCCGGTTCGTGCGCTTGCTGCGCGACATGGGTCTCGCGCCGGATCTCGAGGCCCATGGCGGCCGCGATCTGCGGGAAGTCGCACACTTCGAGAAGCGGTGCGTCACACAGCACCACGGCACGAAAGATCGTGTTCTCGAGCTGGCGCACATTGCCGGGCCAGTTGAAGCGGACGAGGAGGTCGGCGGCATCCGCCGTCAGCCCCGCAACCGGCTTGTTCTCTTCCGTCGCAAAACGCTGGATGAAATAACGCGCGAGCTCGGGGATATCGTCCTTGCGCGCGCGCAAGGGTGGCACGTGAATCGGAAAGACATTCAGCCGGTAATAAAGGTCTTCCCGGAATTGGCCGGAGCGTGTCAGCTCGGCGAGATCGCGGTTGGTTGCCGAGATGATCCGCACATCGACCTTGACCGGCCGCTTGGCGCCCACAGGATCGATCTCGCCCTGCTGGAGCGCGCGCAGAAGTTTGACCTGCATGTCGAGCCGGAGTTCGCCCACCTCATCGAGGAAGAGCGTGCCGCCATCGGCTTCCTGGAATTTGCCCGCATGCTTGTCGGTAGCGCCGGTGAACGATCCCTTTTCGTGGCCGAACAGGATCGACTCGAGGAGTGTCTCGGGGATCGCGCCGCAATTGACGGTAATAAAGGGTTTGCCGGCGCGGTCCGACGAACCCTGGATGGCGCGTGCCACTAGCTCCTTGCCCGAACCGGATTCGCCTTCGATTAGGATCGGGATTGTGGATTGGGCCGCGCGCTGGCCGAGACGGAAGACCTGGCGCATCTCCTGGGAGCACGCGACAAGATCTTCGAAGTTCAGGCGGTTCTCGGTCCTTTTCCTGAGACGCGTCACCTCGCCCGATAGTGTGCCGATCTTGAGCTGGTTACGGATGGAGACGCAGAGGCGTTCCGGGCTTGCCGGCTTGACGAGGAAATCATTGGCGCCGGCACGCATCGCTTCCACGGCGGAGTCGATCCCGCCCTGAGCGGTCAGCACGATCACGGGAAGCGTAGTATTGCCGGCGCGGAGCTTCGTCAGCACCTCGATCCCGTTCATATCGGGCATGATGAGATCGAGCAGCACGCAGGATATATGGTCGCCGCGCGGCCCCTCGATGAGGTCGAGTGCGGGTCCTCCGCCCGGCGCGGTGACCGCACTCATGCCCGCGCGAGAAATCGTCGCTTCGAGCAGGCGACGTTGCACGGGATCGTCGTCGACGATCAGGATGGTCTGCGCCAAATTTCGCCCCAGACGGTCTAGCGGGGCGATGCTCGCGCCCATGCGGTAAAGGCGGGCTTAAGCTTTGCCCATAGTGGGACGTTCCGGTCAGACAGGACTAAAACTGCGTGAACGGATTCGTGCGTGCTTTCGGAAAATCTTCGCAAGAGCCGCATTTCCGCTCCTCGTTTACCAAGCCGCGAATCGGTAGGATGTGAAACGATGTCCGACGCTCCCGTCATGCCACCCATTCCCGGCGCCGTGCCCGACACCGAGAGGCACATGTTCGACCTCCAGGCGACCGCGGGCCCGCTGGCTGCGCTCGAGGGTTCGCCGCCGCCCGCGCCCGCATGGTTCGAGGAATCGCTCGCAGAAAAGCCCGAGGAAAACTTCGTCGAAGTCGAAGGCGCGATGATCCACTATCTGCGCTGGGGCGAGCGTTCCCGTCCCGGCCTGTTGCTCGTACACGGCAACGCTGCGCACGCGCATTGGTGGGACTTCATCGCGCCCTATCTCGCGCGCGACTACAACGTCGCCGCGATGGATCTCTCCGGCATGGGGGACTCCGACTGGCGTGCGCAGGGCTATGCCATGGACCAGTTCGCGCGAGAGCAGATCGCGGTCTGCGAGCATGCCGGGATGTTCGGCTTGAGCGAGCCGCCCGTGATCGTCGGCCACAGCTTCGGCGGTTTCGTCACCATGTTGACCGGCGGACTCTACGGCAGTCGGCTCGCCGGCACGGTGATCGTGGACTCGCCGGTCAATCCACCTGACCGCCCGGGTGGGCCGCCGAAGCGGGACCCAAAGCCACATAATATCTATCCGACGCTTGGGGCTGCGCTCGCTCGCTTCCGGCTGATGCCGCCGCAGACCTGCGACAACCTCTTTATTCTTGACTGGGTCGCGCGCCATTCGCTCAAGGAGGTTCGCACCGGCTTTACCTGGAAGTTCGATCCCAAGATCTGGCAGCGTTTTTCGATCGGCGACACCGCCGAGCGCCTCAAGGCAACGAAGTGCCGGATCGCGATTTTCCGCGGCGAGAAATCCGTGCTGATGCCCCCCGAGATCGGCGAATACATGTTCAATCTTCTCGGCCGCCAGGCGCCCGTGGTCGAGATTCCGCAGGCCAAGCACCATGTGATGCTGGACCAGCCGCTCGCGCTGATTGCGGCTTTGCGCGCGCTGCTGTCCGATTGGGAACATTCGATTCCGACGCGGCGGACGTGACGTTTCTTTCAGAGCGTTTTGCGCCCCACGCCCCCGCCCGCAAGGGGTGGGGGAGAAACGTCACATCCCCGCTCGCTAGGGCGGGGGAAATATTCTGGAAAGGGGCGGAGGAAAACGCGAGATCACGATGCGGAGCACGTGACGTTCTGGCCGTTGCCGGGGGATTCGGCTTTGCTATAGTCCGGCCCGCGCGCGAAACTCGCGCCGTCTTTCAATTGTTTGGGGAATTCTCATGGCCGTTCACGACGACCACGCCGCTCCCGGCTCGATGGACATTACCGAGCATCGGCGCACCTGGAATCAGTTTGTCGGCCTTATCAAATGGTCCATCGGCAGCATCGCACTGCTGATGATTTTTCTTCTCGTCTTCCGCACGCATAACTGACAGCAGATACGCAATATAGCGGCCGATGAAGCTCGCCATTCTCAAGGAGCGCCGCGAGGGCGAGCTCAGGGTCGCCGCTACGCCGGACACGGTGAAAAAGTACAAGGCGCTGGGGCTCGACGTCGTTGTCGAATCCGGCGCCGGAGCAGGCGCGCATTTTTCCGATTCTGATTATCTCGCAGCTGGAGCTTCGATTGCGCCGGGCTGCTCCGAGGCGCTGGCGGGCGCCGACATCGTGCTTTGCGTGCGCGGTCCGGATGCGCAGGCGATCGGGGCGATGAAAAAGGATGCGGTCCTTGCGGCGCTTCTCGCGCCGTATGTGGAAAAAGAGACGGCGCAGAGCCTGGCGCAAAAGGGCGTAACGGCATTCGCGATGGAATTGCTTCCGCGCATCAGCCGCGCTCAGGCGATGGATGTGCTTTCCTCGCAAGCCAATCTCGCCGGCTACAAGGCGGTGATCGATGCGGCCGCTGAATTCGGGCGTGCCATGCCGATGATGATGACGGCGGCCGGCACGATCGCACCGGCACGCGTGCTCGTGATGGGCGCGGGAGTTGCCGGCCTCCAGGCGATTGCGACCGCCCGCCGTCTTGGCGCGATCGTGTCTGCGACGGATGTGCGGCCTGCAACCAAGGAGCAGGTGGAATCGCTCGGCGCGACATTCGTCGCCGTCATCGACGATGAGTTCAAGCAGGCGCAAACCGCTGCCGGCTACGCCAAGGAAATGTCGAAAGACTACCAGGCGAAGCAGACGGCACTGATTGCGGAGACAATCAGGAAGCAGGACATCGTCATCACCACCGCGCTCATTCCCGGGCGGAAGGCGCCGCAACTCATCAGCGCCGAAATGGTGCAATCGATGAAGCCGGGATCGGTGATCGTCGACCTCGCGGCCGAGCAGGGCGGAAATTGCGCGCTGACGAAACCGGGCGAAGTGATCGCTGCGCATGGCGTCACGATCATGGGACGTACCAATCTTCCGAGCCGGCTGGCCGTGGATACCTCGAGCCTCTATGCGCGCAATCTTTTCAATTTCATTGGTCTGATCGTCGACAAGTCGGGAGCGCTGAAGCTCGACTGGAACGATGAGATCCTGAAGGGCGCCGTGCTCACCCGCGACGGCGCCATGGTGACGCGGTCATGATGCGGAGCGCTGGCCAAATTGGAATCGTAATATGGAACTGATTGACCCATTCGTTTTCCGTCTTTCGATTTTCGTGCTGGCGATCTTTGTCGGCTACTACGTCGTCTGGAGCGTGACGCCGGCCTTGCACACGCCGCTGATGAGCGTCACCAACGCAATCTCCTCGGTGATCGTCGTCGGCGCCCTGATCGCCGTCTCGGTCGCCGCGCTCGACAGCCGCTCCTGGGCATCCAAAGGCCTCGGCTTTGTCGCGCTTGTGCTCGCCTGTGTGAACATTTTCGGCGGCTTTCTCGTGACCGCGCGCATGCTGCACATGTACCGCAAGAAAGATAAGAAATGAGCGCCTCGCTCGAGGCCGATCTCGCGGCGCTCGCCTATCTCGTTTCCGGCGTCCTCTTCATCCTTGCGCTGCGCGGGCTTTCTTCACCCGAGACCGCGCGCACCGGCAATCTGCGCGGCATGGCGGGGATGGCGCTCGCGGTTGCCACCACGCTCTGGCTTGCCGGAATTCGTGATCTGCCGACCTGGGGCCTCATCGTGCTCGGGATCGCGATCGGTGGCGGCGTCGGCGCCGTCGTCGCGCGACGGATCGCGATGACGGCGATGCCACAGCTGGTCGCGGCCTTTCATTCCCTTGTCGGGCTTGCCGCCGTGCTCGTTGCCGCTGCGGCCCTCTATTCGCCCGCCGCATATCACATCGGCAGCGAAGGCGCGATCCGGCTTCAAAGCCTCATCGAAATGAGCCTTGGCGTGGCGATCGGCGCCATCACCTTCGCTGGCTCGCTGATTGCGTTCGCCAAGCTCAACGGAAACATGAGCGGAGCGCCCATCATCCTTCCGGCGCGCCACGCGCTGAACATTCTCATTGCGGCGGTCACCGTCGCACTCGTCGTCTGGTTCGCGCTCCATCAGCCGATCTGGGCGTTCTGGGCAATCGCCGTGCTCTCATTCGTCTTCGGAATCACGCTGATCATTCCGATCGGCGGCGCCGACATGCCGGTCGTGGTCTCGATGCTCAATTCCTATTCGGGTTGGGCGGCGGCCGGCATCGGATTTACGCTCGAGAATACCGCGCTCATCATTACTGGCGCGCTGGTCGGCTCGTCCGGCGCAATTCTCTCCTACATCATGTGCAAGGGGATGAACCGGTCTTTTATTTCCGTGATCCTCGGCGGCTTTGGCGGCGAGGTGGTGCATGGCGGTGCGGCAGAGACGCGCACCGTGAAGCAAGGATCGGCGGAAGATGCCGCCTTCATCATGAAGAACGCCGGCAGCGTGATCATCGTGCCGGGATACGGCATGGCGGTGGCCCAGGCACAGCATGCGCTGCGTGAAATGGCCGACAAATTGAAGAGCGAGGGCGTGAAGATCTCCTACGCCATCCATCCGGTCGCCGGCCGCATGCCTGGCCATATGAACGTGCTCCTGGCCGAAGCCAATGTGCCTTACGACGAGGTGTTCGAACTCGAGGACATCAATTCACAATTCGCGACCGCAGATGTCGCCTATGTCATCGGCGCCAATGACGTGACCAATCCGGCGGCCAAGACCGATCCGCAATCGCCGATTTTCGGCATGCCGATCCTCGATGTGGAAAAGGCGAAGACCGTACTGTTCGTGAAACGCGGCATGGGCTCGGGCTATGCCGGCATCGAGAACGAACTTTTCTTCCGCGACAACACCATGATGCTCTTTGCAGACGCGAAGAAGATGACCGAAGAGATCGTCAAGGCGCTGGGGTGAAAGTGTCATTTCCGGCGCGCGCTTTAGCGCGCGGGAAGGGAACCTGGTTCAGCGCAGCGTCCGCGCGCTGAATGACTTGCACCACTGGACTAACCGATCCTGATCTGTTCGACGCGGGCAAGGCCGCCGGCGATCTCGAGCACCGCGACATTCGGGACATCTGCAAGCGTTGGGCTGCCCGGATTGACGATCAGAACGCCGGCCGCGTGCGCGGTGACCGGCTTGTGCGTCGAAGCGCAAAGCAGAATGTCGGGCTTGCGACCGAAGATCGGAACGAAGGCGGTTTCGAAATCCTCGGGCACGGCGAGCGGATCGTTCGCAGCCAGAAGCCCAGATTTCGCGCCATCGAAGAGTGCAGCGATGCACAATCCGCCACAGCCAAGGAGGCGGCGTGGCTCGAGTCTGGTATCGCCATGCGCATCGTCCTCGCCAGTCATCGCGACCAAAGGAGCGATTCTCTCGAGGGCATCGAGCGCGGAAGCTTCGCCCATGTCTCCGAGCGCGATGATGCCGTCGACACCTGCAAACAGCTGCGGCAGCGATGGGGGCAGGGGTGGCGTCTTGCCCGGATGAATGTGCGCGTCCGCTATAAGACCAAACCTTCGGCCTTTCAGCGGTTCGATTTTGAGCGTGCTCATATTCGGTGCCTCGCTATTTGACTCCGCCCATTTCGCAGATGATCGCCCACTCGGTATCTTTCACAGGCTGCACGGACAGGCGTGAATATTTCACCAGCACCATGTCCTTGAGCTTCGGCGTTGCCTTTATGGTTGCGAGCGTCACGGGCTTCGGCACATCGCGCACCGCTTTTACATCGACAAGTCCGAAGCGGCCGGTCTCGTCGGTCGGATCTTTGCGGTATTCGCCGATAACCTCGACGATTCCGACGATCCGCTTCTCGTCTCCAGTGTGATAGAAGAAAGCCAGATCGCCCTTCTTCATCGCCTTCATGTTGCGCGCGGCCTGCCAGTTGCGCACGCCGCTCCAGGGCTCACCCTTTGCGCCCTTCTTCTTCTGCATGTCCCAGGAAAACGTCTCGGCTTCCGTCTTCATTAGCCAGTATGGCATTGGGTTTCCCTCCAACTGTTCCCTGTATCGCCGTGGCCCGACCACAGGCGTTCGCGACTGGGTGGCCGCTTTCGCGGCCGTGAAGACTCAAAACTCGAAATTGCGTGGATTGAATGTGAGCTTCCACGGCCGGATCTCCGAGCGCGCGAAGAGACCGGCTTTTGCATAGGGGTCCTGCGCCGCCCAGCGTTTTGCCGCTTCGAGATCTTCGGCCTCGAAGATGATCAGGCTTCCCGCCATGTTGCCCTTTTCGTCGAGAAAGGGTCCGCCCATGCGAATGACGCCGGTTTTGCGCGCGTAGTCGAAATGCGCTTCACGCGTAGCCATGCGCAGGGCGAGCGCATCCGGCTTGTCGATTGCTGTCAACACGAAAAGCATGAGACGTTCTCCTATTCCGATGTCAGGGGTCGCGACATCAGCCGCGCAATGGCGTCGCCGGGGGAAAGGCTACCCTTGAGAATGGCCGCCGTCGCCTCCGCGATCGGAAGCTCGATGCCGAGCGCGTGCGCACGCGCGATGAGCGCTGGCGCCGTGCCCACACCTTCTGCCAGCGGTTGTCCCGTCGACGTCAGCAGGTCGAGAGCTGCGCCGCGTCCGAGCTCTCGTCCGAGAGCGAAATTGCGCGAGCTTGTGCTCGTGGCGCTGAGCACGAGATCACCGAGGCCCGAAAGGCCCATCAGCGTATCGCGCTTCGCGCCCATCGCCTCGCCCATGCGCACGAGCTCGGCGAAGCTGCGCGCGAGCAATGCAGCGACGGCGCTTTCGCCAAGGCCGAGGCCGGATGCGATCCCACAGGCAATGGCATAGACATTCTTCGCAGCTCCACCCAGCGCTACGCCGATCGGATCGTCGCTGCCATAAGGACGAAATGCCGGTGCGGCGAGCGTGGCCTGGAGGCGCGCGACGGTGTCGGGCTTACCGGCAATGGTGATGGCCGTCGGTCTTCCTCGGGCGACGTCGCTTGCGAATGACGGTCCGGAGAGGATGGCCGTGTCGATGCCCGGCAACACGTCCTCTATCACTTCTGTCATCAAGAGCCCGGTGCGTCGTTCCATTCCTTTGGCGCAGACGACGACAGGTTTCGATGGCAGTGCCGGCGCGAAGGCCTCAATAGTCTCCCGCACAGATTGCGCAGGCACCGCGACGAGTACCGCATCTGCGCGCGCAATTCCGGAGGGATCGGTAGCGGCCTGGATGGAAGCCGGAAGCGTGACCCCGCACAGATAGCGCTGGTTCTCGTGCCGGACCGAAATCCAATCTGCCACATCCGATTCCCGGGCCCAGACGTTCACGTAACTGCCATTTCCCGCCGCGAGGAGCGCGAGCGCGGTCCCCCAAGCACCGGCCCCGAGCACGCCAACTCTGCCGTAAGCATTTGTTTTTTCTTTTAATTCAGCCAATTTTCCGGTCCGAGAGAAGAGTGTGGAAGACTGAACGATTTGTTGATTATTCAGAAATACGCATTATCTTGGGTGCAATAGGGGATTAGCCGGGCCGCAGAAGTCCGGCAGCAAGGAAACGACCATGGCGGAAAAGGAATCCATTCGCGAACAGATCGTCGAGGCCGCGAAAAAACGTTTTTCCCACTTCGGCTATGCCAAGACAACGATGGCCGAGGTGGCGACGGACTGCAGCATGTCGCCCGGCAATCTCTACCGCTTCTTTCCCGGAAAGCTCGACATCGCCGAAGCGATCGCGACCGAGGATTACTCGCGGCATCTCGAAAATCTCCGGAAGCTTGCGGTCACCCCTGGCAAGAATGCCCGCGACCGGCTGCACGATCTTTTGTTCGAAGAACTGCGCCGCACCTATCAGAAACTCGAGAAGGATCCCCGCGCTTTTGAAATGGCGCGCGTGATCTCGCAGGAGCGGCCGCAATTCGCCAACTGGATGCTCGAGAACGAGCGCAAGATCCTCGTCGCGTTGCTCGAAGAAGCCGAACGGCGCGGAGAGTTCTGTTCGGGTGACAAGGAGTTCATTGCCGAGATGATCCAGTCGGCAACGATGAAATTCCGGTACCCGCAGCTCTGGTCGAAGCTCACGCTGCCCAAGCTCGAGCGAGAACTCGAGGGCGTCCTCGAGCTGCTCATCAACGGGATTTGCCCCAATCTTCGCAAAGCGCAGGAGCAAGAGGCGGCGGCCTGAATTCTGCCGCCTCACGTTTTCGTTTTGGTGCGGCCTTCGGGCTGCCGCAAATCTTCGCTAACCGGGCGGCATGAAACGCTTCGCTATCGCGCTGGTTCTTGTCGCTCCGCTCGTTCTGATGGGCGCCGGCGTTGCGCCCCAGCATTACGCGAGGTTTACGCCTGACGAACGGGCCGATCTCTCGCGCGTCAGCGATTACCTGAACGGCATCCGGACGCTCAAGGGCAGCTTTGCGCAGACGGACCCGAACGGCGTGGTGGAGGCCGGAAGCTTCTATCTCTCGAAACCGGGCCGCATGCGGTTCGAATACAATCCGCCCGATCCGCTCCTCATCGTTTCTGACGGCGACACCGTCGCTGTGAAGAACAACAAACTCGGCACGGTCGATCGTTACCCGCTCGTGGACACGCCGCTCGATCTGCTGCTCGGCGACAAGATCGACCTCAATCACAATCTCGCTTTGACCGGGATGGATGAACTCTCGGATTCGATTGTCATCCGCGCGCGCTCGCAGTCGAGCCATGCGCAAGGCGACATTTCGATCGTGTTCTCACGCAGTCCGCTGGGGCTGCGGCGATGGACGGTGATCGACGCGCAGGGGCTCTCGACGACCGTCGAACTCAAGGATGTGGAGACAGGCGTTGCCCTCAACGACAGCCTCTTCGTGCTCGGGGACCTGAAGAACCCGTTCACCCGCAGGGGAGAGGAATAGGCCGTCTGCAATAGCTGCGGCTGTTTCGAGCGGCCGGCCCGTGCTATCCGCCATCATGTCCAGCCGTCTTCCCGTCGTCGGCATTCCTTGCGACTACCGCTTGGCGGGCGCGCATCCCTTTCACATGGCAGGCGAAAAATACATTGCGGCCGTCCGCGACGGGGCCGAGGCGCTTCCACTGCTGATCCCCGTGCTCGAGCCGCCGCTCGATCCGAGCGAGCTCCTCTCTCGCGTAGACGGGCTCCTCTTCACCGGCTCTCCTTCGAATGTTGCGCCGGATCGCTACGGCGGCGGCGCACCGCGCGAGGGAGTGTTGCAGGATCATCGCCGCGACGAGACGGCGTTGGAGCTTCTGAGGCGTGGCGTCGCCGGGGGAATTCCGACGCTTTGCATTTGCCGCGGGTTCCAGGAGCTGAACGTCGCCTTCGGCGGAACGCTTCATCAGCACGTGCACGAGGTCGAAGGCCGCCGCGATCACCGCGAGGACAAGAACGCCTCGCTGGACGTTCAATACGGACCCGCGCATGAGCTCCGCGTCGCGAAGGGCGGGCTGCTCGCGCGCATCGTTCCGGAACGCATGTTCAGGGTGAACTCGCTGCATTCGCAGGGGATCGATCGGCTCGCGCAGGATCTTCACGCGGACGCGATAGCAGAGGACGGCCAGATCGAAGCCGTCTCGATGCCGTCGGCGCAAAACTTTCTGCTCGGCGTGCAATGGCATCCGGAATGGCGCTGGGCGGAGAATCCGGTGTCGCGCGCCATCTTCGCGGCTTTTGGAAAGGCGCTGCGGCGCGCGTCCTAGAACAAGTCCAACCGCTCCCGCTTCGCACGAGATTTTTGGACCTCTCCACAAGGGAGGGGTGGGCCTATTGATTTTGTGTAAGTCATTACTTACTGTAAGTCATGGCTTACCAAAATGCGCTGGCGGCGCTTGCCGACCCGACCCGAAGGCGGATCTTCGAGGCCCTGCGTGCCGGGCCGGCGCCGGTTGGCCGCCTTGCGGCCAAGCTTCCGGTTTCGCGGCCGGCGGTCTCGCAGCATCTCAAGACGCTGAAGGAGGCGGGGCTCGTGGCGGACGAAGCCGATGGCACACGCCGGGTCTATCGCATCGATCCGAAGGGGCTCGCGAGCCTGCGGCGCTGGCTCGACCAGTTCTGGGACGATGCTCTCGACGCTTTCAAGGCCGAAGTCGAAAAGGAACAGTCAAAGGGGAAGAATCGTACATGACTCGCACCATTGCCATCGCACCGGTTCGCAAGACCATCACCGTCGAAGCGCCGCAAGCGCGCGCGTTCGAGGTGTTCACGACACAGATGACGCGCTGGTGGCCGGCAACGCACACCATCCTGAAGGTTACGCCGCGCGCGCACATCGTCGAGCCGAGGGTCGGCGGGCGCTGGTATTCCGTCGGGATCGACGATTCCGAATGCGACACGGGCAAGGTGCTCGTCTGGGAACCTCCGTCGCGTCTCGTCCTTGCCTGGCAACTCGGCGCCGAATGGCAATATGATCCGAACCTCATAACCGAAGTCGAAGTGCGCTTTATCGCGGAAACGCCTGCGCGAACGCGCGTCGAACTCGAGCACCGTCACATCGAGCGCATGGGCGAGAAGGCGGAAGCCGTCGCCAGCGCCGTGAGTTCGCCTGGCGGATGGAGTGCCATTCTCGAGTCCTTCAAAGCTGCGGCGAACGGATAGGGGGAGGCGATGCACACGAAATCGCGCGCGTTGCTTGTTGCGGGCACGCTGCTTCTCGGCACTGTTTTTTGCGGAGCCGCCGAGGGTGCCGTCGTCTCCGCTGCGGCCAATGGATTCGAAGTCAGCGAAGCCGAGCACATCGCGGCCACCCGGAGCGTGTGTACGCGGCGATCGGCGCGGTATCCCGCTGGTGGGATTCCGCGCACACCTTCAGCAAGGATGCATCGAACCTCTCACTCGACATGCGCGCGGGCGGCTGCTGGTGCGAACGCCTGGCCGATGGCGGCTCGGTTCAGCATCTCGTGGTCGTCTGGGCTGCGCCCGGAAAAGCCTTACGGCTCAAGGGCGCTCTCGGCCCGCTCCAGGGCATGGCGGTCGAGGGCACGCTCACCTTCAAAATCGCGGCGGCCAGGGATGGCAGCGACGTCGAACTTCGCTATGCGGCCGGAGGCTATGCCAAGGATGGCCTCGACAAGCTCGCCGCGCCTGTCGACGGCGTGCTCGGCGAACAACTCGTGCGCCTGAAGACCTACGCCGAATCATCCCACTGAAACGGAGGACCAAAAACCATGACACTCAAGATCCACGCTTTTCCATTGAGCCCGCGCTCGTTCAAAGTGCTCTGGGCTGCGAACCATCTCGGGCTCGAATACGAGATGAAGCTCGTCGATTTCACGAAGAATGCGCAAAACGACGTCGCGTATCTCGCGCTCAATCCCAACGGGCGCGCACCCACCCTCGAGGACAATGGCTATGTCCTTTGGGAATCCAACGCGATTGTCGAATATCTGGCATCGCTGAAACCCGAAGCGGGGCTGCTGCCGGAAGACCTGCGCGGGAGACTCGGCGTCACGAAATGGCTCTTTTGGGAAAGCGCGCATTGGGACCCCGCGTGCGCGGTCTTTGCGTTCGAGCGCGTGGTGAAGAAGCTCTTTGCCCGGGGCGAACCCGATCCGGCCGAAATCGCGAAGGGCGAGCAGCTTTTTGCGCGCGCCGGCAAGGTGCTCGACGGTGTGCTCGCGAAGAACCGCTACGTTGCGGGCGAGAAGCTCACCGTCGCAGACATTTCCGTCGGCGCGGCGCTCTGCATCTCGGAAGAAGCGCGCTTTCCGCTCGAACCCTTTCGCGCCATTCAGCGCTGGCAGGCCGATATCAAATCGCTGCCATCGTGGGGGAAGACCGCGGCGCTTCGCGTACCGCCGACACCCTGAACCAAAACTTGGCTTCCCCCTCCGTCCGCAAAGCGTGCGCGCGCTTTAGTCTGCGGAGGGGGCATCTCCGGTGGCGCTACGGAACAACTGCTTCGCGGACGCGACGGTCGACGTTGAACACCATCTCGGGGACCGCGAATCGCGGGTCGCGGTAGAGTTCGACGATTTCGGGCAGAGCCTCGTCACCCGCGAGCGTGAGCCTCGCCGCCCGGTCGAGCAGGGCGGCCTCTTCCGGGTTGTACGCCGGTTGGCTGGGTTCGCGCATCAGGCCCCACACGTCCCACGGCAACATGGGCATGCGGTTCAAGGATGCGACGTCGCGGATCAGATTGCCCGCGATCCACCACAGGCCTTGCTCCTTCAGGAACGAGAGCCCGAATTTGTTTTCGTCGGCGCGGCCCTCACGACACTGAAGCCAGGCATCGCCGGCGAGAATGAAGCGGTTATGCGGCACGTCCAGGGGATCGAAGTCGGGCTTGAACGTCTTCACCTGGATCGCATCGAGTTGCGCATCGACCAGAACCCAGCGCCGCGCCCTCTCATTCCAATATTCTGCGACCCAGTGGTCCTCGAAGCGTCCGGGAACAAAATAGGCGCCGAAGCCGCAACGCGCGCGTGCGGGTACGCCCCGTTCGCGGAGCATGGACGCGAGCAGGACGGAGAAGTGCCAGCATACGCACGGGAAACGCGAACCCACCTCACGTACTTCGGCAATCGGCAGATTGTCTTCTTTCACCTTTGCAAGCATGGAAGCGATGGCTCGCGTATTCGCCGAGTCGCGCGCCTCTCGCGTGAGTTTCCGTTCGTAAAGGGAGGGAGCAATGTCGCGATGGATGAGGATTCCCTGAACAATCCGGCAGAGCGCGCCCACGTCTGCGGGCAAGGATTTCACCTCGGCGCGCGCGGCACCCGGAGCGCCCATGGGTCCATGATCAAGATAGAATTCCTGCGCGTTCGCCATTCGTGACCTCGCTCCGCCTCGGCGCTTGATCAGCGACTATGAGACCCGGACCCGCGGCGCGCAAAGTTCCCGCGGATGTCAGCCTGTGCCGCCGAACCAGCGGCCTAGCCCAGCGCGCGGCGAGAGCGGCGCAAACACACCAGTGGTCCGGTCCATAATCTCGAGCTTGCCATCCGCGAT
>Ga0070734_10001328_pt1 | contig 37044 bp, 35 predicted proteins | sample Coa_R1_8_FD_66444 | JGI IMG/M metagenome (GOLD analysis project Ga0070734, IMG submission 66444) | Surface soil microbial communities from Centralia Pennsylvania, which are recovering from an underground coalmine fire - Coalmine... | ecosystem: Environmental > Terrestrial > Soil > Unclassified ...
AGCTTGTGAAACCGACTGGTCGGTTCCGTCCCTCCCTGTTCGGTTGCGGCAAATCGTTGGCGGGAAAGTTTCGTATGGTCCGCGCGCATGCTGGACGTAAGCACGTTCGGATCGTATCGACGGCGATACCCGAAATGGTTCGGCTTATTACCGAGTTCGCGTAAGACGCGCGCATAGGCCGAAGGCGTTCGGAGTTCTGCCGGAACACTGTCTTCATAAATCAATTCCGGAAACTGCTCGGCGTCGGGAATGTCTGCCAGGGCCTCGGCAATGGTGACGCGTCTGCCGGGTTCGGGATAAGAAGGAAGCCGAAGGCCCTTGCGAGCGCCGACGAGGAAGAGACGACGGCGATCCTGCGGCACGCCGTAGTCGGCGGCGTTCAATACCCGATAGGGCAACAACACGTCGTAGTTCTTGGAAAGCTGTTTCACCAAGTCGTCGAGGAATTGGCGATGTCGTCCGAGCGTCAGGCCCTTCACATTCTCGAATACGAAATATTTCGGTTCGAGTTCGCGTACGATGCGCACGTAGTGGCGGACGAGCGAATTGCGCGGATCGTCGAACGCACGCTGGCCGATCATCGAAAAGCCTTGGCAGGGCGCGCCACCAAACACGACATCGACCTCGCGTTTGCCGATTTCGGCGCGGTTGAGGATTTCCCGCCCCGAGAGCTTGCTAACGTCCCGGCACAACGTGGCGCAGTTTGGGAAATTGAATTCGTGGGTGGCGCAATGGACGGGATCGATTTCGACGGCGGCGGCGATGTCGAAGCCGGCCTGTTCGAAGCCCAAGCTTAAGCCGCCCGCCCCGGCGAAAAGGTCAATGCCGATCGGCCGCATTTCGGTCGCTTCCCTATGAGAACGAAATAAGAACCACCGATCGAGAATCGATCGGCTAGCGGAGAAAGTCAACGATTCGCTGCCGGACCGCCAGCGGGTCTTTGAGTTCGCATTGCCATATCACCAGAACTTTCCATCCGAGAGCGCCCAGCGTCCTGAGGTGCTTCCGGTCTCGTTTCCGATTCGTAACGATCTTCGTCCGCCAGAATACGTCGTTGGACTTCGGGAGCCTTCCCTTTCCGCATCGGTGGCCGTGCCAGAAGCAGCCGTGGACGAATACAATCTTTTTCCGGGGACCGAAGACGATGTCCGGTTTTCCTGGCAAGTCCTTTCGATGGAGGCGGAAGCGGTAGCCCAATCTATGGATCATGTTGCGTACGATCCGCTCGGGCGTCGTATCGCGACCTTTGACGCGCGACATGAGCCAGGAGCGATGTTCCGGTGTGAGCCTGTCCATAGGGACTACTATTTCACGGGGAAGGCGATACGTCCCGGCGAAGATCGGACCGATATTCATACGCGTGGAGATCGGGGTAATCCGCGAACAACTACCCACCGGGCCAACTTTCCATTCGCGTGGCGCGAGCAGGTGCGCGCGATCAAGAATAGACCAATGTGCTCAGTGTCATTGCCGCGAACCCCGCGCCGATTCTGTGCCGAAATTTGCGAGATTGCGCAAGAAATTGGCGACCGCCCCTCACAATCGCCGAGGCCACGCTGCTGAACAACCGTCGCAGAGATTTTCGTTTCACTATCCGGCAGCATTGACCGCCCGCTGTCCTCACCGGATCAAGCAGGTGTAGACACTGGGCCGCGACGCCTGCTCCATACGAGTTGCGCCTCCTTGCCATCACCCTCTTCGAACAGAGCCGCGGAAATCCCCTCAGACAGCGAGGGGTCATCGAGCCGGACGCTCAAGTATTCGCGCTGGTTCTCACCATTGCTGCGTTGGCGCCATGCCGCACCGAGCTCGGAGTTACCAGCGAAGACCCGGAATGCTGGCGCACTCTCGTTATCTCGGTTGTCGTTCGGCACGAAGCGCGCCTTGACGTCGATCGTAAGCGTGCGGATCGTGCCCGCCCAACCTCCGTCTTTGGTCGCGGTGAATGTTCCTATGACAGACATCATTGCCTCCATCAGTTTGAAGTCTGCAAACTTTCGCCACGCGGCGGACGTCGACGTTGCGGTACTGCTCGATCGGCGAACGTCGTCTGCCCCTGGCCAGAACTTGCTTCTTTATCTTTGAGGGCTTTTACGAAATTGCGATCGCTGTCCAGGAAACTCTGCAGCATGTAAGGGATCAGCTCTGCTACCGTTTCCTCCTCTCCGTACGCTTCGCGATAAGACTCAGCATAACTTCGCAGCGCGGTGTTCAGCTCGGGCCTCACAGTGATCGTGATTTTGACTGGACTACGGTCCGGAAGTTTTGCGAGCTTCAGTTCGGGCATCTTCTCCTCATCCTCTGTAAGGCTTCAGAATTAGATCCTTGTGCACGATGACGCGAAGCGGCCAGCCAGGTCGCACTGTGATCGTGGGTTGTATGTTGAGGTTCTTTTCGGTGATCTGCTGGCCCGCCTGATTGACGCTGTCCTGTGTCGATTGGCGGATGGCGGTGACGAGGCTGCTTTGGCCATTGAGCGTCAGTTGCGTGCTGACCCCCAGCAACGTCGAGAGCCCCACGCCCTCAAGCAGCGCCCAGGTGTGATAATCGACGTCGTCCTCGAGCCCCGAATATCCAGACGCATCCGTCGCCGGCAGATTTTCTATCTGAATAGACGACCCGTCCGGCATGATGATCCGCTGCCAAACGACCAGCGCGCGACTCTGGTGGAACGCAACCACACTGTCGTATGAACCGATCAGTCGTGAGCCTTGCGGGATGAGAAGCGTCTGGCCCGTCACCGAATCGAAGACGTTCTCCGTCACCTGGGCCACGACGAGGCCCGGAAGGTCCGAATTGAGCCCGGTAATTAGGCTCGCAGAGATGATCGATCCGGCCAGCACCTCGTAAGGCGACACGGGCTGTTGCAATGCATGCGGATCGTAGATGTCTTTCTCAGGCTTCCCGTTGAGAAAATCCAATTTTCGCTGCTGAGCATTTTGGTCGCGCGTTGGATCGAGATTGAGGCGCCTATCACTGCTGTCAGAAACGGTCGTGAATCCCGCCGGAGCGGCTCCGCCATCGCCGGCAGCGTTTGATTGCAGTGCAGCCGTGTCCAACCCGCGACTGGCGTTCGACGTCTGAAAGAACACGCCTGCCTCGCGCGCTTGCCGCGCCTGTTGCGCCAAGCGCATGTGCTCGGCTCGTTCGGCGTCGGCATCTGGGTTGGGCCTGAGGCTGGCATCGGCCGGCACGCCGAGACTCTTTTCGCGGTCGACAACAGATGGACCGAGATCGCCGGGCAGCGGCGCGCCAAAGGGTTTTACCTTGTCATAGCTTGACGGCAGGGCTGCAAGCTCGTCGGGCGTGCGCTTCCGATCGATGCTGTAAAGGTCTCCATCCGACTGCTGGGACGCGAGCCTTCCCTGTCCGAGTGCGAGCCAGGTCGCACCAAAAACCGCGAGACACGCGACTGCCGCAATTCCAATGAGGAGGCCACGCTTGAAGCGCACCACGCTTCGAGGATTCGCTCGCAGCACCAGCGTCTCCGGATCGACCTTGCGCGGTTCTGCGTGCGAGTTTGCGGTGTCGGCCATCGGGTCAGCCTCCAAAGATCGCCGCCAGACCATGATGGCTTTGCGCGGTTCGACTGATGCGCACCACTTGCTGTTTGTCCGATCCGAGCCTGAGCTCAGCCGCTGCAAACAATCGATCGACGACATAGAAGTTGCCGCGGACGCGATAATTGACGAGATCGCTCCGTCCGTCCTCGCCCACAACGAACAAAGGCGGCGCCTCGCCTTGATCGATGCGCTCGGGGAACTCGATATAGACCTTGTTGCCGTCGTCGAAGGCGCGAACCGGTCGCCAAGGCGGGCTGTCGCCGCTGATCGCATAGCGGAAGTTGAGGTTCTCGATCGCTAGACCGCTATCGATTGTCGCCGACGATTGTCCACCGTGTTCCGCGATCAAACCGTCTTGCGGGTAGCTCCAGGAGATTGCCGCCATTGATGTGCGATCGGTACTGACCAATTCCAGATGATAGGTTCGCCGGTCAGTCAGAATGACGAGATTGGTCTTTAGGCCGGTCGCGAACGGCTTGACCATCACGTGCACCTGACGGGATGGCCCGCTTCCACTCGCCGTATCGCCAACCGCCCAGCGCACGGTGTCGCCAGCCGAGACCGCCGAGAGGGTCTCGCCTGGTTGGAGGACAATGTCGCTGACCTGTTGAGGCGCCGCGTAGAGCCGGTAGAGCGCACTATCCGAGAAGGGATAGATCTGGACAGCGTTGATGTAGCCGCTTGAACTTGGTTCGTGCAGCGCCGCGCGGTTGGCTACGGCAACGCGCGCCGTCGGCGCGCCCAGTTCCGGCCTTCTGCGCCGAGGCGGGTCGATCTTGCCCGAAACGCCAATTGGTGTGGACATCACCACATTTTGAAGGGGCGCCGGATCGCGGTTTTCCAAAGCCGGCTTGAGCGACGTCGCCGCAACGGAACCCATTGCTGACGGTGCCTTGCTGGCGCAGGCACTGAGCGCAAGAGCGGCGAGCGACAAACTCAAGAAATTCCGAACACTCATGACCGTCTCCTTCAATGTGCCTCGCTGGCTTCGAGCTCGCGCGACCAGTTGATGCTGTTGACATAGACACCGAGCGGATTCTTGCGCAGCACATCGGCGTTCTCGGGCGTCCGCGTCACGACTGACAGGATCGCCGTCCAATGCTCCGTCCTGGCGAGCGCATCGTGGTCGTAGGTCTGCTCGGTCCACTTGACCTGAAACGAACTGTCCGAGACCCGCACGACGCTGGTGGCCTGCACCGACACGGTGCGCTCTCCGATTGCCTTGAACGGATCGTTGGTCCTGGCGAACTCGTTGAGGAACACGGCTGCGTGGTCGGTCGCGGTGTCGTAGGCTTCCAACCAGTTCTTGCGCACGACGATCGGATCGATCGAGAGCGAGCGGACATTGCCAATGAAGTGGGCCAAGTAATACGCGATCTGCGCATCGGTGGGTTTGTAGGCCTCGCTCGCAGGGCCAACGGCGCGAACCCCACCCAACCGATCGACTTCCACGACGTAAGGCACGACGCGGCTTTGGACCGATTGCCAGAGAAGTCCCGCAGCCAGACAGAACGCGAGCGCCAGAGAACCGAACGACATCAATCGCCAGTTCTTCGCCTGGACGCGCGCCGAGCCTATGCGGTCGTCCCAGGCCTGCGCCGCCTTCTGGTAGGGCGTCACCGGCTCTGGCGTTAGGCCATAACGTTGGATCGTCCGCTTGAACATCAGCGCTCCTCTCGAATGCTGGGCGCCAGACCATGACCCGGACGGTCGCCTTCCTTGATCGCTTGTGCGGTCATGTGCGCGTGTCCGCGCCACCGCTGCTCGCGGCGAAGCCTCTGCGCCCATGCCGGAGCGGGATCGTTCATGGCCGAAGCCCCGGCGGCTGCTGACGCTGGAGATCCGCCTCCGCCGGTCGCGCGCCAAGCGGCTCGTCGGCCGGCTTGCGCGCTATCCTGCAATCCCATTCGGCTACCGAGTCCCTCGCCGGCAGCCGCGGCGCCCGCGTGCGCGACGCCGGCCAAGCCCGCACCGACACCTCCCAGTCCGCTGGAGCCGGACGTCGCCTGACCCAGGCTGTAGGCTGTGGCCGCTCCGGTGCCCAACGATGTTCCGGCGCGCACCGCACCAAGGCCAGCTCCGGCTACAGCACGTGCGCCACCTGCGGCCAGTAGTGCTCCACCGGCGAGCGCGGCACCCGTACCGATAACAGCGCCGGTACCAAGCTGGGGGGCGCCCGCAACAAGGCCAGTCGCAATGCCAGGCCCAAATATTCCCAACCCAAACAGCGCGAGCGATGCGAGCGCCAAAGACATTGCGTCGGCGAGGCTCGGCTCATGGCCTGGCAGCGCATTGATGAACTGACCGAAGAAAGTTGTGCCGATCCCGACGATGACAGCGAGCACCATCACCTTGATGCCGGACGCGACGACGTTGCCGAGCACGCGCTCGGCCAGGAACGACGTCTTGTTCCATAGCGCAAACGGCACAAGTACGAAGCCAGCAAGCGTGGTCAGCTTGAACTCGAGGATCGTGATGAAGAGCTGGATGGCCAGAATGAAAAAGGAGAGAACAACAATTACCCAGGCGAAGAGCAGAACAAGGATCGTGGTGGCGTGAGAGATGAAGGTCGTGAAGCCGACATAGTTGCCGGCTTGCTGCAGAAGCGGCCACGCCGCCTGAAACCCAGTCCCGGCAATGTTGCCGGGCCGAAGCAAATCCTGGGCGGTTAGACCGCTTCCGGTTGCCTGGAGGCCCAGACCCGAGAACGAATTGTAGATGATGTTCGCGAGGTTCGAGAAATTGTTGATGATGAAGGCGAAGCTTCCGACATAGAGGACCTTCTTGATGAGGCTGGCGAACACATTGGCCTCGCCCTCCATCGCCCAGAAGAGACCGGCGATGGTGACGTCGAGTGCAACGAGGATCGATGTCAGTTTGGCCACGTCGCCGTTCAGAAGCCCGAACCCGCTGTCGATGTAGCGGATGAAGACCTGCATGAACTGATCGATGACGTTGAGGTCGCCCATGACGTCCTAGTGCGGTGTGTAGGCTTTGCCCGTGCCGATGAAACTCTGGAAGGCGGCATGGCCCTCCTCCTCGGCTTCGGCGTTTCTGGCTTGCTCAAGTGCCGTCGCGCGATACTGCGCCGCCATCAGGTTCTGGATCTGAAGCTGCTGCTTGGTTGAAAGCGCGAGCAGCTGATTACCGGCCTGGATGACCTGAAGATTGCCGATCGCGCCTTGCGATTCATTGACCAGCGTCGAGAGTGTGGCTGAGTCGGCCTGGACGTTCTGTGCGACCTGGGCCTGTACTTGCAGGGTCTGCTGGAACGCCGCCATCGCATCCTGCCAGCGTTTCAAGGCATCGGCTTCCAGCGTGCCGCTCGTAGTCCCGCTTGCATAGGTTTGCGGATACGTCTTAGCGAAAGCGGCAGTCGTTCCGCTGACATTGAAAGCGATACCCTGTCCCTGGTTCATCAGGCTCGAGATCTGCGTCAAGGCCGAGACCATCGTCCCGAGCTGCGAGGAATTCAGCGAGGTGAGGTTCTTGCCCATGTTGGTGAGCATCTGAGCTTCGTTCTGCAGCTGTTGAATCTGGTTGTTGATCTGCTGCAACGCGCGCGCGGCTTCGAGCACGTTTTCGGCATAGACTTGCGCGTCGAAGACGGCCCACTGGGCTTTGGTCGGAACGATCACGGAAAACGCGCCGAGCGCGCTGGCAAGCAGGACAGTCGCGAGTCTGTGTTTCATGCGGCTTTCTCCATGGGCCTGAAGGAAAATTGGTCGAGGAGTGGCGCAGTCCAATCGAGACCGCGGGCCTCGAGGAAGTTCTGCGCGAAGCGATCGCTTCCATGCTCGGCGAGGACGTGATCGATCAGGATTTGGCTCGCCGGATCGGAGGCACCGCAGAGCGCGAGCGCAATTGGGCCGAGCGCCAGCTCGAACAAGCGGTTGCCGCGGCGCGATTGCAGATAATATTGCCGTTTGGGCACCGCACGAGCGACGAGCTCGATCTGGCGTTCGTTGAGACCGAACCTCTCGTAGGCCTCCTTGGACTGCGGCTCGATCGCACGGTCATTCGGCAGAAAGATACGCTGCGGGCAGGATTCGATGATGGCGGGCGCAATCGAGCTATTGGCGATGTCGGCAAGCGATTGGGTCGCGAACACGACGGCGACGTTCTTTTTGCGTAGCACTTTCAACCATTCGCGGATGCGCGCGGCAAAAAGCGGATTGTCGAGATAGACCCAGGCTTCATCCAGAATAAGCAAAGTCGGCCGTCCGTCGAAGCGCTCCTCCAGCCGATGAAACAAATAGGTGAGCACCGGCGTGACCGCGCTCGCCTCGTGCATCAAGGTCTCGGTCTCGAAACATTGGACGTCTCGAATCGCGAGATGGTCTTCGGCCGCGTCGAGCAGGCGCCCGAATGGACCGTCTAGCGTGTAGGGCATGAGAGCGGACTTGAGCGCATTGGACTGAAGCAGCACGGAAAGGCCAGTCAGCGTGCGCTCTGGTACCGGCGCGGACGCGAGGCTCGTGAGCGCGGACCAGACCGTCTCCTTGAACTCCGGCGTGACGACGACTTTTTCGTGTGTCAGGAGTGCTGCGATCCACTCCGCCGCCCAGCTGCGCTCGGGCGCATCGTCGATATCGCGCAACGGTTGGAACGCGAGCGATCCGTCAGAGCCGAGCGCGTGGTGCGCGCCGCCCATTGCTAGGACGGCGGAACGCGCGGAGTTGCCCTTGTCGAAGACATAGAGCTGGGACTGCGGATAACGCCTGAACTGCAACGCCGCTAGCGCCAGCAACACGGACTTGCCGGCGCCGGTTGGCCCGACGATCAACATATGGCCGACATCGCCGACGTGCGTCGAAAGACGGAAAGGCGTCGCTCCGCTCGTCTCGGCAAGGAGGAGCGGTGGCCCGTCCAGATGCTCGTTTCGTACGGGGCCGGCCCACACTGATGACAACGGCAGGAGGTGAGCGAGATTGAGGGTGTGGACAAGCGGCTGGCGAACATTGGCGTAGACGTGTCCGGGCAAGCTACCAAGCCAGGCTTCCACGGCGTTGACGCTCTCGCGGATGGTAGTGAAGCCCGCGCCATGGATGACACGCTCAATCGCCCGGACCTTCTCATCAGCCGCCAGACGACTTTCGTCGAAGATCGTGATCGCCGTCGTCAGATAACCGAAGGAAACGTGATCGCCGCCCAGGGCCTGCAGCGCGAGGTCGGCATCGACGACCTTGTTGTCGGCGTCGGAGTCCAGGAGTTGGACCGGCTCGTTGTAGAGCACCTCGCGCAAGAGCGCGGTGATCGACTTGCGCTTGTTGAACCATTGGCGGCGAAGCTTGGTGAGCGTCTTGGTCGCTTCGGTCTTGTCGAGCGCGATGAACCGCGTCGTCCAGCGATACGGGAAGTCGAGATGGTTGAGCGCATCGAGAATCCCCGGACGCGTCATGTTGGGAAAGCCGAGCACCGTCAACGTTCGAAAATGGCTGTTGCCAAGCATCGGCGCGATGCCGCCGCTCAGCGACTCGTCGGACAAGATCGCATCGAGATAGAGCGGCGTCTCTGGCGGCGCTACGCGGTGGCGCTTGGTCGATACCGTGCCATGCAGGTAGGTCAACGTCTCACTGTCATCGAGCGCGCGAACCTCCGGCATGATGCCCGAGAGCAAATCGAGAACGCGCTCGGTTTCGGCCTGAAAGCCCGCCAGTTCCTGACGCCAATCGCGGGTTTCATCCGAATCGGGCGTCTCGAGGAACGCCCTTTCGGCGCGCGCCACCTGATCGGCGGGCGACATATATAGAAGTGTCAGTGTGTAGGCGTTCTCGAAGTGCTGGAGTGCCGCTGTCTTGGCGGAAGCTTCAAGCTCCTCTGCAACCTCGCTTCCTTCAAACGCCGCGCGCCGTTCGCCGTCTACCAGCCAGGACGCAGCGTCCGGAAACTCCGAGTCCGGATAACCAGGTGCCTCGAAGCGCTCGGCATCGAAGAACAGAGCCCAACCGGAGCCGAAGCGGCGCAGAAGATTGTTGAGACGTGCACAAGCCGCGACAAGTTCAGCTTGCGTCGCGCTTTCGAGATCCGGACCACGAAAGCGGAAGCTGCGTTGAAAGCTTCCATCCTTGTTGAGCACGACGCCTGGCGCGACCAGTGCCGCCCAGGGTAGATGATCGGCGAGCCGATCGGACCGCTGGCGATATTCGGCGAGGTTCAGCATGCAAGCCATCCCTTCTGGCGCAGATGACGCGCGACGACCTGCGCGAAGTCGGGATCGCGCTTGGCAGCGAACACGGCTATCGAATGACCGATCACCCAGAGCAGGACGCCGGCGATCCACAGGCGCAGTCCCAAACCCAGGGCCGCTGCAACCGTCCCATTGACGATCGCGATCGCACGCGGCGCACCTGCGAGCAGGATCGGCTCGGTCAACGAGCGATGAAGCGGGACTTCGAAGCCTTCGATATCGTCCATCAGACGAGCGCCCCACCGCCGAAAGAGAAGAACTGCAGAAAGAAGCTGGAGGCAGCGAACGCTATCGAGATTCCGAAGATGATCTGGATCAATCGGCGAAAGCCGCCGGCGGTCTCGCCGAAGGCGAGCGTCAGGCCCGTTACGATGATGATCATCACAGCAATGATCTTGGCGACCGGGCCTTGAATAGAATCGAGCACCTGCTGAAGCGGTTGCTCCCACGGCATATTGGTGCCCGCGGCATGAGCGGCTTGGACCGATAGAGCGACGAGCGCAAAGCCAAGTGCAATTCGGTAAAGAGCCCGAGTTTGGCCAACAGACATTGTTATCTCCTCACAGCGCTTGGAGTCGGAGCGATTGCGTTTCGGCGAGCGCGTAGTCACCTTCTGCGTTCAGGCCTTTTACGTCCGCGATCGTCTCGATGCGGCGCGACAATCCGCGGCCGCGGATGAACACGACGAGATCGATCGCTTCTGCAATCAGGGGCCGTGGGACTGTGATGACCGCCTCCTGGATGAGCTGCTCGATGCGATAGAGCGCTGCGCGAGCGGAGTTCGCATGCACCGTTGCGATGCCGCCCGGATGACCCGTGTTCCAGGCCTTCAGCATGTCGAGAGCTTCGGCGCCGCGCACCTCGCCAACGATGATCCGGTCCGGACGCAGCCTGAGTGTCGAACGCACTAGCGCCGCGAGGCTGACGACGCCCTGCTTGGTCCTAAGCGCCACGCAATCGGGCGCGGCACATTGAAGCTCGCGGGTGTCTTCCAGGATGATCACCCGTTCGTCGAGCTTGGTCATCTCCGCAAGCAACGCGTTTGCCAGCGTCGTCTTCCCGGAGCTGGTGCCACCGGCAATAAGTACATTGCGGCGCTCAACAACCGCGCGCTTCAACATCTCCGCTTGCGGCGGGAGCATGATCCGGTCGGTGACGTAGTCTTCCAGCGTGTAGACCTTGGCTGCTGGCTTGCGGATCGAGAAACACGGCGCGACGGAGACCGGCGGCAGCAAGCCCTCGAAGCGTTCGCCAGTCTCGGGCAACTCGGCGCTGACGATCGGATTGCTTGCGTGGACCTCCAGACGGATATGCGATGCCACCAGCCGGATGATCCGCTCCACCTCGGCCGCACCAAGGCGCGCGCCCGTGTCGATCCGTCCTTCGCCCAACCGGTCCAGGCGCAAGGCACCGTCGGGATTGACCATCACTTCGATCACAGCGGGATCACCGAGTGCGGCCGCGATCTCCGAACCCATCGCCGTCTTCAACATGGCGCGCCGTCGGCCATGCGTCTCCGGATGACCTAGTGTCATGCTTGCACCTCCGACTGTGCTGTTCGAGCGAGCAGTTCGGTGCGGAAGTTCTTGCCGTTTGCGAGGCGGCGGCTCACTTGGTCGAGGAAGGCTTGAAAGCGATCTTGAGCAAGAGCGCGCGCAGCCGCCTGGTCGGCTTCGGGCAGCGGCGCCGTGACCATCAGTTCGTAGCGGACGAAGAGCGCAAGGCTTTCCATCACGATGCCGATATCGCGCTCGATCCGATTGAGCTGACTGCCAAGCTTCTCCATCCGCACGCGCAATCTGTCGTCGAGCTCGTCGGCGCCGCGTCGTTCGAGATAGGCGCTCAGCGCGTCGCCGACGATCGCTGACATGTTGGAGCCGGGCCTGGCTGCCAGCTGCTCCAGTTGCCCGAGCAACGCATTGTCGATGTAGATGTGTCGGCGCGATTTCATGGGCGTTTCTCAGAACGATGGAATCAAGTCGTCGCGGCCTTTCGCGTGCGGCTCGCCCTCGTTCATGGCGTGTGCGCGAGTAATAGTTTGGCGTGCGCGCTGCATGGCCTGGTTGTCGGCAACCGCGTCGGTGTCGTCTTCGAAGAGCGTTGCAACGGGTTCAGCCGAGCGGTCAGGTCTTGTGACCGCTTCCTCCGGCAGGCCTGGATGGCGCTGTTGCTGCAGCCCGCCCTCCCCCTCATCGGAAAGATCGGCGCCACTGTCCCCGGCCAAACCCTGGAGGCGGACGTCGAGGCCTCGCACCTGTCCGCTCCAATCGTCGGCGCGCTGCGCCGGCCGATCGCGATAGCGACCTTCCGAGAGTTGCGGTGCGGATCCGACGCGGGTCGTAAAATTGCGGTCTTCGTAATAACGCAGTTTCTTCGCGCGGATAGGAGCAAGCCCTGAAACGAGAACAAGCTCGTCCTTGGACGGCAATTGCATGACTTCGCCCGGCGTCAGCAGCGGACGCGCCGTCTCTTGCCGCGACACCATCACATGGCTCAGCCACGGCGAAAGGCGATGGCCGGCATAGTTGCGCTGCTCCCGAAGCTCCGTGGCCGTTCCAAGCGCGTCGGAGATGCGCTTGGCCGTACGCTCGTCGTTGCTGCTGAAAGCGACACGCACATGGCAATTGTCGAGAATCGCGTTGTTCTCGCCATAGGCTTTCGAGATTTGGTTCAACGACTGCGCGATCAGATACGCGCGGATGCCATAGCCGGCCATGAAGGCGAGCGCAGTCTCGAAAAAATCCAACCGGCCCAGCGCAGGAAACTCGTCCAGCATCATTAGAAGATGATGCTTGCGGCTCTTGCCGGGATCGCCCTCCAGCCGTTCCGTAAGCCGACGACCTATCTGGTTGAGCACGAGCCGCACGAGCGGCTTGGTCCGCGAGATGTCCGATGGCGGGATCACCAGATAGAGCGAGACGGGCCTCCTGGCGTCCACCAGGTCCACAATCCGCCAATCGCAGGCGGCAGTCGTCGCGGCAACCGTTGGATCTCGATAAAGACCCAGGAACGACATGGCCGTCGACAACACGCCGGAGCGTTCGTTTTCAGACTTGTTCAGTACCTCGCGTGCCGCCGAGGCCACGACGGAGTGCACAACAGGAGCTCGCGCCGAACCCAAATGGTTCGTTGCCATCATGGAGCGCAGGGTGTGCTCGAAGGAACGGCGCGGGTCGGAAAGGAAGCTCGCGACGCGCGCGAGCGTCTTCTCTTCCTCGGCGTAGAGGACATGGAGGATGACGCCGACGAGGAGCGAGTGGCTGGTTTTTTCCCAGTGTGAACGCCGTTCGAGCGCACCTTCGGGATCGACCAGGATGTCGGCGATGTTCTGAACGTCGCGGACTTCGTCCGGCCCTTTGCGCACTTCGAGCAAGGGATTGTAGCGAGCCGATCGCGCATCCGTCGGATTGAACAGGAGGCAATACGAGAACCTGGCACGCCAGCCAGCCGTGAGCTGCCAGTTCTCGCCCTTGATGTCGTGGACGACAACGCTCTCCGTCCAGGACAGTAGCGTCGGAACGACGAGGCCGACGCCCTTGCCGGAGCGTGTAGGCGCGAACGCCATCACATGTTCGGGCCCATCATGCCGCAGATAACGGCTTCCAAGCCTGCCCAGGAACACGCCGGCCGGTCGGAACAAACCGGCACGCTCGATCTCGCGAACCATCGCCCAACGCGATGAACCGTAGGTGGTAACCAGTCGGTTCTGCCGGGCTCGCCAGAGTGAGCCAGCGACGGCGACTGCGATTCCGGCGAGACCGCTGGACGCTGCGATCACGCCGCCGCGATTGAACAACTCGGGCGCATAGGCATCGTAGGCGTACCACCACTCGAACAATCGCCAAGGGTGGTAGACGGGAAGCCCAAAGAGCCGGAACCAGGGCGCGCCCAGCCGCCACTGATAGCCGAGTTCCATCGCAGTCCATTGCGTGGCGAACCAGACGCCGAAAATCACGATCGCGAACACGATCAGGATTTGACCGACCAGAACTTTCGTCGGAGTCATTTTGTCCTCCGCTCGCGCACATGTCGCGCCGCGTGCGAATCAGCGTCCATCGTGCGCGCGAAAAACGAAATCCCCGTTATGCTTGCCGAAGTGTGATCATGATTGCCGGGCCAACGTCTCGACGTTCGAGTCGGTGCGTGCCGCAAAATAACGGCGCAAGCAACGAAGGTTTGAAAACCGGCGTCGCGAATCTGCGTGCCAGGTGCGCGCCTACCCCAGTCGGGCGAGCGGGTAAGTGCCAGAAAATCTTGGTGGACCAACCGGGGTCAAACTGGGCACTGGCTCTTGATCGTTCCTTTGCCCGCAAAACCTAGGAAACATTAGCGTCTCCGGCTTAGTGCGCCCAACAAAAACCGCGACGTAGATAGGCGAGAAACCAGGATGAGGGGTGGGCCGGTGGTGCCGCCGTTCGATGAAGATCAATTCTAGCCAACTTCGAGCTGCGCCGGTCAGCACGACGGCCCGGTAGTGTCGTAGCTTGAATTCAGTTGCGGTGGCTTCGCGTCTCCACTAACGCCCATCCGCTGCCATCGCTCTTTTCAACTGCCACTTGGCTGGCGGTGCCATCGTGAATGGCCTCCGCAGCCCATTTACGAGCCACAGCCTCGTTGTCGAATAGTTTGTGCGTGGTTCCCGTAGATGTAACGCACGCAACTCGAAATTGGTCTGCGGCCATCGGTTGTTGCCTTGGAAGCGCGTGGTACGGAATATTCACGTAATTGAGCCGCTTTCCAAGTATGTCCAGCAACTCTTCTTCATGATCCTCGCGGGTATCCGAGTTAGCGATTTGCTGACTGCGGTTGAGAAAGTACGCGGAGAAATCCGCCAGCTGGATCAGCTTACACACCTTCGAATCCTCAAAGTGTACTGACAGCAGTTCAGAAGCGCCCCATTGAATCGGCACGCGCGTTGTTTGGCCCGCCTTCTTGATACCGACGTCCGCAAATATCTCCCATCGCGCGACCGGAAATTCCGCCTCAATGAAATTCCTGCACCGCCATAGACAGAACATGAAGGCGGCCTGTCCGGGAACGCGCAGGTCGAGACCACTAATCCGTTTCAATTTCTTCTCGGTTTCTCGGCTCATCCCATCTAGCAGCTGGGTCAAACTCTCATTTCCTTCCCAGAGTGTTTGGACAACGATTGGAAAATTCTCCAATCGAAGAATTTCAGCGATAGCAGCGACGATGGCCTTCAGTTCGCCTATTGGTACTCTGGACCAAGCGTTCTTCCTCTGAAAGACTTCGTGCGCGTGGAGTTCAGTTGCGCCATAGCGTTCAAGAAACTCCTCACACACGCTGTCCATTTGTTGGACGGCATGCTTCGCTCTATTGGGAGGTATGAGAACCGCAACCCATGTCTTCCGCTCCTGCAAACCTGAAACTGTCCTGATGGTCGATCCGCCATCGTCCATCAAAATGAGCCCCGCCTCGCCGAAGCCCGGGGAGGCGAGCACTTTCAGAAAATTGCTGCGGGTGTCTGTCATCGCGCGATGCCGGGGTGCACGTCTGGCCGAGAGTTAAATTAGGGCACTACCGACGGCCCTCACCGTAATTTCAGCCTTGGCCGAATTGCCCTGCGCAAAACCTCTAAATCTTCCTCTATGTATGCTTCAGCAGCTTTCCATGCCTGCAGAAAATTTAGAATCATAAGCCAATCAGAGACAGGCGCTGTTAGCTCTAGAAAATCTGGAATTTCGTTGATGTCCTTGCCGAGCCATGGTTGCATTGCTTTCATGCAGACATCAATTAAGCGTTTTTGATCATCCTTCGCGAAGGCCAGTGCGGACAGTTGCTCGTCAGTTAGCCGCACAATACCCCCCATGAGCAGTCTAACAAATTGATCGGTTGGAAGCGCAATTCTTACTAGCTCACTCCCGCTGCCAGAACGCGAACTCTCGTTGGGAGACGCAGCTGTCTTTTGCACGCGCCTGATAAATTCCCGTGCGATGGCCTCACCGCGAGCGGACAGGGATCTCACGTCGCGCATCGCTCGCTCGACATAAACGTCGCGTGGGATTCGAGAGAACCCAAGGATCGCTCCCGGAATAAAGCTCTCTACGGTCACTTTCCAGCGACTATCGAAATCAGACCTAGCCAATGCCTGATTTTGGCTGCCGTAACTTAGTCCGAGAATACGCAGCGCCGCCAACAAAACCTGAACACGGGTCTCGTCAGGGTTTCGTGAGTAATGGGTCGAATCGAGAGTCTGACGGACATCGTCGCTCCGAGAAAGCACGAGCATCCCTATCATCTCTCTTGCGAAGTCTGGTTCACGACCAAAGAACTCGATTGCTGTGTTCCCTTTCGGAAATTCGCAGCACGCCAGGAAGCCAAGAGCGAATTCAGCAAGAACTTTTGCTTTTTTTGGTGGACCGACGGACGACCCTAAGGCCACCTCAAACGGTGGCAGCAAATGCTCCTCTGCCGATTGAATGGCGAATCCTGAGAGCGCCACACATGCGAGGACAAATCGCTTGTCGCGCTCTTTCAGTTTCCCTACTTCTTGAGAGAGCGACGAGAACAACCGTTCAAACAACTTCATCGTATTTCCCACCCGTGTATTCCGCGTCAATTCCCCGAAGAATGGCCCGCTGATCCTCTGGGCTCATTGGAACGTCAAACAAATGGGCATGTCCGCAAAGCTTGATGCTCATTTTGCGGAGAGCAGACACGATCTTCGGCGTAAGGAATTTCTCTTGCAATTTGTACAGTTGTGATCGGTTCAAATAGCCACCAAGGAGGCACAGGTATTGGCATTCAGTGGCGGTGGCTGGCCGGCCCTCCAAAATGAGATCGAGACATTCTTGGACGCATCCGCCTGTCTCCTTTGAAACAAACGCAGCCAGGCACAGGACAGCGAGAGCCTCCTCCGAAATGCCCTTAGTCGAGAAATAAAGCTTTAGCCGACGAGCGGCTTCGTGAGGGTTACCGCGATACAGCCTTAACCAAGCAAATTCCCAAGCCTCTCTGACGATCAATTCAAACACGCCGACAAGGTGTTTTTCGGTTTCGGAGATTAGGTCGGCAGCCGAATCGAACTCGCCCGCCTGCCTTCGAAAATTTGCAAGGTTCAGATAAGGGTCTGGATAGGGCTTACCATCATAACGGCAACCTTTAGACCGTAAGACATCAACGGCTTGTGCGAAGGATCGGAGCGCCTCAGCGCGTTTTCCTCTAACAAGGAGGCATCCGCCGTATGCATTTAGCAGGACTGCGTCGTCGCGATGATCTTTGAGGGTTTTTACCAGTAAAGCCTCAGCCTGCGTCACGTCACCCTGATCTCGTAGCACGCGCGCGGCAGCCACATTGTCAAACACGCTCGCACGCTTTTCACTGTCGCTCGCGTTCCTGTTTGCGCGAATTGGCGACAGTAGCGCGGTCAGTTGTTCATATCCTGATGGTCGAATCGATGCTTCAATTTCGCAGGAGGCAGCAACAAGGTTCGCCAATTCGATGTACCTGTGGCCGTATGAGCGTGTCACTTCGTCCGCAATCGATCTCGTAGGTCGCGGTTGCATCTTTCCGGCCGAATTGACGTATGGATGCGTTCCGAGGAGCCATTCATGCAGCGTGATCCCGAGGGAATAGATGTCAGTTTGCGAAGAACTCTTTGCGCCCCTGAATAGTTCGGGTGCCATGTATCGTGGCGTTCCACTGAGTGATTTCGTTGTTGCTCCCAAGGACAGCCCAGACAGGGGGTTGGCTAGTGCGCTCGGGCTTTCATCTCGACGCTGAATCGATATTCCGAAGTCGGAGACCTTTGGATTACCTGCGTCGTCGACCAGAACGTTTGATGGCTTTATGTCCCTGTGCACGACTCTTGCGCGCCGGTTCGCATGATGAAGGCCCGCAATAACGCCTAAAACGAATGAGTAGAGCTGTTCGCGATTAAGCTGCTTGGGGCTTACGTCCGGCAGAGTGCGTTGATGCCAGACGGCCAATATGCACGGTCTAGCCTCAATGAGACCGTATTGAACGGCTTCGGCGATATTCGGGTGCTTTCCTAACGAAATCCAGATTCGAGCCTCACGCTCGAATTGCGCGCGGTCCGTTTTCTCATGATAAATCTTGAGCGCCAAAAGACGCTTAATTGGCACGACTGGAATCAGTTGAAAGACCGATCCCATCCCGCCCGATCGCGCCGTCCCCACAACAAACTTCTCATTTTCGTGGAAAGGCAACGAAACGACTTGTCCCTCGCGAAAGAGCACTCGGTGGCCCCTCAATAAACTCTTTTCGAAATCATGCGCTTCGCAAACCGAATAGGAAATTTAGCGTTCGATTCCTCGAACACGGGAGAGGGTCGCCCGCTTCAGTCACGGCTCAAGGGCAGTGCGCCCCTCTAACAGGTACTGCCGAAGTAAAGGGAGCCTATCTTGGCCCCAAAACACCTCCCCATCATCGGTCACAAATGTCGGCACGCCAAACGCCCCGGCCCCCAAAGCGTCTGATAGGTTCTTTTCGTAGGCGGCCGCTGTCTCATTCGAGCGAGTAAGAGCCATGAACGCGTCCGCATCGAGGCCGACTGACATCACGATCCGATGCAGGCGGTCATCGGTGACATGTTCTCCCCGTCCGTATAGCGCTTCGTAGAGTGCGCGAGCGAAGCCTTCGACCGCGCCAAGATGATCAGCAGCGACACATGAAAGCGCAAGGCTGCGCCAGTCGATCTGCTCGGAGGACTCGGCAAATGGCACGCCGTAATAGCGCGCCCACCGCTCGATATCCTTTCGCCGATACTCCGGCTCCTGTGGCGACCGATGCTTTCCCCCTGTTCGTGCAACGAGGTCGGCGCTCAGAACCGGTCGCCAGCGAAATGTCGCCGAAGTTTCGGCCGCCAGACGCTGCAGCTGCGTCGCTGCAAGATAAGAGTACCTGCTGCCGGGACCGAAGTAGAAGTCGACTTGCATTTCTCGGGCGCTCGCTAATGGGGAAATGAAGCTACGTCGAAGGTAGACGATAAATGGAGACATGCGAATACGACTCCGCAGTGAAGTCGGCCCCGGCCCAGTCCGCATGTCTGCTTTCAAGTTCAAATCCGGCAATCTGCGCCATGAGGTCTAACTCGGCAGGCCAAACGTAACGGTGAGGCGAGCGACCCGTTGTAGCCCTCCGTCCCTTGCCAAAAAAGAAGTGGTGCGACACGACGCGTTGGCGCAGCACGTCATAGGTATCCACACAAAAGTGACCGGGTTCTGATGTTGCTACTATGGCGTTCTGACTCGCTGGCAGCTTACGGAGTTCGGGCACCCAAAGCTCAATCACGAAGCGACCGCCGGGCGTTAGATGACGCGCTGCGTTCTGGAAGCAGCTGACCTGTTCAGTTTGCGTCAGCAAGTTCGATATTCCGTTGAAGACGAGATAGACGAGCGAGTAAGCCCCGGGGGCCACGGCTGTGGCCATGTCGCCAACAACGACAGGAATGGTTGCTTCGTCAGCCTTTGTGCGCAACTGCGCGACCATTGCGGGTGACAACTCGATCCCCGTGACTTGAATACCTCGCTGGCTCAGCGGAATGGCTACGCGGCCGGTGCCGATGGCGAATTCGAGCGCTGCGCCCCCTTCAACAAGTTCTGCGAGTCGGTCCACCGTTGGCCCCAAAACCTCGGGCGAAAACATTCCCTTGTCCGGCGTGTCATAGCTCTTGGCGATTTCTTCGTCCCATATGTCGCTCTGGTTGCTCATTTCTTTGCTCCGTTTTTGCGTGTGCGCTGGGGTGCGACTACGAGCGGAGTGACGGAGTCTGACGACTCCTTGGAAATATTCATGATACGGAAGGGCTCTCTGGTTAGATCCCGGGCGCAAATGCGCACCGAGAAAGCTCGGGTGCGCGCTGGCAATTTTTCAAGGAAATCTAGCGAGCCATAGTGCTGCGAGCGTTAGCACACAGAATATCGATGGTAAAGGATCGCGTATCTGGATCACGCAGGCGTGGCGGTTGGCTGGACCTCGGCCCCCGAAGTTCTGGATGCCATGGGTCAGTCTCGCATTGCAGTCGGTGCTTGCATGACGCGTTTTAACAACGCTGGCATCGCGCAGAAATCGCGCCTAGAATCGTGAGGCTCAAAGCGTTGTAATAGTTCGCGCGATGAGGGTCATCGCACGGCGAATTGTCATGACGGTTGTATTCCGCGCTTGGGCCGGAGACTTGCGATGGTATTCGGAATCTTCCTCACACTGTTCGGGATCGGAGCGCTGTGCGTCCTCCTCTACAACGTTGCCGTCTACGCTCTTCCCGCTTTTGTCGGCCTATATGTCGGATTTGGTGCGCTGCACTGGGGAGTCGGCGAATTCGCTGCGATTGTTATCGGTCTTTTTGTTGGCGGAGCCGTATTCGGATTGTGCCAAGCCGCGATGACGCACACTCATCGGAACTCGGTACGGTATTTGATCGTGGCGCTATTTGTCGCTCCCGCGGTCGCTGTCGGATATAGCTCAGGGCTGCAGCTCTCGGCGCTCGGTATGTCTTCGACTGTCGGGCAATACCTCTTTGCGGTCATTGGTGCCATCTCTGTTGGCACAACCGCGTTCATGCGCCTCGCCACGCCATCGGACCAAATGGTTGCCCGTTCGATTTCGTAGCACGCGCGTCTCGCCTCCTCATGAAATGGAAAGGCCGCGTTTGCGCCCGACTGTCCACGAGATCGTATCGCCACGCCCGATACCAATTACGGGCTTGCCGAGACTGCGTTCCAGGGCTGGTCGCCATGGCACAAGAGTAAACTCCCGGCTCTTTTCGATGACGGCAAAGCGGCCGCTCGCGAGATCGATCCTGCGCCGATAGACGCCTTCGACCTTCTGACCCGACTTGTGCTCGGCATATGAGAGCTTGAGCTCGTCTGACAATTGTCCGGCGACTCGATTGAGTTCACGCCGGCGCAACTGCGACAGGACGCTTGACCGATAGACGATCTGGTCCTGCTCGCGCTCAGCGAGGCCTTGCTCGATCAGCCATTGCTGCCGGAGAACCAACGCCGCGCGTGCTTCTTCGCCGAAACCCGCGTCGCGCAGAGGAGTCGCAGCCTCGGCAACTAGCTCGCGATCGAGCCAGGTCGCGCCGTCTGCCGCGACCTGACGATCGATCGGGAGCGTCGAGAGCGTCTCGACGACAACTGGGATTGATCGTACCTGCATGCGCTCGAACGCGGCAGCACGTTCTACGTGGTCTGCCGATATGACCCAGGTTCCGTCCGGCTCGCGTTCTACGAATTTGCCTTGCCGACGCATGGCCTCAAGCCGGCGAACATGACTTTCGGCGAATGCCTGTGTTGCGGATGGATCATGACGGAGATGGATATCGACGCTGTAGCGGCTGTCATGAGCGGCCGCGATCTCGGCGACGGTCCGGTCAACCTGTCGCGGACTAAGTGGTTTCGCGTTGACAGAAACGATGCTGCCTTCCGCGATCGGCTCTGTCGCGTCGCCGCGCCCGATGTCTACGTAGTGACCGCGGCCGTCCACGCCGTCGAGCACCAGGTAGTGCCGGTCAGCACTCTCGTCGGACAAGCCGCGCGCCAGGACGCGGCCAACGATGCGCTGCGCACTCGTGTCAGATGGATCGTAGATGGCGTAGTCGGAGGCGCTCCGCGAGACTCCCTGTCTTTGCATTTCGTGATGCATGGTCTTGATGATGTCGCCGCGTTCGCCCATCCTCCGCAGGGTCGGCTCCAGCTCATCCGCCAGGCGCCACTGCCCAGGGGCGATCTCCGCCGCCAGACCGAGACGCTTCAGCTTCTGCAGCCGTCCCGCGCGCAACGTCTGGCGGAAGGCATTGCCCCTATCCATTCCGGAACGGACTACGCCGTGTTCACCGGCTTCCGTCTGCAGGCGCCTGTCGAGGCTCGTGAATCGTTCTTGCTCGATTTCTGCGCGCAAGCTGTTCTCGATGTCGATGTCGGAGCGTAGCCCCAGATCCAGCGTCACGATCTCGGCTGCACGCTCGCGCATGCCGTGGCTGATGTACTCGCGGGCGATGATCAAGTCCTTGCCCTGATCGTCCTTGCCGCGGACGATCACATGGCTGTGCGGATGACCGGTGTTGTAGTGGTCGACGGCGACCCAATCGAGGCTTGTGCCGAGATCGAACTCCATCTGATGCATCAAGCGACGCGTGAAGCCCTTGAGGTCCTCATACTCGGCGCCATCGTCGGCTGACACGATGAAACGAAATTGATGGCGGTCACCTTCTGAGCGCTCGAGGAACCCCTTACCATCCGCGCGCTCCCGTTCCGCGTCGTAGAGCTTGCCTGGCTCGCCTTTCCTTGTGACGCCATCGCGTTGAATGTAACGCAAATGCAGACGCGCCGAATCTAACCGGCCCTGAAGCTTCACGATGCGGGATTTGACGACGACGGGCCGGTTACGGAAGGCGGCGTATTTGTCTCGTGATGCCAGCACGCGACCAACCCCCGACCCGCGACCGATCCGATTACCCTGAAATCCGCTTCGGCTCTTCGGTGCCGTGCCGCCCGCCCGTGCGATGCCCTTCAACGCGTCTTGAAGGTAGCGCCGCTCTTGGCTCGGTAGTGGCGTTCGAATTCGTCCGAGCTTGGGTTCGAAGTCGTTGTCGCGTGTCATGATTTGTCGCCATCACCCATCGTGCCGCTCGCCCCCCTAACGCGCATTCGATCGCCGCGGTCTCAATGTGTTCGATTGATCGCCGCTAACGCTGCTCGTCTCCGACACCGACACACGTACGCTCTCGGTCGCCACAAAGATTTTCGATGTGCAGACAACGACATCGATGCAATCGTGTGTCGTTCCTTTTATCTTGCCCTCCGCCCACATCTGAAGTTCCACGTTCGCCAAAGTTGCCTGCGATTGCTTGAGAGGGGTGCCTAGGGAGACGTCGTCGATAACGAGACGAACAAGGACGAGCTTTTCGAGCTCGTCGGAAGCGCCTCGCGATTGGGGGTCGAGTCGTCTTTTGTCACGTGCGAAGCCGTGGGGAACGATGGGGTTTTGATGTCGAAAAACAGAGCGCTTTTGTGTGCCAACTTGACTGACTGGATGAGAGAATTGTTCTCCGAAGTGCGAGTCGTCTCGAATTCGGAGCCGTCTTGGAGAGACAATTCTGCGCCCGGAACAATGCCGCGAACGTACTCTTGCGTAACATGCGGCAGCGCCTGGCCATGAAACAAAAGCCCATCGACGCGCTTGGGACCGGCGTTATAGGCGGCGAACAGAAGCGGATAGCCGTAGCGCTCATACATCTGTCGCAGATACGCAGCGCCAGCCAGAATGTTGTCACGCGGGTCGTAGGGATCAATGCCGAGGCCGTATTGATCGCGTAAATCAGCATAGGTCTTGGGCATGAGCTGCATCAGACCCATGGCGCCCGCAACGGAGGTGATGGGCCTGCCTGCAAGGATGGTCTGACCGCCGCTTTCACTCCGCATGACGTGCCCGATCCATGCTTCCGGGACAGCGAACCGAGCTGACGCTTCGCCAATGATCGGTTCCCACCGAGCAACTTGCACCGGGACGGACGGGGGCTGCGCTGCGCAGAGAATGCAGACAGTGGTGAGTGTCAGCGGGTCCATATCGGCCTCAGGATTCCGAGTACGGCCGAGCATTTGATCGGCCCGAAATACCGTCCGTCGAACGAGTTTCGAACGTCCTTCATGAGCAGGAAGACTTCGTCGGCCCGCAGAAGCTGGCACCCGCTCCACGCTGGCAGAAGCCGCCCAGCGGAGTCCGCTTGAAGCCGCTCGGCTACCGGGTGTCTGTTGATCGTGATGCCGCGGCCTGAGCTGCAAACCATGTCGCCCGATCGTGCAGCAACTCGTTTCACCAACGGTACGCCGTCCGGAAGATAACCGCGTGTGGCCGCGAGTGATCGGAAACTGGGCGGCGGCAGTGCGAGGACTAGGTCGCCGCGAGAAACGTGTCCCCTACTCGTCACGACGTACAGCCCAACCGGAGCGCTGGCGGTCGCATTCCAGACCAGACGGGGCGTTCTAGATGCGACCGCGACAGCACCGATGGCTGTTCCAGCAACGACAAGCGTGAAGAGGACGCGATGTCGACCTCGTGCCATGGCCGCCTATCTCGTCCGTGGCGCAGACCAAGAGTCGAGATCGTCGATGTGATAGAGGATGTAGCGGCCGTGTTTTCGGAACGCCGGGCCGCGACTTTGCATGCGCATTTTGATGAGCGTGTGCGGCTTGAGGCGAAGATGGAACGCCGCTTCTTTGGTCGTCAGGTAGGGAGAACCCTTCCTGGCCCGGGCCGCACGTACATAGGCGTCTTGCTCGATGTGAATGTTGTCCATTGATTGAACCCGCTCTTATTACCCAACACGCGAGAGGACGATGGAGCAACCATCGCCCCCATTGCGACACTACGGAGCCAAACAGAGATCGGGGAGCGGCATAATGCGTGTACAGAGTTTTTGCCGTATGGGAACTGCTTCCCGCGCCCGAGATGCGAGCTCGGGAAGTGACTACTTGTCGTCAGTGCGCGATGCCTTCCGCCGGTTCATCGATAGCGGCGTCAAGCGCACAATCGAGGTCACAGGCGAGCTTGGCATGCTCGGCGAGAGCCTGAACTAGTTCGGCCTGCAGCAATTGACGGTCGCGGCGCGTGACGCAATTCCTCAACTCTGCCCGAAGCTCCTGGATGTGGTCATAAAGCGTAATCATCGTCCTCTCCTTCTGTTTTGAAGACAGGACGTGCGCCCCATGCCGTGCTGGGTCGGGTCAAGGACGGCGAAGCCGCCGCTACGCGGGGCGCGGGGGAACCGATTTTGTCGAGCGGAAGAAAGAAGCGGCGCGCGGGCCACGCGCGCACCTTGCGCTCGGCAAAATTGGGGGGACCGCGCATCCTTGGGGCGGCCCGGCCCGGCATGGCACAATGGAAGGTCCGAAGAGACAAGTCTTTCTCGAAACCGGTGCCAATTGATAGCGCCGACGTGCGACACGCGCTGGCATGGGTGCGACGGAGAATTCGAAATACAGAGAAGCCCTCGCGCCCGAAGAGAGCGCGAGGGCCGGCGGTTCAGGCCGATCAGTCGGTCGGATTCCAGATGACGGCGAACACATCGTCGTCGTCCTGGCCGGCGGCGCGACCGAGATTGGCATAGAGCTTCTTGGGGCCGAAGGCGGGATCGGCGAGGCTGAGCGACACGTAGTCTTCGCCCGAAGTCTTGCCCTTCTTGATCCAGCCGGCGCCGACCTCGACGGCCTGGCTGTAGACGCGATAGTCCGGCTGGGTGTCGCCGCTCTTGCTCGGATTGAGCAGGATGTCGATGGGAGCGCGGAAGGAAAGCGTCTTGAGCTGGCCTTTGAAGTTGCCGTCTTTCTGCTTCGTCACATGACCGATTGCAGGCATTGCTGTCTCCATTTGTGCTCGCGGGAGACCATTCTCCCTTGCGATGGCGGACCGTTCATGGGCGGCGGTCGGACACCCGAACCCACTTGGGCCGGAGCAAAGCGGAGGACCGGAGCAGTCGATCTTTTTTGAAGCTTTAGCGTCCGCGAGGAGCCGTGCGGAGCACCATCAGGGGCGAGCACGGCGGGGAAAAAAGTCGACCGCGATGGTTTCGGAAGGGCCGGACACGCCCATAGGTCTTACGCCACGAGCAAGGGAAGATGGGCTCGCAATGCACGCAGACGCAATGCCAAATGCACCGGTCGCACGCGGCAGAACTGGCCCTCTTGGCCGAGCTCTGTCGATTCCGCTCTTGTCACTGACCCGAGGATAAGCAGGTGGCGGGACATTGAGCTGTCAGCGAGCGCCCTCGCAAGTTACCCGAGCTCGTAGCTCACGTAGCGGGCGAGTTCGAGACCCAGACGCCGCTGACGCTCAAGTGCGTCGAGTGCATTCTCGACCTGAATCGGCGCGATCAGCTCGGACGATGGCGATTGGGTCCGAGAAGACCTCAAGCATCTCGTGGCCGTGCGTGGTATCGTCGAGAACGACAAGGAGCATCATGGATTTACGTTCGCTAGACGTTGGCGCCCGACTGCCCGCACGCGAGCGCGGTCAGAGGGCGACTTGTTCAAAATTGCTCAGCGTTTTGGCAAGCCAGGACTTACAAGCGGTTGGAACGGCCTGTTGCGTTCCCTTCAACCAAATTGGAGCTGCCTGGTAGAAGTTCTGCTCCAGCGGCCGCTCTTCCGTGGAGCATCGGCCATAAGCGATACCGTCATGAACAAAGAACGCGTGATAGAGACGCTGCTACGCAAGCAGGCTGCGCTAGCGAATTTCGGCAGCTTCGCTCTTGGTGAGACTGATCTCCAGAAAATCCTGATGGAAGCGGCGAGCATCTGTGCACAGTGTATGGAGGTGCCCTTCGCAAAGATATGCCGGTACCGAACCGACACGAACGACCTGCTCATTGAAGCGGGGTGCGGCTGGCACAAGGGCGTCGTGGGCCACGTTGTTTCGCCGGCGGATGAAAGCTCGACACAGGGTAGAGCGTTCATAACAGGCAACCCGGTGATCCTCGAAGACCTGTCGAGGAACGCCAGCTACGCGCTCCCGCCGTTCTATGCCGATCACGGGATTGTCGCCACCGCCGATGTTCCGATTAAGGGCAAGGGCGGACCTTGGGGCGTTCTCGAGATTGATAGTCCGGTCGCGCGAGCGTTCGATCGCCATGACATCGATTTTCTGACCGGCTTCGCAAACGTCGTCGCGGAGGCAGTGAGTACAGCCGAACGGACCGCGGTGCTCCTGACTGCCGTTGTGGAAAAGGACCGGCTGCTGGTCGAGCGGCAGAAGCTGCTGGATGAGAAGGGCGTTCTCGCGGAAGAACTGCAACATCGCGTCAGGAACAATCTCCTGCTTGTGATCGCAATGCTGAATCAGCATATCCACGCGGGCAACGGCACCGAACAGGAAGGGATACGGTCGATCGCGCGACGAGTATCGAGCCTGGCGAACATATACGATCATCTGCTCGGAAAAGGTCTCGGTCGAACCATAGATTTCAGTCAGTATCTGAGATCGCTCTGCGAAAGTTTGCGCGATTTCCAGGGCGCCCGTGAATTTGGAGTGACGATATTGTGCGAGGACCTGGTGGCGCCGCTGCCGCTCGACCTGGATCTGGTGACCGTACTTGGTCTCGTTGTCGCCGAGATCATCTCGAATGCCAATGCTCACGCCTTTCCCGGCCGAGCCGGCTTAATCTCGGTTAAGCTGGAGCGCAGCGGAACCGACGCCACCCTCACAATTGCCGACAACGGCATCGGCTTCGTGGAAGCCCGGCTGAGCAAGCGACACGGGCTCGGTCTGGTGAAGCGCCTCATGCAGCAGATCGACGGGTCCGTGCGCGTCGTGTCTGTTGGCGGCACGGAGTGGACACTTGGATTCTCCACAACCGGCGCAACAGGGGTGTCAGGGACTATACCGCCATCAAGTCGCTCGCCGGTGCGGGATGAATTTGGTCTGCGTGTTTTGACACACTGAGTGACGCTCACGCGTTGTCTAATGGCGACCATAGGACGGTGACGATGACACTTCTTCTGATTATCGTAGTGCTGGTGCTGCTTTTTGGTGGCGGCGGTTATGGATACAGTCGCTGGCGGGGATGACCCCGCAGGGTACCCCCGTCGATGCGCACGTCTTGAAATGCCATAGCGATTTCGCCCGCGGAGCCCACGCACTAGAGCCCCTTGTCTACGCCGAGTCGGCCGCAGCGGAGCACCGTCGGGTCACGATAGACTCGAATTCTACGGCTGAATCTCATCGCATTGATCGCAGACGATAAGAAGCTTGTCTGGCGTCGATCGTTTAACTTCCCAATGAAAACCGGTTGACACTCTTATGAGGTTTTGAAGGACCATCTCAATCGACGCGTCCGGTGCGTTCCAGGCTATTGCGCCAGACTGACCGCAGTTCGGACATTTAATCGGAATGATCGATGTTACCTGGGCGGCAGACATTTTTGCGAACTCTCGATCTGCTCGCACGCTCCCGACGCCGCAAAGCATACATCGGGCGAACCACTTTTGGGAATTGCTGGCGATGCCGGAATCAGGTGGCCGCTCAAACACAGCTGCGCCCCGAGAGGATTGCTTCCGCGTTTGTGGCGTGGACCACCGACAGGAGATGCCGCGGCATGCGATGACTGTACGTCAATGTCAGAAGGACCCGCACGGGTGTCGGAGTCGGAAAATTCGCGAAGGCATGCATTGGAGTGCCTGCGTTTGGCGAACGACTTCGGGCAATTGGCGCGCGAAGTTCAATGCCCTGATTTGCGGAAACAGTTCACGCAAATAGCCGGCAAGTTGTCGCGCTTGGCGGAGTGCGGGCCGTGCGACGGTTCAGGAATTGCGAGCCAAGCTGGTCGCATTCAGTCACTGCACCAACTTCGCAACGGCGAGCGGCTCCACTAAGTATCTAGGAAAATCTTCGGTTCGAGCTGCCATGCAGACCGATCGGTACTGATGTCGTCGGGGCACACTGTCATTTCTTGCCTCGCGATTTCGTATTGCCTTGAACCGCAGTGGACGGTGGTGTCAGGAAAGCGTCGAACCGTTTCCTGACGATGGCGTAACACTCGCATGACGCATTTTCGAGACCCGCGCGATCAAGAACCTTGATCTTTCCGCGGTGATAACTGATGAGGCCGCCAGACTGCAGAGATTGCGCGGCCAGCGTGACCGATTTTCGGTTGGCGCCCAGCATGTGGGACAAGAATTCGTGCGTGTATGGCAGGGCCTCGCCTTCAGCCCGATCATGCATCATGAGGAGCCACCGGCACATTCGCTCCTCCGTCGTGTGCATAGAGTTGCACGCGACCGTTTGTTGAATCTGCGACAGCAGCGTCTCCGAATAGCTGACGAAGAGATCGCGCACGTGTTCGCTGTCGTTGAACTCCGTTCGCAGAACTTCGATGGGGCAGCGGGCAATGCCACCCTCCAGTTGCACCAGGCATCGATTGAACGAGACCCGACTATACATGGCGGCAAAGAGACCGAATGCTCCTTCGCGCCCGATGTTGGCGGTCTCGATCGCCGAACCGTCTTCCAGGACGGTGAGGAGGGACAGAACAGCGCCACGAGGAAAATAGGCGTGTCTCAGCAATCCGCCCGCGTCGCAGACGACGGCACCGAGCTTGAATGTGACGGGCTCGAGATGCGCTTCGATCCGCTCGCGACAACCACGCTCAAGAGCGCCGATCAGCTGATTGCTGTGAATAGTCACCTTGTCCCCAGTCACTGCGAGTCGCCTGACGCGCAAGGTATGTGTGCGTAACCGCTTTGGGCGGTTCTTCGGATCATAGGCTCAAACGCTGACGCGGGTCTGCACAAGAATGACCCCCTTCGGCATCGGCGCAGGGGTCCCAGCGGAGCCGAGGCCCGGGCCTATGCCATCGCGGTCAACAAGCTTGCGCTGAACGCGGGATGGGACAGCAAAGCACGGAGCCCAGAGACTGCTGACGCTAGTCCGCTCGCCCACATCGGAACGTCGTGGCCGCCGATCAGAACCTGGAGGTGCAAACCGAGACCCAGTCGATATGATTGGTCGCGACAACGAGAAAGACGAGTGCCGTTAGTAGCGTGAAGGGTCGTCTCAACTCACGGCGGCCGCCATGGCTCGAAGCTCCTTCGCGCGTCTCATGCTGCGAAGCATCTCTCGGAGAGGCGTGCGCCGCCAAGCAGCCCAAACTTCGCAAAGGGGGCGCACACCAGTCTGAGCTGTGCAAAAGTGCTCATCCTCGAGCGAGGCCGCCTGATAGAGGCTCGCCCGCGTTGAGGTTTGTAACCATTTTTCTCGCGCAAAGTTTCGTGCCAACCGGGGCATATCAGGGAGGATCGGGCGTCGCTCAACAAAACAAACGATGCGCCGTAGCCGCCACGACCTTGGTCTCGGCCGCGCCGGAACTCACTGAGGGCGACTCTGATTCTTATGCGGCGGGCGACCAGTTGCGGCCGCCGGTTTGCTTTTTCAGATCTGGCCGCTCTGCTATGGTTGTCTCCGGAACGCATCCGCTGCGCATTAGGGCACTTAACATCGGAAGACAGCCGTCTATGCGCGATGCTCAATCATCGCGTGATTCGTTCGCTCTCGCCTTCTTAATCTCCGGCCGGTCATTCAATACGACGTTGAGAAGCGAACTGTGAACTTCCATGACTCCGTTGTAGCTGATGAAGCCGAGTTTCCGGAATCTGTTCATGAAGAAACTGACGCGCGACCGTGTCGTCCCGATCATTTCCGCGAGTGTCTCCTGGCTCACCTTCGCGATGATGGGCTCGGGTTTGCCCTCCTTTCCGAAGTTGGCCAGTAACAACAGCGCCCTCGCGAGGCGCTTTTCGCTGGAGTTGAACAATTGATCGACCAGATCTTCCTCGACGCGAATTGTGCGCGCCAGAAGGTGAGCAACGAATAATTCAGCGAATAAGGGCTGCTCGTGGAGCGTTTTGATTAGGATTTGTTTTTCAAGGCGCATGATCTCGCAATCGTTCATGGCCGTCGCCGTCGCCATGCGCAGCGTCTGGCCCGCGAGGCACCCCTCGCCGAGAAATTCATCCTTTCCAAGAATGGCGACTACGGCTTCCTTGCCGTGCTCTGAGACAACGGTGACCTTCACCCGGCCTTTTTGGATATAGAAAACGGAGTCCGCCTCATCGTCCTGTGAGAAAACGCGCTGGTTCTTGGGGTATTTGGCGACCGTCCGACCGCGACCAATCCCGGCGAGGAAGCCCTTTGGATCGAAGGGAGACTTTTCGTCGTTGCGCTTCATCGCAAGCTGTTCTCATCGGTGAAGCTAGCTGCCACACACGTAGTTCGTTCGAGGCTTCGGGATGGGGTGAGTCCGACATGAGTCGGTTTCACCGCCCGCTCACCTCGAGTTCTGATTTTGTACAAGTTAGCTTGCGTCGTCGGTAATGTACATTGCTGAACTAGCGCCTTTGCTTGGACAAGCTGGAAAAGACAGGGAAACTCGATCGCGGGGTCGGCAAGAGGCACTGGTTTTCGTTTCAGTCGAAGAGGCCAAAGATCTGGACCAAGTCGATCGTAGCCGTCAGTCCCATCCAGTCGACCTGGAGATCGACGGCACTGAATCTGCGTGGGAAAGCCACGCGGTGTACCACCTTTGCCGCCTTCTGGCGGAGTAAATCTGGCCCCTTCCTTCCGTCCACGAGTTGGCGCACCAGACAGGATGAAAGTGCGAACTGGCTGGTCGTCGTTGTACGGAAGACCCTGAACTGCGGTTAGCTCTTGTCAGTCCAAGTTTTGCCGGGTGCCGGGGTCGGGAAGCGGTACGGAATCCACCCCACGGTCAGGTTCAGTTCTTCGGCGATTTCCTTTGCCGCCTCGGGCGAGAAACAATAGGAACGGACGCGGGAAATCAGACCCCCCTCCTCTTCGAAACGCGTGATCCCCTGCAGCACACGGCCTTCGGGCAGAGGCATGAAGCCGAGCACGATTGGCTCCCCACGGAAGATGACGCGCTCGTTTACCCACTTCGGCGGACGCATCTCGGGTGGCATATCGGGATGCACGTTTACCGCCTGCCACAGCCAGCTTCCCTTGCGCTCGAACTCCTCGCGGCCCACTTCGAGGAGCGCGCCGTGCATTTCGATCGAACCGGTATCGAGCATCAACGCAAGAAGCCCGTTCAGGTCCGACGCGTCCAGCCGCTCGACAAACTTGTCCACTAGCGCTGAGGAGGCCGCGCGTCGGCGCAATGGCGGCTCCTCCCTCAACCGTTCACGTCCTCTGTGCAGCGCGGCCTTTACCGCATTGGCACTTGTCGAGAGAACTTGCGCGATCTCATTCAGGCTCATGTCGAAGACGTCTTTGAGAACGATGGCCGCACGTTCCTGCGGAGCAAGTAACTCCAAGAGCCTTCTTCCCGCGTCCCGCGTGTCTGCCGTGTCGCTAGTGGCAACTGAGTTCGTCCGCGCAGCTTCCGCAAGGGCCACGTCTTCAGCCATTCGGCGGCGGCTGATGTCGATCCACGCGTTCGTGGCGATGCGGATCAGATAGCCTCGTGGATTCGTCACCGTCGCGTGCACCGAACCCAGCGTCGCAAAGCCTTTGAGAAGGGTATCCTGAACGAGATCTTCCGCGTCCCAGATGTTTCCAGTCAGCTTCCGGCAATAGCGATGAAGGTCAGAACGGAAGGGGACAAGGAGGTCAAGGTATCGGTGCCAAGCCTCTCGCGCAGCATCGCGCAGATCGTCGGCAAGTTCGGGGTTTTCCATGTATTGAGTCCTTTTCTCCGACCTTACTGACGGACGAATGGGCAAAAAGATACGTGTCCTTGTAAGAAATAACCGCCTCCCCGTAGCGCACCAGACAGGAGTACTGGGTCCTGGTCATCACGCGCCGCAGTCCCAGCCAAAGCCTCGCAGCTGCCTCACCCCTACGGCCGGGATTGTGATACGCGTGGGAGTTTGAACCATCAAAAGTTTGCAGGCGGGACATCGCGATCTCGGCAATCGCTCTTTAACGGGAACGCCCAGAGAGGGCGCGATCAGCGTTCAGGCTTTCATAGTCACCTACGTGGGCATCGTGGCCGGGACTCGTCTTGGTGCGACGCTTGGACGACGCATGTCACGATTCGCCGGAATCGTCGCGGCCGGGGCTTTTGGTATTCTAGGCCTTTACCTCATCGCACAGCGCTTTGTGCCCGGCCTGCCGGAAATCTAGCTGGAAAGCGCTAGAGGGCTTCACCGCGGTGAAATTTTAGTTCATTGCATCTGGAGACGGCGCCACACCAGACAAGATTCGAACCCACGGTGCCTGCATGGGGAGAGAGTGATCTTTTCCGGACGCCGGAAGGGCCGGGTACGTGTTTAGTCAAACAGATTCGGTATGGGGTCGGAGACGATGGGCTTGAGCTTTGCCCTCTTCGCCTGCACGCGCCTTTCTTCCTTGGTCATCGTCCAACGCACACCTTCGACAGTGCGCAGCATGGCCTTCAATTCGGTTTGCGTAGCGGGCGTCTCGCCCAGCCATTTGGGCCAGTCTTCTTGCGCCAGGAATGCCGGCATGCGGTCGGTGATGCGGCTGATGAGCTGATTGGCGGGAGCCGTGATTTGGACGCACGCGAATATCTCTTTGTCGCCCTGCGCAAACTTTTGCCACAGCACGGCGAACGCGAGCGGCGCGTCGTCCTTCGGATCGACTTCGTACTGCACCGTTTTTTTGCCGACTTCTTCGCCTTCGTTGAAGGTGCGCACGACGACGAGGCCGCGCTGGCCCCCGTGAAACAGCGGCGCAAAGGTCGGCCGCGTGTCGATGGTCTCGGAGCGGCAGTGGATGGGATCGAGGCGCTTGGTGTTGTGCGGGAAGCCCCATTGCATCGGAATTTCGACGCGCTCCGGTAGATCGGCGTCATAGACGATGACCGGGATCGGATCGCCGACGCGGAGTCCGACGACCTTGTCGTTGCCGGAGTTCTCCATGCTGTCGCGCGTGAGCGGTTCGGAAAACGCGACCACGCCCGCCCACGACGCCATGCGGGTGAACTTGCCGCACATTACATCTCACCAGAGCGACGGTAGGTGCAGGTGACGGTCGCGCGTGCCGAACGCCGACAGCTCTTGCAGAAAAAACCCGGCAGCGGGACACCGAGTGCGGCGTTCGTCAGCGACTTGTTGGCAGCGATCAGCTTGTAGGGGTGCATCTGTTTCTGCGCGTGGCATCGATCACAAACGACCATAACAAGATAGTCGGCTTGGCAGGAATCCCCGAGGGTTAAGACCTGTCCATGAAAGTTTCGCCGTCCCATGTCGCCTTGGAGTTTCGTCGCCCAATGTCGGTACCGTGTTCGCCAACGGCGCGGCACCTCATTCCGCCGCGCGCATCTTCTGCGCGCGCAAGCGCTGCAATGCGTCTAACGGTATCGCCGCAAAGCCCTTGAGCCGTCCGTCGACGGCTTGGCTCATCAGATCGCGATGCGCATCGGCCCGCTTGATGTAGGTCGAGGTGATGGGCTCCGGACTGCATTCGGGCCGCTCCCCGTCGGTCAGCACCAGCCGCCAGCCATCCTGTTCCTGCTCGAACTGATAGTCGTAACCGGCGCGGCAGCAGACCTGCGCAAAGGCCTGCTCGAGAGTGGCGGCGGCGCTCCGCAGCGGATCGGCAAACGCGTCGAAATCTTCCGTCACGACCGCGTACATGGCTTCGCTCCTGCCGAATGCATCGTGGAACATAACGAGAACATTCGATCTGAGTCCAGCCGCTAGGCGTTGTGGGGGAGTTCGCGCGAAGGCTCAAAAGGCAGCTGCGGCAGAGCCTGCTGCGGCGATCATTGCGGGGAAAGCGCCCGCGGCCTGCCTGGGCCGCGGGCGGAATTTTGGCGGATTATTCGGCCGCGAGACGTTGCGAGTCCGCCGCGACCGGCTCGGCTTGGCCTATGCCGCACGTCGGAAAGGCGAGCCAGCCGGGGAGCCAGCCCTCCACCTTCGTCCGACCGTTCGCACCCGCGAGACAGTCGCGCACGATCTGTTTCTGCGCCTTGACCTTTTCCGCGACATTGGCCTTGGCGACGGCCTCGCCAGCGACCTCGGCCAGCACCGCGTTGACCGTGGTGCGGTCGCGGATCAAATCGAAAAACGCATCGTCCGGCTGCCAATGATCGCGCGCATCGACATAGAGATGCGCGCCGACCGCGTCCACGACGTCGCTGCCAGCTTGGAGGCTCCGCGCCACGAAGAACGCCGCGATCCGCGTCACCGCGTCGTCGCCAAGTGTGAGCAAGCGCGCGAACACGTCGGTAGTGTCACGGCGATCCACAAACGTCTCGTCGTCGTCCTCGTCCTGAGTCCAACCGAGCAAGCCGAACACCGCCAGTTGTTCGGCGGCGAAGGCCGTCTCAGCCGCACTGTTCTCGATGCTCGCTCGGATGGCAGGATTGCGGGCTGTCTGCGGATCGCGTTTGACGTTCCAATTTCCCGAAGACGCAGCCATATGGGCGACCGCGAGACGAAAAGCGTCGAGCGGATGCGCGATCAAGGCCAGCCGCACGACTTCGTGACGATGCAGGTCCACATAGTTTTCGAGGGCTTGCGTCATCACAGGTCCGGTGCTCGCGGGCCTCTGCTTCTCGGTGCCTTTGGCCTCGCGATCCTTTGCTTTCGCGAGCTTCTTCGCTTCCTTCTGCGACAGCCAGCCGTCGAAGACTTCCACGGCACCGTCATGGCTCAAAGCGATGAACACCTTGCCGCCCTTCTTCTTCGGAACCTTGACGTGCTCGTATTGCTGGAAGCGTTGGCCGATTTCGAGGATTTCGACGGCACCCCAGCCGGACTTGAGAAGTGCGTCCCGCTTGTCGGCGATGGCGCGGTTCTGCAACGCCCAGAACAAATCCGCGTCCACGAAGTAGCTGTCCTCTCCGAACAGGTCCTCCACGGTTTGGCCGGTGTAGTCGGTCAGCTTGAACAACGCGTGGGTGGTGCTGATCTGTTGCCCGCCAAACAGCCATTGCTTGAGCTGATAGCCGCGCGGTGCATATTGGTGCGGGTCGTTGAACAGCCGCAGCCATTTGCGCTGCTGTGCGAGCGAAGCCATCGTCAGGTGCCGCACGGTCTCGTCGTCAATCTCCTCGGCCCGATAGGCGTCCCTGATCTTGGGCAACAGATTGCCGAGCGCGAGCCGCTGGTTCACCTGAGGCTTGGTCATACCGAAGGTGGCGGCGATGCCGTCTACCGTGCGGCCCTCCTTGATAAGCCGCACGAAGGTTTCGTATTCGCGCATGGGATCGGGATCGCGGCGGGCGACGTTCTCCAACAACGACGCTTCGATGGCCTCGGCGTCGTCGCCCTCTTCCATGATGGCGCAGGGCGGAGCGGCTACCTCGCCCATCTTCTCCTTGACGGCCTTCAAGGAAAACCAGCGCCGCCGTCCCGCGACGACGCCGTATTTGCCGTCCTCGGACCGCACGATGAGCGGTTCGAGAACGCCCTTCGCCTGGATGGACGGCAGGATGTCCGACACGTTCGGCGGCGGGTCGCGATAGCGCATGTTGCACTTGGAGATTTTGAGCTTGCTGAACTCGATGTGCTGCAATTCCATGGTGATCGGCTCCTTTCGGGGAATGAACCGGCTCCGTGCGCCTGACCTTTCCGGGTCATGTGGGCCACGCGAAGCCGGGCGGTGCGGATGCACCTATTCCGCTGCCTCGGCAGTCGGAATTTCGGCCTCGCGCGTTTCACGGAACGCGAGAATGAAGTCGGTTGCCTTGCTGGCTTGGCTCGTCGCGCGAAAGATCGCCTTGGCGTCCTCTTTGAGGATTTGCAGCCAGTTCGCGATGTAGTCCGCATGGCGGACTTGCGGGACGATATTCAGATGCGCGCACAGAAACGCGCTGGTCAGTTCCGCGACAAGTTCTTCGCGGGCATAGGCCGATGAGCCGAAACGGTGTTGCAGATCGCGATTGAGGCGCGAGGGATGCGCGGTCCAATGGCCGAGCTCATGCAGCGCGGTGCAATAGTAGTCGGCGGGCGAAACAAAGGTTTCGCGGCGGGGAAGCCGGATGAAATCCTCGCCGCGATGATAAAAGGCCTCGCCGCCACCTTCGACAAGCTTCGCGCCGGTCGCCGCGATCAGGGCCTCGGCGTCGGGCGAGATTTCCGAAGACTCGGCGGGCTTCGGCGCGGCAACGATATGGCTCGGCAGTCCTTCGCACTGCTCGACGTTGAACACGATGAAGCGTTTGAGGAACGGCACGGCGTTGGGCGCGTCGCCCGCCTCGCGCGCGCGTTCCTGTTCCTTCTTGGGAATGAAGCGGTCGGCGTAACAGATGGCGGTTCCGCGCTCGCCCTTGCGAACGTGCCCGCCAATGCTCAACGCCTGGCGAAAGGTGAGCCATTCCTGAGAAGCGAAGCCGCGCCGGATGACGGCATCCCACAGAATGAGGACGTTTATGCCGGAATAGAATCTGCGCGAGGCGGCGCTGCGCGGCAGGCCGAGCGACACGCCCGACGATTTCCAAGGCCGTACCCAAGGGACACAGCCTCGCTCCAATTCACTGACGATGCGGTCGGTGACTTCGTCATAAAGGGAAACGCGGCTCGCGCCGCCGCTCTGCTGCTGGTGGGTCTGGCTCATAAGGGACCTCCTGCTCGGACCTCTCGCCCGCAATTCCCCGGAAGCGGGGTGGGCGGCGTCTTCGACCGCAGAGGCCCGCCGTCAGAGGCGGGCTGCACCCATGGGGCCGGAGCGAAGCGGAGGACGCGCGGGACTTCCGCGCGTTGCGGCACGCCGCGGCGGGCCTAGAAGGGAGCGCCGCCCGCACCGCGGAGGGGAATTGCATTCAAACAAAGTCGTCGCGCGGCAGCGCGATGGCCAATTATTGCGTCAGGGATCGAAGCCCGAAGG
>Ga0070734_10001331_pt1 | contig 37004 bp, 36 predicted proteins | sample Coa_R1_8_FD_66444 | JGI IMG/M metagenome (GOLD analysis project Ga0070734, IMG submission 66444) | Surface soil microbial communities from Centralia Pennsylvania, which are recovering from an underground coalmine fire - Coalmine... | ecosystem: Environmental > Terrestrial > Soil > Unclassified ...
CGATTGGCCCGCAGCCGGTCGGCCATCGCATCGAAATCCCGTGCCAGCACGGCGACCTCGTCGTGACGCGACTCCAGACCGGCGCTCACACGCACGTCGAGGTTCTCGCTGGCCAGGACCCGCGCGCCCGCCTGGATGCGCCGGATCGGAGCCGAGAGATGCTGGGCGAGCCACCAGCTCGCGAATGCGCTCACGAGCAGTGCAATGCCGAGGATGGTCAGCGAGATCGCCGGCAGGCTCAGCGCGCCGAAGATACTCGGCCGCCGTGGCACCAGCAGCACCGTATAGGTCGCGCCGTCCGGTCCCACGATCTGCGGCGCGGTCCGCTGGGGGCGAAAATTGCCCGGCGGCGCCGGGGGAGCGGGAGATTCCCCGGAAGTCTCCCGGCTGATGAAATCGAGGCGCCGGGCGGCGCTCTCCGACAATCGACGTCCGAGAATGTCCCGGCCGTCGGGGCCGATGATGTAGATTTCCCGGTCCGGGATGGACCGCTGGTTGCGGGCAAGCCAGGTCTTGAGCGCGCTGAGGCCTCCCTTCTCGAGCACCGCGGAGGCTTGCATGGCGATCGTCGGTCGGCGCAAGGTCTCGACCGACTCATACTCGCGCTGCGTGATCAGAAAGGTGATCAGGATGCTGCCGCCGACGATGAGCGCCATCGCCAGCCAGAACAAGGTGAAGATCCGCAGGAAAAGGCTGCGCACCGTCAGGCCCAGGTGAGGGTGTAGCCCGAGCCGCGCACGTTCTTGATCTCGGGATTGCGGCCGACCTCGAGCCTGAGCTTGCGCCGCAAGTTGCTGATGTGCGTGTCGATGCTGCGGTCATAGGGCACGAGCTTGCGGCCCAGCGCTTGCTCGGTCATCGACTCGCGCGAGATCACCCGGCCCGTCGAGCGCATCAGCAGCTCGAGCACCCGGAACTCGGCGCCCGTGAGCGAGACCGGCTGATCGGCGACGCGCACTTGGTGCGTGCCGGTGTTGAGCACGATGGGACCGACGGTGAGCTCATCCGGGGCCCCGTCGCGGGGGCGGGTGCTCGAGCGGCGCAGGACCGCTCGAATCCGCGCAACCAGCTCGCGCGGATTGAAGGGCTTGCTCAGATAGTCATCCGCCCCGAGCTCCAGACCGACGATGCGGTCGACGTCATCGCCGCGGGCCGTCAGCATCAGGATTGGTGTGTCGTGCGGCGCGCCGAGCTTGCGCAGTACGTCGAAGCCGCTCACCGAAGGCAGCATCACGTCGAGGATCACGATCTCGAAGTGATGGCTTTGCAACTGGGCGAGCGCGTCGCCGCCGTCATGCACCGTGGCGACCTCGAAATGCTCGGCCTCGAGATACTCGACCAGCATCTGACAGAGCTCCTTGTCATCGTCCACGAGCAGCACGCGCGGCGCGCGCGAGCGCGTGGCGTCAGCGGGAGTCGAGGGCTGGCTGGTCATGGCGCGTACTCGGGCATCGGGCGATGACGCAAGTTTCGCAGAAGATTGCGTGCGTGTTCGGGCGCGACGCCGGATTGACAAATCTTTGCAAGGTGCTCACGCAACATTGCGTCAACTGACGCCGGATGCACGCCGTTCTTCCTTACACTGACCATCACGGTCTATCGAGGAGACGCTGTCCATGAGTAGATTACGACAAATCGTTCCGGCGCTCTGCCTGGCCGCCTCGCTGGGCGGGGTTGCCGCCTATGCCGCCACCGACCCGCCCGCCGCGCCCTCAGCGGACATGCCGTCCGCCCGCGATCACGGGCGCCATGGCGGTGCGCTCGGCGAGATGGGCTTCGTGCTGCACAAGCTGAATCTCACCGAGGAGCAGAAGGGCACGATCCGCTCGATGATGGCGGGCCGGAAGAGCGAGCTCGAATCGCTGCGCTCGAGCATCAAGAGCAATCACGAGGCGCTCGCCACGACCTCGCCGGACGACGCCAATTACGGGGCCCTGGTTGCGCAGGCGCAGAAGAACGCCGCGCAACGCATCACCCTCATGAGCACGATGTGGAAGCAGGTGTATGACACCGTGCTCACCGACGAGCAGCGCAAGGCGATCCCGGGCATCGTCGCGGCCGCCCAGGCGCGGCGGCAGGAGCGGATGGAGGCGTGGCGTGCCCGGCACCCGGCGCCGCCCGCGGCCGCGCCGGACTCTGCGCCGGCGCAGTGATCGGCGTCTCGGGCGAGTGCGGGTTCAGCGCTGTACGGCGCTGAACCCGTCCTTTTTCAGCAGCGCCAGCACGCTGTCCTTGCCGACCAGGTGCGCGGTACCGACGATGATCAGGTGGTTTTGCCCATCCTCGAGCAGCGACTCGATGCGCGCGATCCACTTGCGGTTGCGCGCGACGAGGAGCGACTGGTAGAGGATCGGATCCTTGCCGAGCTCGCTCGTCATCTCGTGCTCGAACCAGGCCGTATCGCCCCGCTGCCACGCGTGGACCATCTGATCCACCTCCCTCGGCAGCTCATGCGCCTCCTCGAGACTCGTCAGCAGGTAATTCGACTGCGCCTCGAGCGGCAGGCTCTGGAATGCCGCGATCTGATCGTGCGCCGTCTCGAGCCCGTCGATGCGCTTGCCGTCGCCGCGCGCGCGGCCGAGGAAGTACAGATCGATGCCCGATTGGGGCTCGAAACCGAGCTGGGCGAGTTGCAGCTGCGCGATCGCCTCGGCGGCGAACCAGGGCGCGAAGGCATCGAACGGCGCGAGGTCGAGTCCGATCGAGCCTGCAAGGCTCTGGGCCCGGCTGTAACGCTCGGCGCCCAGGACCGAAGCGAGAGTGCGGCCCTCGGGGAGCATCGCGCTCGCGAGCATCTCCGATTGCACGTCGCTGCCCGCATCGGCGAGGTTGATCTCGAGCGTGACGGTCTGCGCGGCGCGGTACGCGTCCTGGATCACCTCGGGCAGCGGATAGTCGGTGGGCCGCAGGATGTGCACGGAGCCGAGGAGATAGACCGTGTTGTGCCTGCCATGCAGCTCCCACAGCGCATGGAGCGGCGTGTCGGCGTGCGCGGCGCCGATGCCGCCGAGGAGCGCGAGCAGCAGCGCGGCGATGCGGCCATGACGGTACAGGCCAGTCATTCCCTGCATTTGCGCGCGTCTAGCGAGCCGCGGCCGCGTGCCGCAGGGGCATTGCCTCGAGCCAGCGCACCTCGGTCACGATCGATCCATCGCGCCTGAGCTCGAGAACCCGGTAGGCGGGCGGGCGTGAGTCGACGGCATAGCGATCGCTCGAAGGTAAAAATTGCGCTCCGGTCGAAGGTGTCGCGAAGAGCTTCACCTGGCCCCGCTGCCCCTCGAAGGTCTGGTGCACGTGGCCCCAGGAAACGGCCCGCACGTGCGGGTGGGAATCGAGGATGCGCCAGAAATCCTCGGCGTTCGCGAGCCCGATGCTGTCGAGCCAGCGGCTGCCGATCCTCACCGGGTGATGGTGCAGGCAGATCAGCGCGTGCGCGCTCGAGCGGCGCAGCGTCGCGTCGAGCCTCGCAAGCTCCTGCGCGGCGAGGCGACCTCCAACGTGGCCGGGATCGCAACTGTCGAGCATGATGATCTGCCAGCCGTCTTCGGCCAGATGGCCGCCGATCTGGAACGGCGGCGCATCGAGCGCGCGCGCCATCGCCTCGGGCTCGTCGTGATTGCCCGGAATACACAGCACGGGCTTGCCGACCGAGCCCAGGATGCTGCGAAAGCGCGCGTACCCGCTCGGATCGTCCTGCACGATGTCGCCAGTCACCAACACCGCACGGAAATCCGCACCCTGCGTGAGCGCCTGGTCGAGAACCTCGCGCAGGCTCGCCGCGGTCTCCACGCCGCGCAGCGTGCCGCTCGCGCTTCCATACAAATGCGGATCGGTGATCTGGAGAAGGTGCATCTTCAGAAGCCTAGCAAAGCAGCCCCGGGAAGGACGGTGAACTGGGTCATGACCGCGGCGCCGGCGAAGCTCATACGGAGTAGACGGCGATTGTGTGAACACGTTCCCCGGAGTGCGTGAAGGATTTGCGCAAAACGACGATTCGCGCACTCCTCGGCGCGGTCGTTGCTGGCGCCGGTCGCTTCGGGGAGAATACTGCGCCCCGTCCGACGGAAGACTCTCCCATGCCCACCCGCCGCGAGCTCGCCAACGCCATCCGTGCCCTGTCGATGGACGCCGTTCAAAAGGCCAATTCGGGCCACCCGGGCGCGCCGATGGGCTTGGCCGACGTGGCCGAGGTGCTCTGGCGCGAGGTGCTTAAGTTCAATCCGGGCAATCCGGGGTGGTGGGATCGGGATCGCTTCGTCCTCTCGAACGGGCACGCCTCGATGCTCCTGTACTCGGTGCTGTACCTCACGGGGTACGCGCTGCCCATCGAGGAGCTGAAGAACTTCCGTCAATGGGGCTCAAAAACTGCCGGCCACCCGGAGCGCGAGGTGCACCTCGGCATCGAGACGACGACCGGTCCGCTCGGCCAGGGCCTCGCGAACGCGGTCGGCATGGCGCTCGCGGAGCGCGAGCTTGCGGCGACCTTCAATCGCCCGGGGCACGAGATCATCGACCACCACACGTACGCTTTCTGCGGCGATGGCTGCCTGATGGAGGGTATCTCGCACGAGGCCTCCTCCTTCGCCGGCGTGCAGAAGCTCGGCAAGCTCATCGTCGTCTACGACGACAATGGCATCTCGATCGACGGCAAGGTGAAGGGCTGGTTCGGCGACGATACCGCGATGCGCTTCGAGGGGTACGGCTGGCACGTGATCCGCGCCGTGGACGGTCAGGACAGTGCGGCGATTGCGGCGGCCTTCGCCGCCGCACGCGCCGAAACCGCACGGCCCACCCTCATCTGCGCGCGAACCGTCATCGGCTGGGGCTCGCCGAACAAGGCCGGCACGGCGGCGATGCACGGCGAGGCCATGGGGGTCGAGGAGGTGGCCGCGACGCGCAAGCAGCTCCACTGGAGCTCACCGCCCTTCGAGATTCCCTCCGAGATTCGCGCGGCGTGGGATATGCGGGAGAAGGGGGCGCGCCTCGAGGCGCAGTGGCGCGCCCGCTGGCAGGCCTATCGGGCGGAGTTTCCGGCCCTCGCCGTCGAGCTCGAGCGGCGCCTCAACGGCTATCTGCCGAAAGGATTTGCGGAGCTGACCGAGGGGTTCATCGAGCGCACCCAGACGGAGGGCAAGGTGCTCGCGACGCGGCAAAGCTCGCAGGCCGCACTCAATGCGCTCGGACCGCTGCTTCCCGAGCTGCTCGGCGGCTCGGCGGACCTCACCCCCTCCAATGGCACGCTGCGCAAGGACTCGGTGATCCTCGATCCGAGCGTACCGGGCGGCAATTACATCCATTTCGGGGTGCGCGAGTTCGGCATGTCGGCGGTGATGAACGGCATCGCCGCGCACGGCGGGCTCATCCCGTACGGCGGCACGTTCCTGGTGTTTTCCGACTATGCGCGCAACGCCGTGCGCATGTCCGCGCTCATGCGCCTGCGGGTTATCTTCGTCTATACGCACGACTCGATCGGCCTGGGCGAGGACGGTCCCACCCATCAGCCGATCGAGCATCTGGCAAGTCTCAGGCTGATCCCGCAGCTCGAGGTGTGGCGTCCCTGTGACGGCGTCGAGACCGCGGTCGCGTGGCGCCTCGCGCTCGAGCGCAGCGACGGCCCGACCTGTCTGGTGCTGACGCGCCAGGCGGTGAACCACCAGCCGCGCAACGCCGCTCAACGCGCCGCGATCGAGCGCGGCGCCTACGTGCTCATCGACGCGGAGGGACCGCCCGAGGCGATCGTGATCGCGACCGGCTCGGAGGTCGGCATCGCGGCCGATGCGGTGCGCACCCTCGCAGCCCGCGGCACGCGCGTGCGTCTGGTCTCGATGCCGAGCAGCACCACCTTCGATCGCCAGGATGCGGATTATCGGAACGCAGTGCTGCCGCCCGAGGTCCAAAGGCGCGTCGCCGTCGAGGCCGGCGCCCGAGCGGACTGGTGGCGCTATGTGGGCTTGAGCGGCCGCGTGATCGGCATCGATCATTTTGGCGCATCGGCGCCGGGCAAGGAGCTGCTCAAGCAGTTCGGCTTCACACCCGAGAAGGTGGTCGAGGCCGTCGAGCAGACGCGACCCGCTTGAGGCTCTGCGCGCCGGGAGGGGCCGGCCGATTGGCACATTCCTACGAGAAGAGGACACATCCATGACGATCAAGGTGGGCATCAACGGGTACGGGCGGATCGGACGCAACATCCTGCGGGCGCTCTACGAGGGGCGCCACCAGTCGCAGGTGAAAATCGTCGCGATCAACGATCTCGGAGATGCCAACACCAACGCCCACCTCACCCGGCATGACACGGTGCATGGCCGCTTCCACGGCGAGGTGCGCGTCGAGGGTGATTCGATGGTGGTGAACGGCGATCGGATCCGGGTGGTTGCGCAGCGCGACCCGACCAAGCTCCCTTGGGGGGAGCTCGGGGTCGAGGTGGTGCTCGAGTGCACCGGGCTGTTCACCAGCAAGGCGAAGGCCTCCGCGCATCTCACGGCGGGCGCGAAGAAGGTGGTGATTTCGGCGCCCGGTGGCGAGGACGTCGATGCGACCATCGTGTACGGCGTGAACCATCAGAGCCTGCGCTCCTCCCACACGGTGATCTCGAACGCCTCCTGCACGACCAACTGTCTGGCGCCGCTCGCCAAGGTGCTGCACAGCGAAATCGGCATCGTGGCCGGCGTCATGAACACCATTCACTCCTACACCAACGATCAGGTACTCACCGACGTCTATCACTCGGACCTCAGGCGCGCGCGCTCGGCCACGATGTCGATGATTCCGACCAAGACGGGGGCGGCCGCGGCGGTCGGGCTGGTGCTGCCCGAGCTCAAGGGCAAGTTCGATGGCTTCGCGATCCGCGTGCCGACCATCAATGTCTCCCTCGTGGATCTATCGTTCACCGCGGCCCGTCCGACGAGCGTCGAGGAGATCCACCGGCTGGTGAAGGCCGCGGCCGAGGGTCCGATGAAGGGGATTCTGGCCTTCAACGATCAGCCGCTGGTGTCGGTCGACTTCAATCACGATCCCGCATCCTCGACCTACGACGCGACGCTCACCAAGGTGATCCAGGGGACCCTGGTGAAGGTGTGCGCCTGGTACGACAACGAGTGGGGATTCTCCAATCGCATGCTGGACACCACGGTCGCCTGGTCGCAGGCGAGCTGATCGATGGGCCGGCGTGAAGGCGCGCCGAAGGAGTGGCTATGAAGATCAGGAAAATGGCGGATCAGGCCCTGTCGGGCAAGCGCGTGCTGATTCGCGAGGACCTGAACGTGCCCATCAAGGACGGCGAGGTCACGAGCGATGCGCGCATCCGGGCCGCGCTTCCCACGATCCAGAGCGCGATCGATGCGAAGGCGCGGGTGCTCCTCATGTCGCATCTCGGCCGCCCCGAGGAGGGACATTTCAGCGAGGAGTTCTCGCTTGCGCCCGTAGCCGAGCGGCTGACCGAGCTGCTCGGCGTGAAGGTCCAGCTGAAACGCGACTGGCTGCAGGGCGTCGAGGTGGCCCCGGGCGAGGTGGTGCTGCTCGAGAACGTGCGCTTCAACAAGGGTGAGAAGAAGGACTCCGAGGAGCTCTCGCGCAAGATGGCGGCGCTCTGCGACGTGTATGTGATGGATGCGTTCGGCACCGCCCATCGGGCGGAGGCGAGCACGCACGGGGTGGCCCGATTTGCGCCGATTGCCTGTGCGGGTCCGTTGCTCGTGAGCGAGCTCACGGCGCTCGAGACGGCGCTCGAGAAGCCCGCCCGTCCGTTGCTGGCGATCGTGGCCGGATCCAAGGTGTCGACCAAGCTCACGGTGCTCGAGGCACTGCTCGCCAAGGTCGATCAGCTGATCGTCGGCGGCGGCATCGCCAACACCTTCCTCGCGGCGCTCGGACGCAATGTCGGCAAATCGCTCTATGAGCCCGACATGCTCGATATCTGCAAGCGGCTACTCGAGCAGTGCAGACAGCGCGACATCGTCATTCCGATGCCGACGGACGTCGTGGTGGCGACCGAGTTCTCGGCCAAGGCCGAGGCCGATGTGAAGGCGGTGAGCGAGGTCGCCTCGAACGAGATGATCCTCGACATCGGTCCCGATTCGGCCGAGCACCTGGCGCGTCTCGTGGCGGTCGCAGGGACGATCCTCTGGAACGGGCCGGTGGGTGTGTTCGAGTTCGATCAGTTCGGCGAAGGCACCCGCGTGCTTGCGAACGCGATCGCCCGCAGCAAGGCGTTCTCGCTCGCCGGCGGCGGCGATACGCTGGCGGCGATCGAGAAGTACGGCGTCGAGGACGGGATCTCCTACATCTCGACCGGGGGCGGCGCATTCCTCGAGTTCGTCGAGGGCAAGAAGCTGCCCGCCGTCGACATTCTCGAGCAACGCGCCTGATCGGGGAGCATCTCCTTTACATGAGCCACCTTTTGACATGAGCTACGTGCTGCGCCGGACCAAGATCGTCGCCACCTTGGGCCCCGCAACCGACGATCCGAAGGTCCTGGGCGACATGGTGCGGGCCGGCGTCGACGTGGTGCGGCTCAATTTTTCCCACGGCACGGTCGCCGATCACGAGCGGCGGCTGAAGATGCTGCGCGAGGCGGCCCGCGCCGCGGGTCGCTACGTGGGCGTGCTGGGCGATCTGCAGGGGCCCAAGATCCGCATCGAGCGCTTCGCCGCCGGCCGCATCGAGCTCGCCGATGGGGCCGAGTTCACGCTCGACGCCTCGCTCGCGGCCGACGCCGGGAGCGTGCGCGCCGTCGGCATCACCTACAAGGAGCTGCCGTACGACGTGCATGTCGGCGACGTGCTGCTGCTCAACGACGGGCAGATCAGCCTGCAGGTGGCGGCGGTCGACGGTCCGCGCATCCGCACGCGCGTGCTCGTGGGCGGCGAGCTCGGCAACAGCAAGGGCATCAACCGCCAGGGCGGGGGGCTCACGGCCGGCGCGCTCACCGACAAGGACCGCGAGGACATCCACGTCGCCGCCGCGCTCAAGGTGGACTACCTGGCGGTGTCCTTCGCGCGCGATGCGGCCGACGTCAACGAGGGACGCGAGCTGCTGCGTGCCGCGGGCGGTCACGCGCTCATCTGCGTGAAGATCGAGCGTGCCGAAGCGATCCGCAATCTGGCCGAGGTGGTGCGCGCCAGCGATGCCGTGATGGTCGCGCGCGGAGACCTCGGCGTGGAGATGGGCTTTGCGGAGCTCGCCGGTCTGCAGAAGCAGATCATCCAGGAGGCGCGCCATCAGAATCGGGTCGTCATCATCGCGACGCAGATGATGGAGTCGATGTGCGTCAACACGATCCCGACGCGCGCCGAGGTCTCGGACGTCGCCAATTCGGTGATGGCCGGCACCGATGCGGTGATGCTGTCCGCCGAGACCGCCGCCGGCAAGCATCCCGCCAAGGTGGTGGAGGCGATGGCGCACATCGTCATCGGCGCCGAGAAGTACCAGGATGCGCACGTGAGAGTGCGCCAGCGGACCAGCGGCTATTTCAGCCGCGCCAACGAGGCGATCGCGGCGGCCGTCATGTACACGGCCAATCATCTGCACGTCAAGGCCATCGTCGCGCTCACCGAGTCGGGCGAGACGGCGCTGTGGATGTCGCGCGTGCGCTCCGACATTCCGATCTACGCCTTCACCCGCCAGGAAACCACGCGATGCCGCGTCACGCTGTACCGTGGCGTCTACCCGGTGGCTTACGACGTCACCGACAAGGATCGCGAGCACTTCTACTTCTCGATCTTCCGCCTGCTGCTCGATCTGAAGCTGGTGATGGAGGGGGATCTCATCATCCTCACCAAGGGCGAGCTTTCGGGTGTCGCGGGCGGCACCAACTCCATGCAGATCCTGCAGGTCCAGCGCAAATAGCGCAACGGAGCGTTCCAGCGTGCCAGCCATTTTCGAAGGAACCGACCGCTACATCGCCACCGAGGAGCTGATGGCCGCGGTCAACGCGGCGATCACGCTCTCGCGACCGCTCCTCATCAAGGGAGAGCCGGGGACCGGCAAGACGCTGCTCGCCTCGGAGATCGCCCGCGCCCTCGGCAAACCCCTGTTCGAGTGGCACATCAAGTCGACCACCAAGGCGCAGCAGGGACTCTATGAGTACGACGCGGTTGCCCGATTGCGCGATTCGCAGCTCGGCGATGCGCGCGTCGCCGACATCCGGAACTACATCGTGCGCGGCAACTTGTGGGAGGCCTTCGATTCGGTGGAGCAGCCGGTGCTGCTCATCGACGAGATCGACAAGGCGGACATCGAGTTTCCGAACGACCTGCTGCGCGAGCTCGACCGCATGGAGTTCTACGTGTACGAGACGCACGAGACGGTCCGTGCGCGGCACCGTCCCGTGATCGTCATCACGAGCAACAACGAGAAAGAGCTGCCGGATGCGTTCCTGCGACGCTGCTTCTTCCACTACATCCGCTTCCCGGACGAAGCGACCATGACGCGCATCATCGACGTGCACTTTCCCGATCTGAAGCGCGAGCTGCTGCACGAGGCCCTGGCGGCGTTCTTCCGGGTGCGCGAGACGCCGGGCCTCAAGAAAAAGCCGACCACCTCCGAGCTCCTCGACTGGATCAAGCTGCTGGTGGCGGACGAGGTCTCTGCGGAGGCGCTGCGCAGCAGCGACACCAAGACGTTGCTGCCACCGCTCTACGGGGCGCTGCTCAAGAACGAGCAGGACGTTCAGCTCTTCGAGCAGGTGCTGTTCCTGCATCGACGGAATGCTCGTTAAGTTTTTCCTGCTGCTGCGCCGGGCCGGCGTACCGGTATCGATCACCGAGCTGCTGACGCTGCTCGAGGCGCTCAAGCGCGGCCTCGGGGACGCCAGTGCCGAGCGCTTCTATTACCTTGCGCGCACGTGTCTGGTGAAGGACGAGCGCTACTACGATCGATTCGACCGCGCCTTCGCCGCCCATTTCAAAGGGATCGAGCACTCCTTCGCCCAGCTGATGCGCGAGCTGCCGCCGGACTGGCTCGCAAGACTCGCGCTGCGCGATTTCAGCGCCGAGGAGAAGGCGCAGATCGAGGCACTCGGCGGCTGGGACAAGCTCATGGAGACCTTGCGGAAGCGGCTCGAGGAGCAGCAAGGCCGCCATGAGGGGGGTAGCAAATGGATCGGCACCGCCGGCACCTCCCCGTTCGGCGCCTACGGCTACAATCCCGAGGGCGTGCGCATCGGCCAGGAGGGCTCGCGACATCGCAGCGCCGTCAAGGTGTGGGATCGGCGCGAATTTGCGAACCTCGACGATGGCGTCGAGCTCGGCACGCGCAACATGAAGCTCGCGCTGCGTCGCCTGCGGCGCTTTGCGCGGCGCGGGGCGCCCACCGAGCTCGCGCTCGCGGACACGATCGATGCGACCGCGCGCGCCGGCGGTTGGCTCGACATCAAGATGGTGCCCGAGCGGCACAACGTCGTGAAGGTGTTGCTGCTCCTCGACGTCGGCGGCTCGATGGACGATCACGTGCGCACCTGCGAGGAGCTGTTCTCGGCGGCGCGCAGCGAGTTCAAGCATCTCGAGCACTTCTACTTCCACAATCTGCCCTACGAGGCGCTGTGGCGCGACAACCGCCGCCGTTTCAACGAGCACGTGGGCACCATCGAGCTGATGCGCACCTACGCCGCGGACTACAAGCTGATCTTCGTCGGCGACGCGACCATGAGCCCCTACGAGATCAACCACGCGGGCGGCAGCGTCGAGCACTGGAATGAGGAATCGGGACGGGTGTGGCTCGAGCGGCTCACCCGCCACTATCCCGACTTCGTGTGGATCAATCCGCAGCCGCTCTCGCACTGGCGGCACACACCCTCGATCACAATCATTCGGGAACTGCTCGAAGGACGGATGTATCCATTGACGCTCGCCGGCCTCGATGAGGCGATCGACGCGTTGAGCTAGGGAGGGCCGGTCGGCGGCCGAGTCCGGCGCCCGTGGAGGCCAGGCCGGTGCCTCAGGCCCCGCGCCGCGCCCAAGGCTGTGCTTGCTCGAGCTGCCGTGCGAGCCCGAGCAACAGCCCCTCCTCGCCGTGACGTGCGCTGAACATGATGCCGATCGGCAGCCCGCTCGAGCTCATGCCCAAGGGCACGCTCATCGAGGGCTGACCGGTGACGTTGGCGAGCGCCGTGAAGGGGCTGAAGCTCGCCATCTCGCGGCGAAAGACGGACAGGTCCGCGGGCGACAAGGAGAGCAGCCCGAGCGCGATAGGCGGCTTGGCGAGGGTTGGCGAGAGCAGCACGTCGAAGCGCTCCTGCAGCTGCGCCACCGAAATGGCGGCTCGCTGGAACGCATCGTTTGCATCGACGAGCGCGAGCGCCGGCAGCTTCGCGCCGGCCTCGGCGTGTCCCCAGGTGATGGTTTCGACCTCCTCGCGGCCGACGGGGCGGCCGCGGGCGAGTCCCTGGTCCCGCAGCGCCTGAGCGACGATGGTTTGGATGATCACCAGCAGCCCCTGGTTGAGCGCGGGAGTCTCGAGCGCGAGCGACAGCTCCTCGGTGCAGTGTCCGAGCGATTCGCACAGGCGCGCCGCGGCGCGCGCTGCCGCGCTGCATTCGGGGTCGACGGCGACGCCGGTCGGTGCGAGCACGCACCCGATGCGCAGCGGCGAGCGCGGCCGCTCGAGCTCGGCGAGGAAGCTGCCGTGGCGCGGCGGGGGCGCGCCGTAGCGCGATCCGCGCTCGGGACCAGCGGTCGCATCGAGCAGCGCCGCGCTGTCGCGCACGCTCACGGTGAGCGCGTGCGCCGTGACCAGACCGAGCCAGCGCTCCGTCGCCCCGGGGCCCATCGGCATGCGGCCGCGCGAGGGCTTGAGTCCGAACAGCCCGGTGCAGGCGGCCGGAACACGGATCGAGCCGCCGCCGTCGGACGCGTGCGCCATCGGCACGATGCCCGCCGCCACGGCGGCGGCCGAGCCGCCCGAGGAGCCGCCCGTCGTGCGATCGAGATCGAAGGGGTTGCGCGTGGGGCCGAACGCCGTTGACTCCGTGGTATAGGTGAGACCGAGCTCAGGAGTGGTGGTCTTGCCGAAGATCACGAGCCCCGCGCGCTTGTAGCGCGCCACGAGCTCGCTGTCCTGGGCGGCGACCGGGCCGTCTTTAAATGCGCGGCTTCCCGAGCTCGTGATCGTGCCCGAGAGCTCGGCGCCGAGATCCTTGAGGAGGAACGGCACGCCGTGAAATGGCCCGTCGGGAAGTCCCGCGGCGATCTGCGCGCGCGCATGCTCTTCGTGCCGATGGGCGATGCAGTTGAGGCGCGGATCGAGCTCCTCGACGTTCGTGAGCGCCCAGGCGAGCAGCTCCTCGGGCGAGACTTCCTTGCGGCGCACGAGCTCCGCGAGCCCGAGCGCGTCGTAACCCGAATAAGCGGTCGACCTCGCGAAAGCCGTGACCGGCATCAGCGCTTCCCGAGCGCGTCGTGGCGCGTGAGCACTTGCGGATAATCCGGGCGAAAGTGCTCCGCGAGCTTCTCCGCGATATAGACCGAGCGATGCTGACCACCGGTGCAGCCGATCGCGATGGTGAGGTAGCTGCGATTTGCCTGCGAGAATTCGGCGATGCGGCGGGTGAGGAAGTCGGTGAGGGCGCCGATCATCGCGCCGACGCTCGGGTGAGCGCTCAAGAACTCGACGACGGCGGGATCGGCGCCCGTCAGATGTCGCAGCTCCTGCTCCCAGTACGGATTGGGCAGACTGCGCACGTCGAACACGAAGTCGGCATCGCCCGGGATGCCATGCTTGTAGCCGAAGGATTCGAACATCAGCGCGAGGCGTCCCTCGCGACGCTGGTCGAGGCGCTCGCGCAGCCGCTCGCGCAGCGAGTGCAGACCCATGGCGGAGGTGTCGATCACCAGATCCGCCGCGCTCGTTATCGGCTCGAGCAGCTCACGTTCCTGGGCGATGGCCTCGCGAAGGCTCACCCCGGCGCAGACCAGAGGATGCTTGCGCCGGGTCTCGGCGTAGCGCTTGAGCAGCACCTCGTCGCTCGCGAGCAGGAACAGGATCTCACAGCGAATGCCGCTGCGCCGCAGCTCCGCGGCGAGCGCCGGGATGGTCTCGATCTCATCGGGCGGATTGCGCGCATCGAGTCCCACGGCCGTGAGCGGATAAGCCTCCCCGCCGCGCACGGTATGGGCAATGAACGGCTTCAAGAGCGCGGCCGGTATGTTGTCCACGCAATAGAAGTCGATGTCCTCGAGCAGGTGCAGCGCGCCGCTCTTGCCGGAGCCGGAGAGCCCGCTGACGATGATGAGTCGCAAACCCCGGCCTCGCGCGCGCCCGATCCGGCGCTACGGAGCGGAGCGTGTTTTCAGCACCTCTCCGGCATGATGATCGTTTGCCTTTTCCTTGTGCTTCTTCACGCAGCGGTCGAGCTTGTCGGTGAGCGCATCGATCGCGGCGTACATGTCGCCGTCGGTGGCGTCGGCGTAGATCTTGGTACCTCGCAGCATCAGGGTGGCCTCGGCCTTGTGGCGCAGCTTCTCGACGGTGAGGACGCAGTGCACGTCGATCAGGTGCTCGAAATGACGGGAGATCCGCTCGAATTTCTTGTTGACGTAGCCGCGGAGGGCGGGTGTGACTTCCACATGATGGCCGCTGAGATCGAGCTGCATGAGGTTCCTCCTTCTACTGTGAGCCTTTACGATGTGTGAGCCGTTACGATGCGCGGGCCGCAGCGCGCTTGCGCTCATTCGACGGAGCGATCTGCATGCCTTCGCGATACTTCGCCACCGTGCGCCGCGCGACCGGGATGCCTTCCTGCGACAGGATCTCGGCCAGCTTGCTGTCGCTCCACGGATTTTCCGGGTTCTCCTGCGAGATGAGCTTGCGAATCTTGGCGCGGATGGCCGTCGAGGACATCTCCGTGCCGTCGGCCGCAGCGACGTGACTCGAGAAGAAATAGCGGAACTCGAACACGCCGCGCGGTGTGTGCATGTACTTCGCGGTGGTGACCCGCGAGATGGTCGATTCGTGCATCTCGACCGCCTCGGCCACATCCTTGAGGATCAGAGGCTCCATCGCCTCCTCGCCATACTCGAAGAATCCGGTCTGCCGCTGCACGATGCAGCGGGCAACCTTGATCAAGGTCTCGTTGCGGATCTCGAGGCTGCGCATCAGCCAGCGAGCCTCCTGCAGCTGAGTGCGCAACATCGCATGGTCGGGTGCGCGCGAGATCAAGCTTGCATAGCTTTGATTCACGCGCACGCGCGGCACCGTGGCCTGATTGATCTCGACGACCCAGCCGTGCTCGGTGCGCCGCACGAAGACGTCCGGGATGATGTACTCGGCCTGCGACGGATTGACCGCCGCGCCCGGGCGCGGATGGCAGGAGCGCACCAGAGCGAGCGCCATCTCCAGATCGTTCTCATTGCAGCGCAACTGACGGCGCAGGAGCGCGAGCTGTTGATTCGCCACGAGGTCGAGATGCTCGAGTGCGACGCGGACCGCGATGTCGCGTGCGGGAGTGTCGGGATGCAGCTGTCGCAGCTGCAACGCGATGCACTCCCCCAGGGTGCGGGCCCCGACGCCGGCAGGCTCGAGTGATTGCACCACGGCGAGGGCCCGCTCGACATCCTCGAGGCTCGCCTCGATCTCGGGCCTGAGACTCGCGCGGATCTCCTCGAGGTCATCGAGCAGGTAGCCGTCATCGGTGATCGCATCGGCGATGACGCGTGCGATGGCGAGATCGATGGGTGAGAGGCGCCCAAGCTCGAGCTGCTCGACGAGCTGCTCCTGCAGCGTCTGTCCGTGCTGGTCCGAGAAATCGCTGCTGCGGTCATCGTCGCCCGACCAGGGGGTGTCGGACGGTCCGCTCGTCTGCTCGCCCCAGGCCTCATCGGCGATCTCGACCTCCGGTGCGGCGCGCTCCTCGCGCGACTCCACGGCGGCCGCATGGGCTTCGAGCTCGGTGTATTTCTCTTCGCTCGTAGCCTCCTCGTGCGCCACCGCGGGTACGGGGCTCTCGAGCTCGTCCTCGGCCTCGAGCATGACGTTGCTCTCGAGCGCCTCGCGCACGTGTGCCTGCAGATCGAGCGAGGGCAGCTGCAGAAGCCGGATCGCCTGCTGCAGCTGCGGGGTCATGGTCAGCTGCTGGCCGATCCGAAGCTGCAGGCTTGGCTTCATCATGGGTTTTTGCGAGTCCAAGTCTACAGACGGAAGTCCTGGCCCAAGTACACCTCACGGACCTGCGGGTTGGCAAGAATCTGGTCCGCAGAACCCGAGGCGAGCACGGTGCCCTGGCTGACGATGTAGGCCCGCTCGCAAATCCCCAGGGTCTCACGGACATTATGGTCGGTAATCAGCACGCCGATGCCCTTTCCGGATAAGTGCTTGATTATTCTTTGGATATCAGCGACAGACAACGGATCGACGCCGGCGAACGGCTCATCGAGCAAAATGAACTGTGGATCCGCGGCGAGCGTGCGGGCGATCTCGACGCGCCGCCGCTCACCCCCGGACAGGCTCATGCCGAGGCTCTCACGCACGTGTCCGATGTGCATTTCGGCCAGCAGCTCCTTGAGCCGGGCATTGCGTTGTGCCTCATCGAGTCCGGGTCGCGTCTCGAGGATCGCCATGATGTTCTTGGCGACCGAGAGGCGGCGGAACACCGAGGGCTCCTGCGGCAGGTAACCGAGGCCGAGCTGCGCGCGCCGGTGCATCGGCAGGCGGCCGATGTCACGATTGTCGAGAAAGATCTCGCCGTGCTCGAGGCGCACGAGACCGACGATCATGTAGAAGGCGGTCGTCTTGCCGGCACCGTTTGGACCGAGGAGACCCACCACCTCGCCGCTTTCCACCTCGATCGAGAGGTCGCGAAGGACCTGCCGGGAGCGGTAGCTCTTGGCGAGGTTGAGGGCGCGCAGCACGCTCATGGTTTGGCGGGTGGCGGGGCGATGATGATGTGCACGCGCTTCGAGCCCTGCTCGGCGGCGTCGGCAATGATGCTCTGCGCCAGGATGTTGTACTTCAGCGATTCACCGCGGATCTCATTCTGCCCGTCGCTGAGCCAGGCGTTGTCCACCAGACGCACCAGGCTGCGCGATGAGTCATAGTCGATCGTATCGGCGCGCCCCTTGGCGAGCTTGCCGGTCTTCTCGATGCGTTGCTCGAATTCGGCCGGTCGACCATGGGCGGTCGCCTTGCTGAGCAGCTTGTTGCGGAAGTTGATCTCGGCGTTGTCCGCCGTGAGCACACCTTGGTCCATCGTGATGCGGACGTTGCCGCGGAACAGCCATACGCTGTTGTCGAAATTCAATCCCGAGGCCTGCCCGGTCGCCTGACCCTGATCGGCGGTCACGGAGGTGTTGCCCTGGGCGATGCGCACCTTGCGGAACAGGACGTTGTTGCTCTTGAGATCGAGCTCCGAGGACTGCGCATCGAGCGAGATGGTCTCGTGCGGGCGCGAAGCGGCCGCGTGCGCCGGCGCGGCCGCCCGCGCCAGGTCGAGCCCCGCGAGGCAGGCGAGCCCGAGCGCGACGAGCAGCCGCAGGCGGCTACGGTTGGAAGCGGCCATTGACCTTGGATTCCAGATGCAGGGTGCGGTCTTTCAAGTTGGCGACGAGTCCCCGGGCCGTCAAGGTGTGAGCGCCGAACTCGACCCGCACGTCACTCGGTGTGCTCGCGATGCCCTGCGGGACGTCGTAGCGAAGCGTCTCCGTGTGAATCACCGCGGTACCCTGATGCTCCGTGCTCTGACCCTGGATGCGTACATTCCCGGCCACGTCGACCACGTTGCCGCCCGGCTCGACGTGCGCGGTGTCGCCGAACATGACCCAGGCCTGGCCGTTGGGCGCCTGGTAATCGAAGCGCACATGATAAAGCGCGACCTCCGGTCCGTGATCGATCTGATCGATGCGCTCCGCCTGGATGCGCAGGCTCGGGTCCCCCGATAGATCGTAGTCGGTGAGCGTCGCGCCCTTGAGATAATAACCCGGCAATGCTGCCTGCACCTCGGGCGGCACGACGCCCCGCCGATGCGGGCCGCTCAGGATCCAGGTGCTGATCGCGAGAGCGGCCACGGCCAGGAAGGTGAAGATGCGGATCAGCATCAGCGTGCCGTTGCGGTTCCCCGCGAGCGCAACAGCTCATCGGCGAGCTCGCGCACCGCGCCGCGGCCGCCGGGCGCGCGGCTCACCCAGTGTGCCGCCTCGAGCACCAGCGGATGCGCATCGGCCACCGCGGCGGCCAGCCCAACGCTCGCCATCAGCGGCATGTCCACGGTGTCATCCACCATGCACGCACACTGCAGCGGGTCGACGTCGAGCTCCCGGGTGAGATCCTCGAGAGCCCGGACCTTGTCGCGACAGCCCTGGATCACATGGGGGATGCCGAGCTCGCGCATGCGCCGGGTGACGGCGCGCGAGCGGCGCCCGCTCACGACCGCGAGCGCGATGCCGCTGACGGCCAGCAGCTTGAGGCCGTGACCGTCGCGCACATGGAAGGTCTTGAGCTCCTCGCCGCGGGCGGAAAAGTAGAGCAGTCCATCGGTCAGCACTCCATCGACGTCGAGCAGCAGCAGCTCAATGCGCGCGAAGGGCGTTGCGGTCCGCGCCTTCAAACCACACCGGCGCGCAGCAGATCGTGCACATTCAGCGCGCCCACCAGCCGCTCCTGGGCATCGACGACGAGGAGCCCGGTGATGCGATGCTTCTCCATGAGCAGCACCGCTTCGGCGGCGAGCGTCTCGGGCTGCACCGTCTTCGCGTGCCGCGTCATCACCTCGCTCATCCGCGTTCCGTGCAGATCTGCGGCGCGATCGAGCGCGCGCCGCAGATCTCCGTCGGTGAACACGCCGAGCACACGCTGCGCGCCATCGACGATCGCGGTCATGCCCAGTCCCTTGCGCGTGACCTCGATCAAGCCCTCGGCGAGCGCGGTATGCGGCGGCACGCTCGGAACGTCGGCGCCGCTGCGCATCACGTCGGCCACCCGCAACAGCAAGCGCCGCCCGAGCGTGCCGGCCGGATGCGAGCGCGCGAAATCCTCCTCGGTGAAGCCGCGCGCCTTGAGGAGCGCCACCGCAAGCGCGTCACCGACGGCGAGCGCGGCCGTCGTGCTCGCCGTGGGCGCGAGATTGAGCGGACAGGCTTCGGCCGGTACCCGCAGATCGAGGTGCACGGTCGCGATGCGCGCAAGCGCCGACTGCGCGTTGCCCGTGAAGGCGATGAGCGGCACGCCGAGGCGCTTGATCGCCGGCACGATCCTGAGAATTTCCTCCGTCTCGCCGGAGTTGGAGACGACCAGCACGACGTCCTCGCGGGTGATCATGCCCACATCGCCGTGGCTTGCCTCGGCGGCGTGCACGAAAAAGGCGGGCGAGCCGGTGCTCGCAAGCGTGGCGGCCAGCTTGCCGCCCACGTGGCCGGACTTGCCCATGCCGACCACGACGATCCGGCCGCGGCACTCGAGACAAATGCGGCAAGCGCGTGCAAACTCTGCGCCCAGGCGCGGCATCTGGGCCTGTAATCCCTCGATTTCGACCTTGAGCGCCTGGCGGCCAAGCTCGGCGAGGTTTTCGTCCGTATAGTCGAGATCCACGGCGCAATGATACAACTTGCGGGGCGCCGGACTTGAGAGGAAGCAGCCATGAATGCATCAGAGGTGTGCGGATTGATCGAGCGCGGCCTGGCGGGTGCCAAGGCCTCGGTGAGCAGCGAGGATAACGTGCACTTCGAGGCGGTGGTCATCGCCCCGGCGTTCGCCGGCAAGCGCCCGCTCCAGCGCCATCAGCTGGTCTATGCGACGCTCGGCTCCGCGATGGGCAGCGAGATCCATGCGCTGGCTCTCAAGGTGTACACGCCGGACGAGTACGCGAGCCTCGATCGTGGATAAGCTGCAGATTCAGGGCGGCATCGCGCTCGACGGTGAGATCCGCATCTCGGGCGCGAAGAATGCCACCCTGCCGATCCTGGCCGCCTGCCTGCTGGCCGACGGCCCGGTCACCGTATCGAACGTCCCGCACCTGCAGGATGTGACCACGATGATCGAGCTGCTCGGGCGCATGGGCGTCTCCGTCACCATCGACGAGAAGATGCGCATCGAGGTCGATGCCTCGACCATCAAGGAATATTTCGCTCCCTATCAGCTCGTGAAGACGATGCGGGCATCGATTCTGGTGCTCGGCCCGCTGCTGGCCCGCTTTGGATTCGCGGACGTGTCCCTTCCGGGCGGCTGCGCGATCGGCGCCCGGCCGGTCAACATCCACGTCGCGGGGCTGCAGGCCATGGGGGCCGACATCCACATCGAGAATGGCTACATCAAGGCCCGCGCCGGGCGCCTCAAGGGCACGCGGCTCGTGCTCGAGACGGTCACCGTCACCGGGACCGAGAACCTCATGATGGCCGCGGTGCTCGCCGAGGGGCGCACGGTGCTCGAGAATGCCGCGCGCGAGCCCGAAGTGGTCGATCTCGCGCAGTTCCTGACGTGCATGGGTGCGAAGATCAGCGGCGCCGGCACCGATCGCATCGAGGTCGAGGGCGTGGAGCGGTTGAGCGGCACCGCCTACGAGGTGCTGCCGGATCGCATCGAAAGCGGCACATATCTGGTGGCGGGCGCCATCACCGGCGGACGGGTGCGGATCAAGCATACCCGCCCCGAGCATCTTGATGCGGTCATCGCCAAGCTGCAGGAGGCCGGAGCAAGCGTCGCCGTGGGCGACAGCTGGGTGGAGGTCGACATGCGCGGCCGCCGCCCGCGCTCGATCGACATCCGGACCGCCCCCTATCCCGCCTTTCCCACCGATATGCAGGCCCAGTTCGCGGCCCTCAATGCCGTCGCGAGCGGCGTCGGCACGATCATCGAGACGATTTTCGAGAACCGCTTCATGCACATGCTCGAGATGCGGCGCATGGGGGCCGAGATTCGCCTCGAGGGCAATACCGCCATCATCAAGGGGGTCGATCGGCTTACGGCCGCGCCGGTGATGGCGACCGACCTGCGCGCCTCGGCGAGCCTCGTGCTCGCGGGACTGGTGGCGGACGGGCGCACCGAGATCGAGCGCATCTACCACATCGATCGCGGCTACGAGGCGATCGAGGAGAAGCTGCAGCAGCTCGGCGCGCGCATCCGGCGCATCCCGAACGCCGCGCGCGCCTGATCCGGCGCCCCGTCGAGCGCGGGCGGCGCGCTCATCAGCCGGGTATGCGCTGCGAGGGGCGGGTCGGGCGCTCGACGATCTTCATGTGCAGCCGGAATGCCTCCTGCCCGTGTCGTCCGGCGAGCTCGACCTCGGCACCGGGTGAGAGCGCCGCGAGCTTGCTCACGAGATCCTGTGAGCTGCGCACCGGCTCGCCATCGAGCGCGGTGATGAGGTCGCCGGGTCGCATGCCGGCATCGAACGCGGGGCTGCGCACCAGGATGTTCACCACCGTGACCCCGCCGCCATTGCCGCCGAGCTGGGCCGACTGCTCGGGCGTGAGATCCTGCGGCACGAATCCGAGCCAGCCGCGCACGACGTGCCCGTGCGCGATGATCTGCTCCATCACGCCGCGCACGAGGTTCACCGGGATCGCGAAGCCGATGCCCTCCGGCCCGCCGTACGCACGGTTGAGCACCGCGGTGTTGATGCCGACCAGATCTCCCTGAGTATCGATGAGCGCGCCGCCCGAGTTGCCGAGGTTGATGGCCGCATCGGTCTGGATGAAGTTCTCGAAGGTGGCGAGACCCAGCTGGCCGCGGCCGGTGGCGCTCACGATGCCCTGGGTGACGGTCTGACTGAGGCCGTAGGGGTTGCCGATGGCGAGCACGATGTCGCCGACCCGCAGCGTGTCGGAGCGTCCGATCGGCATGACCGGCAGGTCGCCGATGGAAAGCGAGAGGATCGCCAGGTCGGTGTCCGGATCCTGGCCGACGATCGCGGCCTCGGAGATGCGCCCGTCGGCGAGCTGCACCCGGATCGAGTCGGCATTGGCGATCACATGCTGATTGGTGACGATCGTGCCCTTCGCATCGACGATCACGCCGGATCCGAGGCTGCGCTCGACGCGCTGTCGGTAACTCGGCCAGTAATCGCCGAAGAACTGATCGAGCGGGGCCGGTTGGCTGCGCTCGGTGACGAGTCGGGCGGTATAGATGTTGACGACCGCGGGGGCGGCGCGCGCCACCGAGTCGGCGAAGCTCTGCCGCGCGACCGCCGCATGCGCCTGCGGCGCCCCCGCTCCTGCACCATGCTCGGGCACGGTGACCGCGCCGAGCAGCGCGGGTCGCCACCACACGACCAGAAACGCGACGGCCAACCCGAGCACGACGGCGCGCAGCATGAACCCCACCATCGCGCGCGTTCTTCGCACTCCGCCTCCTTACGAGGGCTCCGCAGGGACCTGACGCAACTGTGTATAATGCGCCCGCATTATTCCTCGGGAAACACTACCGCCACAGGGGTTTTCGTGAAGATTTGTCAACTTTTCCGGCCTCGCGACCGCCATTTCCCCTGCGCTGAAACGCACGAGGCGCGATATGGCTGACCCGATCGGACCGCAGGCCGAGGAGATCGATCACAGCCGCCGGCGACTGCTCACGGCAGCCACCGTCGCAGGAGGTGCCGTCGGAATGGCGTTCGCTGCGGTGCCCTTCATCGCCTCCTGGGAGCCGAGCGCGCGCGCACGGGCCCTCGGAGCGCCGGTCGCGGTCGACGCCTCGAAGCTCGAGGAAGGGCAGATGCTCAAGGTGGTCTATCGCGGTCAGCCGATCTTCATCGTGCGCCGGAGCAAGGCGGTGCTCGCGAAGCTCGGCAATCACGACGATCTGCTCGCGGATCCGAGCTCGCAGGACTCCACCCAGCCGGTTTACATCAAGGATTCGGGTCCCGCGCGCGCTCGCAATCCCGAGTACTGGGTAGGCTATGCGGTTTGCACGCACCTCGGTTGCTCGCCTCTCGGAGCGTTCCAGCCGGACGATGCGTATCAGCTATCGGGCATCAATCTCGGCAACAACTGGCCGGGCGGCTTTTACTGTCCATGCCACGGCTCGAAGTACGACATCTCGGGGCGCGTGTTCAAGAGCATGCCCGCGCCGAAGAATCTCGCCGTTCCCTCTTATACCTTCAACGGCGATGCCCACATCGTCATCGGCGAGGATGAGACTCCGAAATCCGGTTGACGACGACTGCGTCGGCGTCCATGAGAATCCGAACGAACAGAGGTTGAGCGATGGCAGCAGCACCCCAATCCACCGAGGCCCCGAAGGGCTTCCTGGGATGGATCGATCGGCGTTTTCCACTCACGGCGCTCTGGAAGAGCCAGGTGGCGGAGTATTACGCGCCGAAGAATTTCAACTTCTGGTACTTCTTCGGCTCGCTCGCGCTGCTCGTGCTGGTGAATCAGCTCATCACGGGCATCTGGCTCGCGATGGATTACAAGCCCTCCTCGGCGGAGGCCTTCTCCTCGGTCGAGTACATCATGCGCGACGTCGACTGGGGCTGGCTCATCCGTTACATGCACTCGACCGGCGCCTCCGCATTCTTCATCGTCGTCTACCTGCACATGTTCCGGGCGCTGCTCTACGGCTCGCATCGCAAGCCGCGTGAGCTGCTGTGGATCTTCGGCTGCCTGATCTTCGTCGCTCTGATGGCCGAGGCCTTCATGGGCTATGTGCTGCCCTGGGGCAACATGAGCTACTGGGGCGCGCAGGTGATCACCTCGCTGTTCGGCAGTCTGCCGATCGTCGGCGGGGCGCTTCTCGAATGGATCCGCGGCGATTACGTCATTGCCGATGCGACGCTCAACCGCTTCTTCGCGCTGCACGTCGCCGCACTGCCGCTCGCGCTGCTCATGCTGGTCGCGGTGCACCTGATGGCGCTGCACGAGGTGGGCTCGAACAACCCGGACGGCATCGAGATCCACGATCACCGTGACGCGCAGGGCCGTCCTCTCGACGGGATTCCCTTCCATCCCTATTACACGGTGAAGGACCTCGTGGGAGTGATGGGCTTCCTCATCATCTTCTTCGGCATCATCTTCTTCGCGCCCTCCTTCGGCGGCCTGTTCCTCGAGTCGGCGAACTTCGAGCCGGCCAATCCGCTGCAGACCCCGCCCCATATCGCGCCGGTCTGGTACTTCACCCCCTTCTACGCCATGCTGCGGGCGGTGCCTTCCTTCGCCGGTACCCAGGTGTGGGGCGTGCTGGTCATGGGTGCCTCGATCGTCGTGCTGTTCTTCGTCCCCTGGCTCGACCGATCGCCGGTCCGCTCGATCCGCTACCGCGGGCCGATCTACAAGATCATGCTCGCAATCTTCGTGGTGTCGTTCGTCATCCTCGGGCTGTGCGGGCTCAAGCCACCCGCGGGCATCTATCCGCTGCTCGCCAAGATCTGTACGGTCTTGTATTTCGCATTCTTCTTGCTGATGCCCTGGTATACGAGGATCGACCCGGTGAAGCCTGTGCCGGAAAGGGTGACGGGATGATGTCGAACCGCTGGATCATGGCGGCCGCACTGACGGCTGCGTGCTCGACGCTTGCGTCGGGCCCGGTGCGCGCTCAGGAAGAGGGCGGGATCGCGGTGGAGTCAGCGCATGCCGACATCAAGGATGCCCAGTCCCTGCAGCGCGGCGCGCGAAATTTCATGAACTACTGCTCGGGCTGCCACTCCCTGCAGTACCTGCGCTACAACCGCATGGGCAAGGATCTGCAGATTCCCGAAAAGGATCTGCAGCCGAACCTCATGTTCACCTCCGAGAAGCCCTTCGACACCATCGTGAGCTCCATGCCGGCCGAGGATGCCGCGACCTGGTTCGGCAAGCCGCCGCCCGATCTGTCGCTGATGGCGCGCGAGCGGGGACGCGATTACATCTACTCGTTTCTCAAGGGCTTTTACGTCGACGGCACGCGACCGTGGGGCGTCAACAACATCTATCTGCCGAACGTCGCCATGCCGCACGTGCTCGCCTCGCTGCAGGGCTTGCAGAAGCCCGAGTTCAAGAACGAGCCCGATGCGAACGGCAACGCCCACATGGTGCTCTCGGGCGCCCAGATGATGAGCCCCGGTGCGATGACGCCGGAGGAGTATGATCGCTTCGTACGGGACATCGCCAACTTCCTCGACTACGCGGGTGAGCCGATCAAGGCCAAGCGCGAGTCGCTTGGCGTGTTCATCATGTTGTTTCTGCTTGCCGGCTTCGCGCTCACCTGGATGCTCAAGAAGGAATACTGGAAGGACGTGCACTAGTCTTGGGTTGAGGCGCTGGAGATCTGCATTTGTCGCTAGGAGACCCTGGTCGTGGCACGTCGCTCGGTGATGACTTTGTTTTCCGCGGCGACGGATCCGTGGAGCCACCGGACGCGTCTGGTGCTGGCCGAGAAAGGCATTGCAATCGATCTGGTCAACGTGGATCCCAACAAGCTGCCTGAGGATCTGCTCGACCTGAATCCGTATCACAGCGTGCCGACGCTGGTTGACAGGGATCTCGTGCTCTATGACTCCCGCGTCATCATCGAGTATCTCGATGAGCGCTTCCCGCATCCGCCGCTGATGCCGATCGATCCGGTGACCCGCGCCCAGTTTCGCGTCGCGCTGTATCGCGTGGAGCGCGACTGGTATGCGCTCGCGCACGACATCGAGGCGGACCCGCAGAGCAAGACGGCCGGGCACAGCCGCAAGGTGCTGTGCGAGGCGATCTGTGCGAGCGCGGAGGTCTTCAAGGCGAAGCCGTTCTTCCTGAGCGATGAGTTTTCGCTGGTCGACGCGAGCATCGCGCCGATCCTGTGGCGCCTGCCGTTCTTCGGCATCGAGCTGCCTCCCCAGGCACAACCGATCGTCAAGTACATGAACTCGATCTTCGCGCGCCCGGCGTTCCGGCTCGCCCTCACGGCGCCCGAACGGGAGATGCGTCATTGAAGCCGCGCCGGCCGTATCTGCTGCGCGCGCTGCACGAGTGGATCACGGATAGTGGTGAGACGCCGCACATCGTCGTCGATGCCTCCGCCGAGGGCGTCAACGTGCCGCGCCAGTACGTCAAGGACGGCAAGATCGTGCTCAACGTGAGCTTCAACGCAACCCAGGGGCTCAAGCTCGGCAACGAGGGTGTGACGTTCGAGGCGCGCTTCGGCGGCGCGGCATTTTCCGTCTCGGTGCCGGTGCGCGCCGTGCTCGGCATTTACGCGCGGGAGACCGGCCAGGGCATGATCTTTCCCGAGGGCGATGCCGACCCCGATCCCACCGACGCGCCGACGCCCTCCCCGCCGAAAGCGGGGGCCGCCCCCGGCGCCCCCGCGGCGAAGCGGCCGAAGCTGCAGGTCGTCAAGTAGATCACCGGGCGCAATCGATCGGCCGCGGAGCGCGGGTGGCCGCCGCCTGCTGTTTATGCGGGCTCCGTGCATGGGCGAGCGACGCGCCGATGAGCGCCGGGCTCGGCAGCTATCCGATGACGCGCGATTCATCCGGCACGGCCTGGCAGCCGGATGACTCCGCGCACGAGGGCATTCACCTCGAGGCGGACGACTGGATGCTGATGAGCGACGCATTGCTCGATGCCGTGCACGATCGTCAGCAGGGTCCGCGCGGCGGTGAGAAGGATTTCGTGTCGGGAATGGCCATGCTGATGGCGACACGCCCGCTCGACTCCGACGACATCGTGCGCTTGCGCACCATGCTGAGCCCCGAGCCCGCGATGGGGAATGCGGGATATCCGCTGCTGCTTGCGACCGGCGAGACGGCGAACGGCCGCACGCCGCTCATCGACCGCCAGCATCCGCACAACCTCGTCATGGAGCTGTCGGGCAGCGTTGCGCATCGGCTCGACGGCGGGCAGAGTCTGTATCTGTATGCCGCTCTGCCGGGCGAGCCTGCGTTCGGACCGCCCGTGTTCATGCATCGTGAGTCGATCATGGACGACCCTCAGGCACCGATCAGCCATCACTGGCTCGATTCGACCCACGTCACCAACGGCGTGCTCACCTTGGGTTACGTGCACGAGGACTGGAAAATCGAGGTGTCGCGCTTTCACGGCCGCGAGCCCGATCAAAACCGCTATCGCATCGAGCCGGGTCCGCTCGACTCCACCGCGGCGCGCCTCGCATGGAATCCCCTCGCCGCGCTTTCGCTGCAGGTCTCGTGGGCGCATCAAGTGAGCGCCGAGCAACTGGCCCCCGCCGAGAACGAGACGCGCGCCACGGCGAGCGCGATGTACACCGTGCGGCTGCCGAACGGCGGTGCATGGGCATCGACCGCCGCCTACGGCTATCGCCGACTCACCGCGCCGTACGGTCACGATCCGGACGGAATGATGGTGTTCCTGCGCCTGAAGGTGGACTGAAGGCCGAGCGGTCCGAGTGGCGGCGACCCGAGGCTCACCCCGCCGCCGGGCGAAAGGCATCGCGGATCCAGCTGAGCTCGAGCGTGCCGCCGGCATGGCGCTCGATGCCGATCACATCGAAGCGCACGCGCATCGAACGCAGCGCGGGTGTGCGCAGCAAGATGTAGCGCGCGGCCCGGAGGAGCGCGCGACGCTTGCGCGCGCTCACCGAGCCGAGTGCCCCGCCGTAGTCGTGCGCGCCGCGCCGCGCGCTCGCGCGCTCGCGCATGCGCACCTCGACGATCACCAGCAGCTCGCCCTCACGGCACAGCAGGTCGATCTCCCCGCCGCGGCAGCGCACGTTGCGCGCGAGGACCTCGAGACCGCTGCGCCGCAGATGGCGAGCGGCCAGGACCTCGGCAGCCGCACCCCGGCGGGCGCGATCGAGGCGGGCCGCGACGGCATGCGGGGGGAGATCATGAGGCGCGCGCATGGTGGGAGAGAATAGGCGGTGCGTCCGTCGGGCACCGCACGTCCGGCGGACGTAAACGCACAGAAACGCGTGCCGGAGGCGGGGCGAAGAGCCGTGACGGGTGCCGGTGACGGGTGCAGGGGCCGGGTGCCGGTGCCGGGTGTGGGGGCCGCCGCTACAACAGCGCCGGCACGCCGTTCCTGATCTGCGCCCAGTCGAGCTCGCGGTGAATGCGGTTGCGCGCATCGAGATAGAGCTTGCCGGTGACGCCGGTCATGCGATTGCTCTCGCTCAAGGAGTGCGACTTGAGCTCCGGCACCAGGCGGAAGGCGTCGAAGCCGAACGCATAGAGCCGGTCGCGGCGCGCAGTGCGCGCGGGCCACGCGGCGCGCACCGCATCGCGGATCTGCGAGGTCACCGGATCGGCCGAGACCATCCAGGGCATGTCGGGAAAGGTGAGTCCATCGAGGTCGACGTTGGCGCTCGGATCGGGCTCGAAGCTGTCCGAGGTCGAGTAGGGCGGCACGTCACCCGCAAAGTTGAACTTGAGCTGGGGCACGATGAGACGCGCGGCGCCCGGCGTGGCCGCTGCAATGAAGATGAAGTCGACGTCGCTGCGATGGGTGGCGGGCTCGCCCTTGACGGCATGCACCTGCAGCACCTGCTTGATGAGGTCGGAGAAGTCCGCGCGCGCACCCTCGTAGGGGGCGAAGTCGAGCACCGTCCCGCCGTGCTGCGTGAGCTCCTCCGAGAACGCCGCGCCGACGCGCGTGCCCCACTCGTTGCCCGCGACGATCGCGACGCCCTTGAGCTTGCTCTCCTGGATCAGGCGCTGCGCAACGGTGCGCGCCTCATCCTCGGGGAGCAATGCGAACTGATAGAAGCCCTTCGGCGCGTTCTCGGCGTCGGCGAGATAGTTGAGCGCGAGGAGCGGGGTCTTGCCGGAGTCGAGCGGCACGACCGCGGCGACGTCCTCCTTGGTGAGAGGTCCGACCACGAAGCTCGCGCCCTCGCCGATCGCATGCTGATAGGCGCCGGCGACCGTCTCGCTCGCCACGTCGTAGATCTTGAGTCGCGGGCGCGAGGCGGGCTCCTGCTCGAGCCACGCGGCGATGAAGCCGTCGCGCACCGCAACGCCCACCGGCTCGGCGCGTCCCGAGAGCGGCAGGAGGAGCGCGATCTGCTCGGGATACTCGGTGGCTGCGAGCATCTGGCTCTGCGGCACGGTGAGCACGTCCTCGGCCGGGTGCTGCGGGTAGGCACGCTTCCAGGCGGCGAGCGCTGCGGCCGCGCGCGCAGGATTGCGGCTCATCTCGACCGCGACCGGCCCGAGCGCGAGCCAGCCGGCCACGACCGGATCGGTCTTCGGCGGAAGCTTCAGGGATTGTCCACGCTCGGCCGCCGTGCGCTCAAGCGCATAGAGCTCGCCGCGACTTGCCTTGAGCGCACCCGCGTCGGCGAGGTAGCGCTCGCGCTCGACGAATGCCCGCGTGCCCTCGACGGGGTGGCCCGTCAGAAAGGCGCTCTTGCCGCGGATCCACCAGTAGTTCTGCGCAAGCTCGGGCTGCGTGGGCACGCCGATGGTGTCGAGCTCGCGCAGCGTGCGCGCGCCATCGCCCTGCGCGAGCGCGATCTCGGCGGCGACCAGCGCGCGCGAGACCGGCAGCTTGGTGCGCGCCTCGGGGGAAACCGTCGCGAAGGCGGACTCGGCGGCGCGCACGTCGCCGGCGAGCACCCACTGCTCGGCAGCGAGCAGCGCGTAGTTGTCGTGATCGGCGGGCGAGCTCTGCGCGAGCTCGGCATAGTCGCGTGCCGCATCCGCATGGTGCCCCTGGGCGACGGCGCGCCGCGCCTGGTCGAGCGTCGAGGCGGGTCCGGAGGGAACGGCCTGCAGCAGGCTGCAGCCCGCGGCGATGAGCCCGAGCGCGAAGGCGAGTCCCGCCCACCACCGTAGACGTCGTCCGAGCACTGTCCTACTCTGCATCGCTTCGTGCGCCTCGAATGGGAGGCCGATGGGCCTCGATGTGATGAGGCGGGAATTATAGTGACAAACCGCGCCGCAGGTCGGCTGTACGTGGTCGCGACACCGATCGGCAATCTCGGTGACGTCAGCGCGCGCGCCATGCAGACTCTCGAGCACGCGGCGCTCATTGCGGCGGAGGACACCCGTCACACGGGCGCGCTCATGCAGCACCTGGGCGTGCGCACACCCTTGAAATCGCTCCACGAGCACAACGAGCGCGCACGCGCGCCGGAGTTTCTCGCGCGCCTTGCGGCCGGCGAGTCGATCGCGCTGGTGAGCGATGCGGGCACGCCCGCCATCAGCGATCCGGGATTCGAGCTGGTGCGCGCCGCGGCGGCCGCCGGCATCGAGATCATCGCCGTGCCGGGGCCGTGCGCGGCCATCGCGGCGCTCTCGATCGCGGGGCTGCCGACCGATCGGTTCTGCTTCGAGGGCTTTCTGCCGGCCCGCGCTGCGGCGCGCCGCGCGCGCCTCGCGGCGCTCGCGAGCGAGCCGCGAACGCTTCTCTTCTACGAGTCCCCGCATCGCGTGCGAGCGATGCTCGAGGACGCAGCGGGCGCACTCGGGGCGGATCGCCCGGCGGCGCTCGCGCGTGAGCTCACCAAGATTCACGAGTCCGTGTATCGCGGCAGCTTGAGCGCGCTCGCGCAGCGCGCGGGCAGCGAGCCCGAGCTCGCTCGGGGCGAGATCGTGCTGGTGGTCGCCGGTGCACCGAGCACGCCCGCCGAGGCGGCGGGCGCCGCATCGCACGGCGGCCTGCTGGATCAGGTCTTGAAGCCTCTGCTCAAGGCACTGCCGCTGCGCCAGGCGGCCGAGCTCGCCGCGGAGATTGCAGAGGTGCGGGGCAACGAGGCTTACAAGCGCGCGCTCGAGCTCAAAGAGGCGTATGGTGCGCGCTGAGTCGGCCAGGCAGTCGCTGTGTGCTTCGGTGCACAGAGGAAAGTCCGGGCTCCACAGGACAAGGTGCCAGGTAACGCCTGGGGGGCGCGAGCCCACGGAAAGTGCAACAGAAAGATACCGCCAGGCACCGCGCAAGCGGTGCCGGTAAGGGTGAAATGGTGCGGTAAGAGCGCACCGCGCGACCGGTAACGGCCGTGGCACGGCAAACCCCACCTGGAGCAAGACCAAATAGGGAAGCACGCGGCGGCAGCGCTGCATCATGTGGTCCGCATGGCTTCCGGGTAGGTCGCTTGAGCTGCGCGGCGACGCGCATCCCAGAGGAATGACTGTCCACGACAGAACCCGGCTTATCGGCCGACTCTTTTTTCTTGCTTAGCACCGCCATCTCGCGCCTCGCCTGAGCTTGACTCCCTAACAGCTTGATTCGACACGAAGCGCTCTCTACCTCACAAATGTGATCTAAGTCACTGTCGGCGCGTGGTTTTTTTTAACTTAAGCCGTTGACGGTCTGCGTGAGCCTGCCTATAGTGGCGGCAGGTGGAAAAAAGTGGGAGAAAATGGGTCGTTCAGGCCCATCCGACATGTTCCGGGGTGCCAACAAGCTCACGCTCGATACCAAAGGCCGGCTGGTCATGCCCACCCGGTATCGAGAGCTTTTGCACGAGCGCTGCGCGGGCCGTCTGATCGTCACGGTCGATCACGATGAGTGCCTGCTCATCTACCCGCGCCCCGATTGGGAAGAGAAGGAACGCGTGCTGATGAGCATGCCGACGTTCAACCCGAAGGCGCGCCGCTTGCAGCGGCTGATGGTGGGACATGCGACCGATGTGGACCTCGATGCGCAAGGGAGGATGCTGCTCCCGCCGCAGTTGCGCGAGTTCGCGCATCTCACGCGCGACACGATGCTCATCGGTCAGGGGATGCGCTTCGAGTTGTGGGACGAGGCGCGCTGGAATCAGCGGCGCGATGAATGGCTGGCAAGCGAGGAGACCGGGGGCGATCTGCCCGCGGAGTTTGAGACGCTGTCGCTCTAGTGCCTCCCGGCAGGCCTCGAGGGCGAGAGCGTGAGTGCAACGGCGACCCATGCGGCGGTACTGCTACCGGAAGTACTGACCGCGTTGAACATACGAGCGAGTGGCGCCTATCTGGACGCCACTTTCGGGCGAGGCGGGCATGCAGGGGCGATGTTGGAGAAGCTCAGCGCTGAGGGCCGTTTGCTGTGTCTCGATCGTGACCTGCGCGCCATCGCCGAGGCGCGGGCGCGGTTCGGCGCCGATCCCCGAGTGCATATTTTCCACGCGCCGTTTTCGCGCCTCGCCGCGTGCGCGGACCGGGTACGGGAGGGGCTCGAGCTCGACGGCATACTGCTCGACGTCGGTGTGTCCTCGCCGCAGCTCGACGACCCGGAGCGTGGCTTCAGCTTTCTCAAGGACGGACCGCTCGACATGCGCATGAGCGAAGGGGAGGGCGCGAGCGCGGCGGACGTCGTCAACCGGGCACCCGAGGCGGAGCTCAAGCGCATCTTCCGCGAGTACGGCGAGGAGCGCTTTGCGGGACGCATCGCGCGCGCGATCGTCGCGGATCGGGCGGTGCGGCCCTTCACGCGCACGGGCGAGCTGGCGGGGCTCATCGAGCGCGTGGTGCGGGCGGCGGCGGGCGGCCGCGGCGGCCGGCGCGGGCGCGGCGGATCGGAGGGCGCGCCCGGCGGGGGCGGCGGCGAGCGGTCCAAGCATCCGGCGACGCGCGTTTTTCAGGCGCTGCGCATTCACGTGAACCAGGAGCTCGAGGAACTCGGCGCCGCGCTCGAGGCGGCGCGCTCGAGGCTCGCACCGCACGGTCGGCTCGCGGTCATCTCCTTCCACTCGCTCGAGGATCGCATGGTGAAGCAGTTCCTGCGCCGGCACTCCTCCGTCGATCCGGTGTATGCGGGGCTGCCCGTCATTCCCGCGACGGCGCGCCCGACGTTGCGCCTGGTGGGCAGATCGATCGAGCCGTCGCCCGAGGAAATCGCGCGCAACCCGCGCTCGCGCAGCGCGCGGCTGCGGGTCGCCGAGCGCATCGCGCCCGGGGATGTGGCATGAGCGCGCGCACGCGCAAGATGCTGTGGCTCGCGCTGCCCGCGCTGTGGCTCGCCGTGCTCGGCTCGGCGGTGCAGGTGATCTACGCGCGCCATGCGGCGCGCAATCTGTTCGTGCGCCTGGAGAAGCTCGATGCCGAGCGCGATGCGCTCGACATGGAGTACGGGCGCCTGCAGCTCGAGCAGAGCTCCTGGTCCTCGCATGCCTTCGTCGAGCGCGTCGCGAACGCGAAGCTCAAGATGGAGCTGCCGCAACCGCATGACGTGCGGATCGTGCGACCGTGAAGGCGCTGCGCGGCACCGAGGCGAGCGTCCAGAGCCGCAGCTTCCGCTGGCGCTCGATCACCGTGTTCGCGCTCGTCGTGATCGCGGCCGGCGCGCTCGCGGCGCGCGCCGTAGAGCTGCAGCTGATCGATCACGGCTTCCTCGCGCACCAGGGCGATGAGCGCTCGATGCGGGTCATCAAGATCGCAGCGCACCGGGGCGCCATTCTCGACCGCTCGGGCGAGCCGCTGGCGATGTCGACTCCGGTCGACAGCGTGTGGGTGAATCCGCGCGAGCTGAACGACAACATCGATCAGTTGCCGAAGCTGGCAAGGGCCCTGAAGGAGGAGCCGCAGATTCTTGCCCGCCACATCACCTCGAACCTCGACCGCGAGTTCCTCTATCTCGTGCGGCACATGCCGCCGGAGGAGGCGGCGCACATCAAGGCGCTCGGCATTCCCGGCGTGAATCTGCTGCGTGAGTACCGGCGCTACTACCCGTCGGGCGAGATTGCGAGCCATGTGGTCGGTTTCACCAACATGGACGACGTCGGTCAGGAGGGGCTCGAGCGTCAGTACGACCCGATGCTCAACGGCGAGGACGGCGCGAAGCGGGTGATCCAGGATCTCTATGGACGCACGGTCGAGAACGTCGAGAGCATCCGCGCGCCGCGACCCGGGCGCGACCTGGTCACGAGCATCGACCTGCGCATCCAGTACCTCGCCTATCGCGAGCTCAAGAGCGCGATGCAGGAATACCGGGCGCACGCCGGCTCCGTGATCGTCGTCGACGTCGACACGGGCGAGGTGCTGGCCATGGTAAACCAGCCCTCCTACAACCCGAACGATCGCGAGCAGCTCAAGCCCGCCCTCTACCGCAATCGCGCCGCCACCGACATCTTCGAGCCGGGCTCGAGCGTCAAGCCGTTCGTCATCGCCGCGGCGCTCGCCTCGGGCCAGTATCGCGCCGACAGCCTCGTCAACACCTCGCCGGGCTTCCTGCAGGTGGGCAACAAGGTCGAGGAGGATGAGACCAACCTGGGGACCGTCGACATCGCAACCATTCTCGCGAAGTCGAGCAACGTCGGCATGGCGATGATCGCGCTCTCGCTCAAGCCCGAGCAGATCTGGCAGACGCTGACCAGCCTCGGGCTCGGTCAGACGACCGGCAGCAACTACCCGGGCGAGTCGGCCGGCACGCTCAGCAACTATCGCCACTGGCGCCCGATCGGCATCGCGACGCTTTCGCATGGCTATGGCCTGTCCGTGACGCCGCTGCAGCTCGCGCACGCCTACGCGACGATTGGCGCCGGCGGCATCAAGCGGCCGATCACCTTCGAGCGGCTCGCAGGTCCGGTGCCTGGCGAGCGGGTGATGGACAAGAAAATTGCCTACACGCTCGTCGATCTCATGCAGAAAGTGGTCTCGAGCGATGGGACCGCGGCACGGGCGGCCATTGTCGGCTATCGCGTGTCGGGCAAGACGGGCACCGCCTGGAAGGCGGTTGCGGGCGGCTACTCGACGGATCGCTTCATGGCGGTTTTCGCGGGACTCGTGCCCGCCTCGCATCCGAAGATCGCCACGGTGGTCGTCATCGACGAGCCGAGCGGCGAGCACCAGGGCGGCAAGGTGGCGGCGCCGGTGTTTGCGAGCGTGATGTCGGGAGCGCTGCGGCTCATGGACGTGCCGCCGGATGACCTCAACAATGTGCCGGCCGCACGGCTGGTCGATGCGGGCGGCCATCCATGATTGCGCTTCACGAACTGCTCGAAGGCATCGCGCCCGTGCCGCCCGGGGGCGCTCAAGTGCAGGTGGGCGGCCTCGCGCTCGACAGCCGCGCGGTTCAGCCGGGCGATCTGTTCCTTGCGCTGCCGGGGCGTCGCTCGCACGGCCTCGAGCATGCAGCGGCCGCAGCGGGCGCCGGGGCGCGCGCGATTCTTTTTGACCCGGCGAGCGCGGGCGCCGGGGCGGGCACGGGCGCGGGCGCGGGTGCGGTTGCGCGGGTGGGCAGCGCGGGGGCGCCGGGCGACGCGGGGGCGTCCCGGTCGCCGCCGTCGCTGCCGGCGCCGTCCTCGGCGTCCGCGCCCGTATTGATCGCGCCCGTCCAGGGGCTGGCCGGGCTCGTGGGCCGCATGGCCGATCGCTTCTTCGAGCAGCCGTCGGCGCGGTTGCGCGTGGTCGGCATCACCGGCACCAACGGCAAAACCACGTGCGCCTGGCTCCTCGCGCAGTGTCTCGAGCAGCTCGGCCTTCCGGCGGGCTACGTCGGGACCCTGGGCTGGGGCCGGCCCGGCGCGATCGAGCCTCTCTCGCATACGACGCCCGATGCGGTCCAGGTGCACCGGATGCTCAAGGAGCTGGTGCTCCGCGATGTGCGCTGCGTGGCGATGGAGGTGTCATCGCATGCGCTCGATCAAGGCCGGGTGGATGGTGTGCGCTTCGCGGTCGCGGCCTTCACGAACCTCACGCATGACCATCTCGACTATCACGGCACGATGCAGGCATACGGCGCGGCGAAGGCGCGGCTGTTCGACCGTCCGGAGCTCGAGCATGTCGTCATCAACGTGGGTGATGAGTTCGGCCGGCGCCTCGCCGAGCGCTGCGGCAAATCGCTCATCGCCGTATGGGTGGGCGCGCCGGAAGTGTTCAGTGCGGGAGAGCGCACGCAGACGCTCTACGCGCGCGAGGTCGAGATCGACCTCAAAGGCATCGCGCTCACGGTCGAGGGCTCGCTCGGCCGTGCGACGCTCAAGACGAGGCTTCTCGGCCGCTTCAATGCGCAGAATGCGCTCACGGTGATGGGCTGCCTGCAGGCCCTCGGTGTCTCGCTTCACGAGGCGGCGCGCGCGCTCGCCGGGTGCGAGGCAGCGCCCGGGCGCATGGAGCTGATCGAGTCCGCGCTGCCGGGGCGACCGCTCGCCGTCGTCGACTACGCGCACACCCCGGATGCGCTGGCCAAGGCGCTCGAGACGCTGCGCGAGCACTGCAGCGGCGATCTGTGGTGCGTCTTCGGCTGCGGCGGCGATCGTGATCGATCGAAGCGACCCCTCATGGGCGCGATCGCGGACAGCCTCGCAGACCGCCTGATCGTCACCGACGACAACCCGCGCTCGGAGGCGCCCGAGCAGATCGTGCGCGAGATCGTCTCCGCCTTCCGCGTGCACGAGCCCCGCATCATTCACGACCGGGCCCGTGCCATCGGCACGGCGCTCGCCGAGGCACGCGACGGCGACGTCGTGCTGATCGCGGGCAAGGGTCACGAGGACTACCAGATCTACGGCACCACACGCCGTCGCTTCAGCGATCGGCAGGAGGCTTTGAAGAGCCTGGGAGTGGCGGCATGAAGCGCACGCTCAGGGAGGCGGCACGGGTGGTGGGCGGCGAGCTGCGCGGCGAGGATCGGCCGTACAGCGTGGTATCGACCGACAGCCGCACGCTCACCGCGGGCGCCCTGTTCGTCGGGCTGACGGGCCCGAGGTTCAACGGCGCCGACTTCGTGCCGGCGGCCGCGGCGCGCGGCGCGGTCGGCGCGCTCGTGGAGCGTGAGGTGCAGGGCGTCGCACTCCCGCAGATCCTCGTGCGCGATGCACTCGGCGCCTTGCAGACCCTGGCGCGCGCTTGGCGCGCCGTCTTCACTTTGCCGATCGTCGCGGTCGGCGGCAGCAACGGCAAGACCACCACCAAGGAGATGACCGCCGCGATCCTCGCGCGGCGTGGGCCGTGCCTGGCGACGCATGGCAATCTCAACAACCATATCGGTGTGCCGCTGACGCTGATGCGCCTCGAGCCCTCGCATCTGAGCGCGGTCATCGAGATGGGCGCCAACCGGCGCGGCGACGTCGCCGAGCTCGTCGCGATCGCGCGTCCGAGCGTCGGCCTCATCACCAACGCCGGCGCCGAGCACCTCGAGGGCTTCGGCGATCTGGAAGGGGTGGCGCGCGGCGAGGGCGAGATGGTGGCGGGGCTCGCGCCGGAGGCGACCGCCGTGCTGAACGCGGACGATGCGTACTTCGGCCTGTGGCGCGAGATGGCGCGCGCCGGGCGCACCGTGAGCTTCGGTGTGCGCGCACCG
>Ga0070734_10001333_pt1 | contig 36962 bp, 27 predicted proteins | sample Coa_R1_8_FD_66444 | JGI IMG/M metagenome (GOLD analysis project Ga0070734, IMG submission 66444) | Surface soil microbial communities from Centralia Pennsylvania, which are recovering from an underground coalmine fire - Coalmine... | ecosystem: Environmental > Terrestrial > Soil > Unclassified ...
TCGTCCAGCCGCGCGACACGCCGGTGGAGACGCCGAAGGAGAAGCCCGACCCGGCCGAGGGGCCCGGCGAGCGCGGCGGCGTCAAGGGCGGTGTCATCGGCGGCACCATCGGGGGCACGGTCGGCGGCACCATCGGCGGCCAGATCGGCGGCGTCAAAGGGGGCGTCATCGGCGGCACCGTCGGCGGCACGGGCACCCACAAGCCCGACTTCGAGGCGCCGGCCTTCGGGTGGCAGCGCAAGCTGAGCGGCGACGATCCCAGGCTCCCGGCCTACCTGGCGAGCCGAGGGGCGGGCGTCTACCACGTGCTGCTGCAGATCTGCGTGAGCGCCTCGGGCGGCGTCGACGGCGCGAAGGTGCTCCACGGCGACGACCCCGGCCTGGGACAGGCCGTGAGCGAAAAGGTCAAGACCTGGCGATTCCGACAGAAGCTGACCGGCGCGGGCACGCCCGTCCCCTTCTGCTTCGTGTGGAACTTCGAGTTCAGGAACGAGTGAGCACCCGTCGACGGAGATAGAGACATGGACTTCACGCTGGTTGGCCTCTGGAACGAGATGGGCTTCACCGCCCGCGCGGTCGTCGTGGTGTTGATCGTGATGTCGCTCTACGCGCTGGCGATCGCCGGCGATCGGCTGCTGGTGTTCCGGCGCGGGCGGCGCCTGTCGCGCGGGTACGTCGAGGCGCTGGCGCCGCTGGTCGAGGCGGCCGGCCGGCTGCGCGAGGCGGTCGGCCTCGACAAGAGGTACGTCGGCAGCCCCGTGGCCAAGGTGATCGGCGCCGGTCTCCACGAATACGCCCGCGGCCTGGACCGCCCAGCCGGCGCGTCCGCCCCCGCGCCCTTCGACGTGGCGGAGATCGTCAACCGGGTGATGGAGCGCAGCAAGGAGCGCGAGCTGGCCGGGCTGCGGCGCGGGATGCCGGTGCTGGCGACGGTCGCCTCCTCGGCTCCGTTCGTCGGTCTGTTCGGCACGGTCGGCGGGATCATCACCGCCTTCCAGAAGCTGGCCGATCCGACCAAGGGGGGCGGCGGGATCGGCACCGTCTCCGCCGGCATCGCCGAGGCGCTCATCACCACGGCGGTCGGCCTGGGCGTGGCCATCATCGCCGTCTGGTTCTACAACTACTTCACCGCGCGCATCGACGACCTGACCATCGACATCGACGAGACCGCCAGCGAGCTGGTCGACACCATCCTGCGCGGGGGCGCCGTGTGACCGAGGACGACAAGCTCGGGAGCCCTGGGAGGGTTCCCGCACCGCCGCGCCGGCGCCGGCACCTCTCGATGAAGCGCCACCCCAAGGGGCAGGTGCGGGCCGAGATCAACGTGACCCCGCTGGTCGACGTGACGCTGGTGCTGCTCATCATCTTCATGGTGGTGACGCCGATGATCGTCCGCGGCGTGAGCGTCGAGCTGCCGATCACCAGCCACCACGACCGCAAGAACGACGACAACAAAGATCTGATCGTTTCAATCAACGCGAGCGGCGACGTCTTCCTCAACGCCGACAAGGTCCCGCTGGGACAGTTGACGGCCGCGGTGGCCGAAGAGCGCCGCCGTTATCCCGACAAGGGCGTGTTCGTCAAAGCCGACCGACGCATTCGTTACGGCGCCGCGCGCGAGGTGATGGAGTCGATTCACCGCGCCGGCATCGAGGACGTCCAGCTGGGCACCGAGGAGCAAAAGGCGCGCTGATGGCGTTCGCGGTCGGCAACGGCAAGCGCGGCCCCCAGGCGGACATCAACGTCACGCCGCTCATCGACGTGGTGCTGGTGCTGCTCATCATCTTCATGGTGATGACGCCGGTGATGCTCAAGGAGCTGGTGGCCAAGGTGCCGCAGAAGCAGACCGAGAACGTCCCGCTGCCCCCCGGCGAGTCGACGATCGTCGTCGAGCTGGGCGCCCAGGACCAGCTGGCGCTCAACGGCGAGCCGGTGGCCCCCGAGGCGCTGGGCGCCAAGGTGGCCGATCGGCTGGCGCACGATCGCCAGAAGGTGGTCTTCTTCAAGATCTCGGACGACGCCAGCTACGGCCGGGCCGTGCAGGTGATGGACCTGTGCAAGGGCGCCGGCGCCAAGACGCTGGGAATCGTCACCAAGGACGAGCGCTGAGCGGCGCCGCCAGGATTCCGTCAACTGACGGCGGTTCCGTCAACTGCGCCGCGAAAAGTACGCCTCCCAACGACGCGCAACCGACGGGTCGCAGGCGGTGTGGGTCAAGAAACCACGGGAGCCGCCGAATTCACAGGGAGTCATATCACTGTTACGATGCGCCCACTCCGTGTTCCGTCTCACGCGCTCGAGTCGATCCCACTGGCCACAAGGAGCCCTAATGAAACGGCCGTTCCCTCGGTTTGAGGTCCTGGGCCTCACCGTCGCGCTCGTCGGCGTCGCCTGCACGCCCAACAACTCGGTCCAGCCTGGCGCGCCGGTCCTCATGGAGATGGAAGTGGTCGAAAATGGCGGCTACAACATCACCACCGTCACGGCCATGACGTCGGGCTGCCCGGCCGGCACCACGGACGGGGTCGGCTGCGCCAGCGCGGACCCCGCCTGCCAGCAGCTGACCACCAACATCCTCTGTCACTGCGTGGCCGGCGCCACCCCGACGACGACGACGACGCCCGCCGACGCGGGCGCGGCCGACGCCGGCGCCGCCGACGCCGGCATGTCCGACGCCGCTGCCACGCCGAAGTTCGACGGGGCCTGGAGCTGCTCGTTCGCGCCCACCGCGACCGTCCTCTACGTCTTCGATCGCCTGCTCTACACGCCGCCGCTCGAGCCCGGCGATTCGGGCACCGTCAGCGATCTCTCGATGAGCACCTTCGACCCGCAGCCGACGACTCCGGTGGCGCTGCTGGGCGACTACGCCTCGAACGGCTCGCCCAACGAGGTCGTCTTCCCACTGCTGGGCGACTTCCGCTCCGACGGTCCGAGCATCCTCTTCGCCGCCGCCCCGACGCTGCCGAGCAACAACACCATCACCGTCACGCTCGACAAGACCAAGGTCCTGGCCAAGGACGGCCGCACCCCGTTCACGGGCTCCGGGCCTCTCATCGACGGCACGCTCAAGTTCTTCACCACGAAGTTCATCGCGACGGTCGCCGGTCCGCCGGCGCCGATGGGCGCGGCCGACGCCGCCCCGATGCTGCCGCTGCCGGACATGACGCCCGCGACCGTCGTGTTCTCGAACCTCATCGACCCGGCGACGATCGGCACGCACATCACGGTGGGCGCGGTCCCGACCGGCAGCGCCGCCGGAACGCAGCCGACCCCCGTCGCGGTCGACGTCGCCTCGATGGACGGAATCAACGTCACCATCACGCCGAAGGCGACCTGGCCCGCGAGCTCGGACATCACGATCACCGTCGACGCCGCCACCGCTGACCTGGTCGGCGACACCCTGGGCACCGCGACCCCGGCGACCTTCTCCACGAGCGCGATGTGACTGGCGCCAATCTGGTCCACCACCCCCTGACCCTGACGCACCGAAAGAGAGGACAGATGACCCGGATTCGGATTGGTGCAGCGGCCCTGGGACTCGCTCTGCTGGCGCTCGCCGGCACGGCTCAGGCGCAGGAGCAAACGGGGCGCATCACCGGACGCGTGACCGATCAGGACACCAGCCTGCCGCTGGGCGGGGTGACGGTCATCGTCGTCGGGCCGCAGGGCGAGGACGCCGTCGTCACCAACGACAAGGGCGACTACACCTTCACGGCCCTCCCGATCGGCACCTACGTGATCCGGTTCTACGCCGCCAACGCCACGACCCAGGTCGAGCAGTCCGGCGTGATGGTCGCCGCCGACCGGATGGTGCGCGTGAACGCCAAGATCGCCGGCGCCGGCGCCACCGCCGCGCAGCAGACCTACCTCATCGCCAGCAAGGCGCCCACCATCGACATCGGCAGCGCCCGCATCGGCGCCCAGTTCGACTCGCAGTTCACCCAGAACGTCCCGCTCGGCCTCACCTACGGCGACGTCATCGAGCGCGCCCCGGGCGCCTTCGTCGACGGCAGCGGCAACGTCTCGATCGGCGGCGCGACGGGCCTCGAGAACATCTACCTCATCAACGGGATGAACGCGACGGGCGTCCGCTACGGCAACCTGGAGAGCGGCGTCTCCGGCATCGGCGGCGGCACCAATCTCCCCACCGAGTTCCTCAGCCAGATCGACGTCAACAGCGGCGGCTACCAGGCCGAGTTCGGCGGCGCGATGGGCGGCGTCATCAACACCGTGCTCAAGTCGGGCTCGAACGAGTTCCACGGCAGCGTGTTCGGCTACTGGTCGCCCTACTGGCTCTCGGGCACGCCGAACGTGGTCGTCTCCGTCAACAACGCGCTGGCCGGCCAGCGGAAGCTCGACTTCAGCGACATGCTGGGCGCCGAGGTGGGCGGGCCGATCATCAAGGACAAGCTCTTCTTCTGGGTCGGCTTCGCGCCGCAGATCGCCGACACGCACGTGCTGCGCCTGACGTACGCCCAGCAGCAGGATCCGAACAACCCGGGCCAGCCGCTGCTCGATCCCAACGGAATCCCGGTCACCAAGCAGGTCGACTGGACGGCGCGTATCCCCGAGACGCACCGGACGTACAACTTCGCCGGGACGCTGGACTGGATCCCGCTCCCCGACAACAAGCTGACCCTCAGCATCTACGGCACGCCCAGCTTCAACCAGGAGCTGAAGAACCAGTTCGGCATCAACGCCATCGCCTCCGACCCGCGCACCGCCGTCGAGGACCTGACGCGCTCGAACACCGACGTGAGCGCGCGCTGGCTCTCGAAGCTGTACGACCGCCGCTGGCAGATCGAGGCGCTGGCCGGCATGCACAGCGAGTACCTCTACACCCGCTCGCCGTACAGCGACCTCAACAGCCTGAACGAGGTCCAGTACGGCGGCTCGAACCTCTGGGACCTCGAGCGCGCCACCGGCTGCGCGCCCGATCCGACCACCGGGTTCCAGCCCTGCCCCGTCTCCCCCTTCTACCAGACCGGCGGGTTCGGCGAGATCGACAAGTACTCGGCGTACCGCTGGACGGGCGAGATCAAGTCGACCAACATCTTCGAGGGTGGCGGCCACCACGAGCTCAGGTACGGCTGGCACATGGAGTACGCGACGTTCGATCTCGACCGCGAGTACTCCGGGCCGGCGCCCGGCTCGCACGCCTTCGAGCAGCTCTTCCTGCCGGGCAACGCCAGCGGGCTGCCGGGGAACTTCTACAACACCACCACGCTGTTCGGCCTCAGCCCGAACGAGACGGCGGCCATGCACGGCGATCTGACGGCTCCGCCCGACTACGTCGACAGCCTGCACGCCTTCGTGAAGAGCCTCTCCGACGCCTTCTTCCTGCAGGACAGCTACAGCCCCAGCAAGCTGCGCAACCTGACCATCAACGCCGGCCTCCGGTACGAGATGCAGTCGCTGTACGGCAACGACGGCTCGGCGATCTTCGACACCCACAACTGGGCGCCCCGGCTCTCCGCCGTGTACGATCCGTTCAACGACGGCCGCTCGAAGGTGTCGGTCTCGTACGGCCGCTACTACGAGCAGGTGCCCGTCGACGTGGCCGCGCGCTACTTCGCGGGCGAGAACTCCATCCAGCAGTACGGGTTCCTCAACACCTGCGCCCCCACCGTGCAGAACCCCTACAGCTGGACCGGCAGCGCCGACTACAAGCAGTGCCCCGGGTCGGCGGCCCTGGGCACGAACCCGCTGTTCAACAGTGAGTTCGCCCAGCAGAACATGCAGGGCCAGTACTACAACGAGGTCGTGGCCACCGCCGAGCGCGAGGTAATGGAGGACATGACCGTCCGCCTCGACTACCAGCATCGCTGGCTGGGGAACATCATCGAGGACGGGTACGGGCCGGGCTTCGGCCCCGGCGTCCTGGCCAACCCGGGCAACGTCTCGACGGGGCTGAACGCCGCCCAGGATCAGGTCAACGCGGCGATCGCCTCTGGCAATCAGGCGGCCATCCAGCAGGCGCAGTACGTCCTGGCCACGCTGCAGCAGCTCAACGCCGCCCCCAAGCCGGAGCGGACGTACGACGCCATCACGGCCTCTGTCAACAAGCGGTTCTCCAAGAACTGGCTGGCGCGCGCGGCCTACACCTACTCGCGCCTGGTCGGCAACTACGAGGGGCTCTACCAGAACGAGACCAACTACATCGCCCCCAACGGCAACAACGCCTACGACGCACCGGAGCTCTTCGTCAACCAGAACGGCCGGCTGCCCAACGACCGCCCGCACCTCTTCCACCTGGACGGCTTCTATCGCCACGACATCGGGAAGGGGCGCCTGACGTTGGGCTTGTCCTTCACTGCCCGCTCGGGCATGCCGCGGAACTACATCTCCAACCTGGAGCCGGGGACCGCCTATCAGATCGTGATGCTCCTGCCGCGCGGCGACGCCGGCCGCACGCCGACCGTCACCCAGCTGAACGGCAAGATCGCCTACGGGCGGCCGGTGGGCCACAACATGTCGCTGGAGGGCTTCATCGACCTCTTCAACATCTTCAACCAGCAGACGACGCTTCAGACCGATGATAACTACACGTTCGACGCGGCCCCGCCGATCGTCAACGGCACGGTCCAGGACTTGAAGTTCGCCAAGAACAGCGGCGGTGCGCCCATCACCAAGAACGTGAACTTCGGCCAGCCGATCGCCTATCAGGATCCGTTCAGCGCGCGCCTCGGCCTTCGTCTGAGCTTCTAGCCCCCGGACGTCGGGGCCCGCTTCTTTCATTCGCGATGGTCGGATGAAAGAACCTCGAGTCTCGCCGTTGATGAGGTGATCCTCGCCAGCCAGACGGCGCAACGCGAGGAGTGGGGGACGGCACACATGGCTCGAGATCTGATGGTCACCAGTCCGGTGATGCGAGGGGACGACGTGCTCGCGGTGCAGACGCGGCTCGCGGCGCTGGGATACGCGCCGGGCCCGATCGACGGGGCGTATGGACCGACGACCGCCGCCGCCGTGAAGGACTTCCAGGCCGGCCGCGGCCTCGACGTCGACGGCAAGGTGGGCCCCCAGACGCTGGCCGCGCTGGAGGCCAGCCCCGCCCCGCCCGGTCCGCCCCGTCCGGCCAGCTCGCTGGGCGTCGCGGCCCTGGCCGAGGCGGCCAGGCACCTCGGCGTCACCGAGAATCCGCCCGGATCCAACCGAACGCCGTTCGGTGTCTGGTTCGGCGAGGACGGCGTCCCCTGGTGCAACATCTTCGTCAGCTACTGCTTCAGCGTCGGCGCCGGGTACACCATCTGCGACGGGTTCTCGGGCGCGGGCGTGAAGCCCGGGAAGGGGTGCGCCTACGTCCCGACGACGGAGCACTGGCTGTCCGCGACCGGCATGTGGGTCGGCCGCACCGACCCGCAAGCCGGGGACATCGCCATCTTCAACTGGGACGGTGGCGAGCCGGACCACATCGGCATCGTCCAGCAGAACGTGGGAAACGGCGTCTTCACCACGATCGAGGGCAATACCTCGGTCGGCAACAACTCGAACGGCGGCGCCGTCATGCAACGTACCCGGCACATCCTCCAGGTCGACGGCTTCGGACGGGTGCAGGCAAACCCGTGAACGACCGCGGCCGCATCTCCGGCCCTTGAAGTGGGGCGCCCGGAAGCGGCGGTCCGGTCCTCGAATCCGCCGCCGCTTCCAGGGCCCGCCGCCGTCGCGTCAGGTCGCCGTCAGCGCGGCGCCGAGCGCGGCCCGGGTCTGGGGGCCCACGATTCCGTCGACGACCAGGTTGTGCGCCTGCTGGAACGCCTTCACGGCGGCCTTGGTCTTGGGGCCCATGCGCCCATCGACCACCAGCGGCGGGTTGGCCACCTTCAGGTAGTTCAGCGCCTCCTGGATCCCGACGTTGGTCTGGAGGTTGAAGGGGGGCGCTCCCGGCGGTGACACGTGCCCCCCGATGGCGTCGAAGTCGGCGATCAGCGAAGCCCAGTCCACCCCGTTCGGCGCGCGCGTCTGACCCTTGGCCAGCTGATCCGGGGTGAGGAGGACGTAAGCCGCTCCGTTCGCGGACGGCGTGAAGTAGGTGCTCATGGCGTTCCAGGTCACGGTTCCGAGCAGCCCCCAGGTATCGATGGTCACCCCGGCGGCGGTGTAGCCAACGGCGATGACACAGTGGCCATTGTCCGGGACCGCTGGACCGGCCACGTCCCAGGTGAATTTGCTGTCCGACGGCATCGGGTTGACCCAGGCGTCCGGAAGCTCGACGCCGAGGTAGAGGTTCTCGAACAGGTAGAGCGCGGACCTCAGCTCGTCGGCGTTGGTGGCGTCGACACTGAGCCACCCGAGCGGCCGCGTGCCGTTGGCGAAGCCGTTCTGCAGCCAGTAGTTGAGGGCCGTCGGCTCGTCGCATCCCTGGTCGGTGCTCGGATCCGCCGGATCATAGCCGCCGATGGCGCTGTAATCCTTGATCAGCTGGGCGGTGTTGGCCGTGAACAGGTTTCCAGCGTTGCCGGTCTCGGTGGCGACGACGTGGTAGGCGCCGGCGATGACGCAATCCCCGAGCTTGTCGTTCAGATAGACGTTCGACAGCGCCGGCTGCCCCTTCGGGCTGTAGTCCGCCGTGGGCGGCGCGGGTGGCAGCGTCCCCCGCAAGTAGTTGGTCAGCTTCAGCCGGGGCCCCGTCGCGACGGGCCGGCGTCGCCCGAACTTCACCCGGCCGCCAGGGCCGAGGTGCGGTGCAGAGATGGACTTGATGCTCATGGTCGCCTCCTGGATGAAAGGGATCTGTGCGACGCCTCACCTCCCCCGGGCGACTCGCCGCGTACCTCCACCTAGAAACGGGCTCGACACCAAAACTATTCGAAGATGCGCGAAATTTTTCTCCTGCCGCAGGCCGACCGGGCTGGCCGGCCGCAGGACGGCGGCTGACCGGCAGACGGTCGCGTTCGGCGGCCCGAGCCCGTAGAACCGGGCGCAGACGCTGGCATTCCCTTCGCAATGTCGGGTGGCATGTTCGCGCGTGTCGCCTCCGCCGCGGTGGTGGGGATCGAGGCCGCTCCGATCGACGTCGAGGTCGACGTCGCCGTCGGGCTCCCCTGCTGCAACATCGTCGGGCTGGCGGACGCCGGCGTGCGGGAGGGGCGGGTGCGGATCCGGGGCGCGCTGGAGAACTGCGGGTTCAAGCTGCCGCCGCGCCGGATCACGGTCAACCTGGCCCCGGCCGATCTCCGCAAGGACGGGGCCGCCTATGACGTCCCCATCGCGGTCGGCATGCTCTGCGCGGCGGGCGTCGTCGACGCGGAGGCGCTGGTGGGGACGCTGTTCGTGGGGGAGCTGGCGCTCGACGGGTCCCTGCGCCCGGTGCGCGGCGTGCTGCCGATCGCCGCCTGGGCGCGCGCCCGCGAGCTGCGGCGGATGGTGGTCCCGCCCGAGAACGCCGGCGAGGCGGCGGTGGTCGGCGGCGGCTGCGAGGTTCGCGCCCCACGCCACCTGGGCGAGCTGGTGGGCCTCCTGCGGGGCGAGGCGGGCGAGGCGCCGCCGCGCCCTGCGCCGATGCCGGCGCCGGCGCGTCCGGTCCCCGATCTCGGCGACGTACGCGGGCAGGAGGTCCCGCGCCGCGCGCTGGAGATCGCGGCCGCGGGCGGGCACAACCTGCTGTTCGTCGGGGCGCCCGGGTCGGGCAAGACGATGCTCGCCCAGCGGCTGCCCGGCATCCTGCCGCCGCTCACCTTCGACGAAGCGCTGGAGACGACCATGGTGTACTCCATCGCCGGCCTGCTGGGCGGCTCGTCGCTGGTCGAGGCGCGTCCGTTCCGCGCCCCTCACCACACCATCTCGCCGGCCGGGATGATCGGCGGCGGTCCGAACGTGCGGCCGGGCGAGATCGCGCTCGCCCACAACGGCGTCCTGTTCCTCGACGAGCTGCTCGAGTACCCGCGCTCGGTGCTGGAGAGCCTGCGCCAGCCGCTCGAGGACCGCCGGGTGACGATCGTGCGCGCGCGCCGCGCCGCCACCTACCCGACCGACTTCATGCTGGTCGCCGCGCTCAACCCCTGCCCGTGCGGCTACCTCGGCAGCGCCGTGCGCACCTGCACCTGTTCGACCGCCGCGATCGGGGCCTACCGCGCGCGCCTCTCGGGGCCGCTCGTCGACCGTGTCGATCTGCACGTCGACGTCCCCGCCCTCCCCTACCAGCAGCTCGCCGAGACCGAGCCGGGCGAGTCCACATCGGCCGTGCGCGCCCGCGTGGCCGCGGCCCGCGAGCGGCAGCGCGCTCGGGGCGGCGGCTGGAACGCGCGCCTCTCGGCACCCGCGCTCGCCCGCGTGGCGCCCATCGACGCCGCCGGCCACGCGCTGCTCGAGCGCGCGGCCAGCCGCCTCGGCCTCTCGGCGCGCGCGCTCACCCGCGTCCGGCGGGTGGCCCGCACGATCGCCGACCTCGAGGGGAGCGCCGCCGTCTGCGCTCGTCACCTCGCCGAAACGCTCCAGTACCGCGTGCTCGATCAACCAACAACCGTGACCTGACCCAGGAGGCAGACATGTCCAGCATCAAGGAGAAGATGAAGGCGGTGGCCGGCGCGATCGCCGCCATCGAGAAGCAGTTCGGCAAGGGGGCGATCATGCCGCTCGACGGCGGCGAGATCACCGAGGTCGACGTCATCCCGACCGGCTCGGTCGGCCTCGACGTGGCGCTCGGCGTCGGCGGCCTGCCGCGCGGGCGGGTGATCGAGATCTACGGCCCCGAGTCGTCGGGCAAGACGACGCTCACGCTGCAGGCAATCGCCCAGGCCCAGCGGGCGGGCGGCGTGTGCGCCTTCATCGACGCCGAGCACGCGCTCGACGTGGGGTACGCGCGCAAGCTGGGGGTTCGCAGCGAGGACCTACTGGTCTCCCAGCCTGACCACGGCGAGCAGGCGCTGGAGATCGCCGACAAGCTGGTGGCCACCGGCGCCGTCGACCTGATCGTCATCGACTCGGTCGCCGCGCTGGTCCCCAAGGCGGAGATCGAGGGCGAGATGGGCGACGCCCACATGGGGCTGCAGGCGCGCCTGATGAGCCAGGCGCTCCGCAAGCTGACCGCCGCCACCGCCAAGAACAACACCGCGGTCGTCTTCATCAACCAGCTGCGTACACCTGACCAACGGCGGGGCTGGCTGCTGCGATCGAAAGACTGGCGCGGAGCCCAGAACGCTCGAATATCACAGCGTGTTCTGCCCCGACGACCAGCGCCCGCACGAGATCACGACGATCCTCCGTTGTCGCACTTCCGAGCCGGTTTTTAAGCGTTTTGATAGCTGCATTTAGCTCAATGGCGGTCTGCTCACGCGTCGCTCGCTCGTTCGTCGCAGACCCAAGAGCTGCGATCGAACTCTCCACCTCCCTGCGATCCTTCGACAGACGCAAGAGCTCTTTGTCCAGTGAGGCTTCCGTGATCAAGCCACGGCCGAAGCGCTCAAGTACGATCTCCTCTGCCCTCGCGAGGTGCTTAGACCTTGCCTTCAGGCGCGCGAGTGCGTGCAGCCTCGACTCTCTATCACGATCCCCTCCGCCCTCGGCCGTCGCCCGTTCCAGGAGATCCTCACGGATGACGGAATGGACGATCGCCTCCCAGACCTTCTTGTCTATTTCGTCAGATCGGAACACAGGCAGGAAACACCGGGACTCGTCGGGCTTCGGCCGTCGGCGACGTGAGCAGGCATAGAAGAAATTGCGCCGAGTGCCCTTACGCGTGCGCCAAGAACCGCTCGAGATGCAGACGATCCGTCCGCCACAAAGGCCACAAGTGGAGAGCCCTTGCAGCAGGTAGCCATGTGGCGAACGCAGCTGTCCGCGGCGACCTGATCGAAGAAGTGCAGCGTCTGCCCGAGCGTACAGGTCGTCGTCGACGAGTGGAGGCACATCGACCGTCTGGGCCCGAGCCTTGTTCGCGATCCACTTGCCCAGGTACGTGCGCGCCCGGACGATCTGGTGTACCCGCTCCCGGTTCCATACGCCGGGAGCTCGATGACCGGACTTGCTCGGCCGTGCCCGGGGAACACCGCGACCCTGCAGGTCGCGGGAGATAGCCTCACAAGTCTGGCCGTCGCCGACTCGCTTGAAGATCTCGACCACTATGGGACCGAGCTCGGGATCGACGGTCCAGGTCGCGGTCTCACGGTCGTATAGGTAACCGAACGGCGTTGGTCCTGCGGGCTTCTTGCCCCTCCGGATCGCCTCGTCCTTTCCGCGAAGGATGCGCTCACGGTGCTTCCGGTTGGCCTCGGCGGCGAAGAATGTGCCGAGACTCGACATAAGATCTCCGACCGAAGATCGGAGGTCCAACATCTGCCCCGTCGACGAGACAGCTAGTTGGACACCCGCGCGCTGGAATGCCCCTAGAACTTCTCCGCGCTCACGGAGGTCCTCGGACCTCGTCAGCCGGTCCAGATCGACGACCACCACGACGTCGAACACGCCCAGAGAGGCATCGTGGATGAGGCGTGTGAAGGCCGTTCGCTTGGCGAGAAACCCTTCCTTAGCCGTGCGGCCATCATCCAGGTAGGTCTCGGCGGGCTTGACGAGCGTCCAGCCCCGCGCACTGACGAACGCAGGCAGCGTCGTGAGCTGGGAAGCGATCGTATGTCGGTCGCGCTGTGCGTGAGATGACACGCGCGCGTAGATGACGGCTCGGAGACCAGTCGACGTAGCATCAGCCGACATCGTGGCCGGCGATCCGCTTGAGAATGCGCGTGAGTTCTGCGACCGCGTACTCATCGTCCGTCCGAGCGAAGGATAGCTGGAGTCTAAGGGCAGATGCCGGCGATGCGCTACCCGTTCTTACCGGAGGCCCGCGAAGAGATCACAGCGGCGGGAATGGAGAGATCTGTGGAGTCGGAGACGGAGACCATGCGCGTGGTCACCGTCGGTGGGAGCCGCCGATCACTCCGCCGAGGAGCCGCGGCAGGTAGCCGTGGAGAGGGGCGCCTCACGGCCGGTCACCTCTTCTAGACTCTGTGGCCCGAGCGGGCCCCCGATGTCGAGCCAGGCTCGACGCGAACGAGCGCCAAGTGGTAACCGCTCCAAACACATCCGAGTTATCGAGATCGATTCCGATAGAGGGACCTTGAATTCGAACAGGCACCTGCACCGGTGGCTTGGAGCGGTCGCTGCCACGCCCCGGCGAGAAGGTCGGCTGATTGGAAAAGCCCCCGACCTTCAGAGGACCAGAGCCGCGCCACGATCGATGGATTCGGGTTCAGGTTCTTGTACCCGCAAGTGTGTGGAAGTTCGATTCGCCAGTCCAACGTCGACTGGCTTGACCCTCGCCCGCCTTGACCTGCAGAGAGGCTGCGATAGGGTGCCGAATCCATGAACAGCATCGAAAGCTTCGTCGAAGAGTTCACGAGCCGGCTCGCGGCTTTGGTTGAGAGTCAGACGCTAGAACGCGCCCGCGAGGCCGTCGAGAGCGCGCTCGGCGGTACAAGAGGGGGACGCGCCCCGAAGGTTTCTGCCATCGCCTTGAGCCGAAACCCGAGGAAGAAGCTCCCGAAGCAGTTCTGTCCGGTCCCCGGTTGTAAAAACCTCGCCGCTCCCGTCTTCGGAATGGTCTGCTCGGAGCACAAGGGCGTGGCGAAAGCCAAGATCAAGAAGTACCGGGAGGCCCGGCGTGCTGCCAAGCTCGGCGCGAACGCTTCGAAGACGAGGGCCGTCAAGTCGAAGAAAAAGAAGCGCTCCAAGATCGTCCGGAAACCCAAGAAGATGCTGAATCGAGCCACGAAGACGGCCGCCCGGAAGATGCCAGTCGCGCGGCCGAAAGCGCCGAAAAGGACTCCGCAGAAGGCCTCGTCCAAGGTAGCCCAGGCGCCGGCGGCGTCGCCCCCGATCACCGCAGCCGCGGCGTAGCGCGAACCCGACTGCCCGTTAGGACCGTGGGTCCTCAGGTAGGCAACAAGACGCCGGCCACCTATTCGTGCAGAGCGACGCCCTACCAGGGGATGCCCACCCGGTTCCAGATCCAACCCCACATCCGCCAGAACCCCAAGGCCGCCGTTCCTCCGGCGAGCGCGAACCAAAGCTGCTGCCGGTGAGGCGGCGCAAACTGCCCCGCGACATCGGCGACGGTAAGAGCCAAGGCGAAGGTAAAGGCAACCTGCGCTCCCAGCGCAGTCAGGCGAAGGGCCATCCTGAAGCGTGGCGGCGGTTCGCTCGAAAGTGGCATCCCAGGCCTCCTCGGTGATCACGACTTGTGTACGTAGTAGGCGGGTCGAATCATCCATAAGAGGGAAGCGCCTTCCGATCGCTTGCCATCTCCGCCCCGCTGGCCGCTCACGCGGCTACCGCGCCCTATAGCGTGATAGTTAGCGTAGTGACTCATGACTTGTCGGCTGGTTATTCACATTCCCGCGAAGGCGGGCCTTGAGCGCGACGCTCTGACAGAGTTGAAGAGCGCGATTGCTCGTGTCCTGGCTCCGGAGCATTCGATTCAAGGCCACGCTCAGGGAAAAGGCCACCTGATCCTGACCATTCACTCAGAGGATCCCCAAGGCACCTGGGAAAGGGCGAAGAGCGCGATCGCCGAACCGGCCCTTTCGACGACGTACGTTTTCTATGCACCACTTGATGCGCCCAAGGAACAGGGAAGCGAGCGTTGGCTTTGGCCGCCACTCATACCGCGACCTGGCGACTGACGGATTCTCGGCGCGCCGCCAGGCCCGCGGAAGGCTTGTATCACTGAGGGTGTGCTCGTCGAACGCCTTCACCGGTGGGCGCGCAAGGGATAGATCGGCGCGGATTGGTTCGACTCCGGCCCCCGAACCGGGCGCTCACCTCGCGCTCCGAGCCACGTGTCCTACCGGGCTCGGCGAGCGCGCACATGGCTCGCCCCGAGGGCCGGCCCTCGCTGCTCTTCCGCCGCGACATGCGATGGGCAGAAGGTCGTCCCAGCCGACCCCGTCGCTCTGATGGAGTCAGCCAACTGCTCGTCGCTGGGATCATGACGTTCGCCAGCGACCATTTTCAGAATGACAGGAGCGAGGGAGCGCGCCGGTCAGGCACAGCTCGGACCGGAGTGCGGCGCGGGCATTGAGGACCCGAGCCCACTTTTCGCTATTATGTCCGCGTGCCGAGTGTTTTCCTAAGCCACTCATTTCACGACGCCGCTGAAGCGAAGAAGCTCTGCGATCGCCTGTCGGCCGAAGGGATTTTCGTCTGGCTGGCGGAAGCTCAGCTACTGCCGGGTGATTCCTTAATCCCCAAGATCCAAGATGCGATTCGGGAAGTCGACTTCGTCGCGGTGCTGCTTTCGAAAGCGTCCGTGGGTTCGGCGTGGGTTGCGAAGGAGGTGCAGGTCGCCCTTAACGAGGAAATAGCTGGCCGACGCGTGATCGTAGTGCCGATCATCTTGGAGCCGTGCGACGTTCCTGCGTTCCTAGCTGATAAGGTCTATGCCGACCTAAGCGACGATTTTGAGCTGGCGATGGCGCGACTCATCGAACGCTTTCATCCAGCAGTTCCAGGCAGCCGGACGCGCAAGAGTCACGCACAGCGACTCTTGTCGCTCGGGTTCGACCGCTGGATCACGGCTGACCGTCCGCCCGCCCATCTGCTGCGACCGGAGGATGTCCGGGACATAGTGCGCCACTTAGAGATCGACCGCCTCGCTCCTGGGATAACGGATTACCTAGTAGAAAGCACGATCAGCGCGCTCGGGGCGGCGACCTTCGACGTCGCGCCGCTGGCAACCCGATTCAACGCCCCGCCGCGCGATGTGCTGGAGCGCCGCTTTGCGCCGCTGCTGTCGCATCACGCCGCGAACACACGCATCGGAACAGCTCGTTTCCTCGGAGCCATCGCCGCCGCGGGTGACCTACTGTTGCAGCGAATACCCAAGGAAACCGACCCATGGATCCGACGTGCTCTCCTTGAAGCCTACGAGGGTTCCCATGTCCTGACACCCGCCCAAGCGACCGCGATCCTGCGGACTACCGATCGTAACGACTGGTGGACCGTCGGTCGCGCCCTCCAGGCTCTTCCGGGCACGCTCGGCGCTTGCATCATTTCGGATGGAACTGGCTTCGCCGCGGATCTCGGGCGGCTCGCTGCGGCAGCGGGCTGCGAGGTCGCGCTTGCGACCGACTTTGAAGACTGGAGCGATGTGGATCATCGCTCGAGTCCGTTGTCCGGTTTCTCCCTCGTCGTCCTCGTTCGGGGTGAACACTATTCGCGGGAAGAGAGCCGGCCACTTTATGAGGCCCTTATCTCGTACGTGCAGCAGGGTGGGTCTTTATTTGCGACGTCATGGGTTGCCTGGGAAGCGGCTGCCGATCTCGCCATGCGCTCGCTCTTGCCAGTGATTCATGCTGGAACGTCGTTCGACGAAGATGTCGTTCGCACTATCGTCTTTCATGCCGGAACGACGCCCGACCCGGAGCTCTCTCTCCCAATACATTCCTTGTCGGTCCGCGGGTCGTTCGAACGGCTCCTGATGGCGCCCGACGGCGTCGCTATGCTGAGAATTGCCGAGGACGACAGCCCTTTCTTGGCACTTCGTCATGCAGGACAAGGCCTTGTTGTCTACCTCAACGTCTGCCAACACTACTGCGGGAACCATCGTAGCCTTCATATGCGGACTCCGGTGAGCACGATGCCATCGCCCCTCACAAACCAGCCGCAGCTATCGGACACGATACAATCCGTCCTGAGCTGGCTCGCAACCGCCTCGCGGAGGACCACGCACCCGGCGAATCAGTCATGACGTCTCACCCGCAGCCCGACGGCGCCGACGACACGCGCGCTTCGAGCTGGTACGGGCAGTTGTTCGACTCTCTACCGGTGCCACTCCTCTTGTTGGAACCTGGAGTGCGTATTTGGTTCGCGAATCGCGCCTGCGTGGCGCTCGACGGAGGTCCGCTGCCACGTGGCATCCTTCTGCGCGAGACAGCGCTGTTCGAAGCTCTCCGAGACGAACGAGGCGCGTCGCTCGCGCGCCGAAGACATCGATCCCCATTCGAGCGGCAGGCAGCTTCAGGGTCGCCACTTTCTTTTGAAGACTCCCAGTCAGCAGCGGTGGCTGGCGCCCACCACAGCCCTCATTCCACGAATCTCCGACGGCCCCGAACTCGCCGCGCTCATCCTGCACGAGATCACCGCGCAGATTCAGAGCCAGAACGATCTCGAGCGTGCAACCCTCTTACAGGACCAGTTCTTATCGGTGACAAGCCATGAGTTGCGAGCCTCGATAAGCACCCTAGGCCTTGTACTAGATGGACTACTCACCATCCCCGATGGCCATGGGGACGCCGGGCGCCTGCAGAGGAGACTGCTCTCCATGCGGAGACAGGTTTCCCGCCTGGGTTCGCTGTCGGACCGATTGCTCGATGCTTGGCACATTGCCCGGGGCCCCCTGCAGTTATGGCGCGAGGACGTGGACTTGAGTGCGGTCGTGGCCGAGGCTGTTGATTCTCTGCGTGAGTCGGCCGAGCAAAGCGGTTCGCCTATCCAGCTCCGCGCGACCGAAGGAACCCGTGGCAATTGGGATCGCATTCGGTTGGGTCAGATCGTCACCCACTTGCTATCGAACGCGATCAAGTACGGGCGTGCGCGACCGATCGAAGTGGAGGTGAGCACTGCTGAGGGTGTGGCCCGGCTGCTCGTGCGCGATAGGGGCATCGGAATCTCGCCTGAGGACTGGGAGCGGGTCGTTGACTCCTCCATGGCCGACCAGCGTTTCCGAGGACTTGCCGGTGGGCTCCACGTGACAAAGAAGCTCGTCGAAGCATTTCACGGCTCCATCACCGCCGAGAGTCAGCCCGGACAGGGTTCGACGTTTACGGTGACCCTCCCGATCGAGTGACCGTCCGGAGATTTTCGCGCTGAATGACGACAACCGCCACTGGCTGCGCCAGCCATCCGGCGCGGGGCTTCATTTTGATGCGCGCCTCGCAGCCAACCCCCGACGTAGATGTCAACGGTCGGCACCGTGCCGGTCGGCATGCTCCTTCTCACTGACTTGACCCGTCGCGCCGGGCGCCTCTCAGGCTCTGCAGCGACTTCGGAGATCGTAGATCGTTCCCGGTAGAAGCGCCCCGTGCTTTCACGAACCGCTCCGACTAACCGGCTAGCAGACTCCCGGTCACCGCCGAAGCCTTAGTTGTCCATCGAGTTGGACTATGAGGTTTAGTGTTGCCATCACGTCTGTATCAGCGTGAACTAGCCCCAGGGGCCCGGTCCAGGTCGACCCCGTTCCAGCCAAGAGTTGCAGTATCAGTGTTATGTGCTCGCTGTCTAGGGTCCTAGCGATAGCGATTCCGGCCAGTATTGACACCTGCGTTTGATCAAGTGCCGGGTTGACTATGCGTCCTCTGCCAAGATCTCCTGTGAACAAGTGAGCGATCTGCACTTGCGGGATGACGATTTGGAACTGCGTTTGCCCGGGCCCCTTGCCCGACGCGGCCGCAACGTATACGACTTGCGTGTTGGCCTCCACAGCTGTGCCGTTAGTCCCCGCGCTGTTTCCGTTGTCAAGAGGAAGGTTCGGACCCACGCCGAAGCCAACGCTCCATTGAAAGCCAACGTTGTTGTTCTGCTGAACGACCATGTTTCCCGCTACGTTCGGGCCGTACACTCCCGGCAACGCCTGAAGTGAGAGCCCGGGAATTCCGAACGTGAAGTGAATCTGCTGATTCCACGGCGCGCTATCTGGAGGAGGGTTGGACAGCGACGGCTCCTTGTCGATCACCTGAGCCACGGGTGCTTCGGGCGCCGGCTCCCTGTATTCGTTCGGGGTCGAATCTCCGGGGCTGATCTGGATCGTCTCGAGAACGTTCGGATTCGGGTCCGCGGTCACGACGATCTCGGGATCCACCAGTCCTGGCATGGCGAATATCCCCACTGCGGGGCCCGGGTCTGCGGTCGTTCCGCTCGGGTCCTCGGCAGTTCCGCCCATGACCAGGCCGCTCGGATCGACAAAGGTAAGAGGGTTGTTCGCGACATAGCTGTAAGGGTTGATCGTCTGTCCCGCGCCGATTGAGTGCACGATAGGATCGACGGACACGAAGCGCCTCGACGTCGGGTCGTACATGCGACCTCGCATGTTGATGAGTCCCCCGGCGTCGTCCTGCTCCAAGTCGTCGAAGCCCCGGGTCACGGAAGACCCGGGCGTTGGCGGTCCCGAGGAGCCGCGCATCCAATTCGCGTTTCGCGGCAGACCGAAGGCGTCGAACGCGCCGCGCTGCGCAACCGCGCCCGACTGGTTCGTGACGGTGTCGGTCGACTCGTTGATGTCGCCGTGAAAATAGTAAGTCGCGCCCGACGTCGGCGGCGCGCCGGGTCTCTGATCCCAGTCGAGTTGGGCGACGATTCTGGCACCCGCGTGCACATAGAAACGATGCGTGGTGGTCGGAGCCTCACCGGACCGCATTCTGCGCTCGTACAATTCATCTATCGACACCGTGCTACCACCCTGGTCGTAGCGGGCCGTCCGCTGTCCGGCGGCGTCGTATGCGAAGCGCGCGATCGGGACCGTCGTGTCCTCGTTGGTCACGAGCGCCATCTGTATCGGCAGATGGAACGCAGTGTACTCAAGCGTCCGCGGCCCGGGGCTCCGGATCTGGTCCCCGTTCACGTCGTAGCAGTATTGCTCGGTGGCGCCTCCTCGCAGCGTGAGCGTCGTGAGGGCATGGGGCCCCGCGAACGTCGCCGCGCCGCAGGTCGTGGGGTCCGGCGAACCGTAGTTGTAGAGGGAGGCGAGGCCCGTCGATTTGATGTTGCCTGACGACTCGTACGCTATCGCTTCTTCCGGTCCGTCCGTGCCACCCCCCGACGCTCCGCTCTGCACAGTCGCCGACTTCAGCCGATCGAGCGCGTCGTAGACGAACGTCTCCGACTGACTGGGTGCCAGTGACGCTCCGTCTCCTGGTCCAACGCCGCTCCCACGGAATGTCACGTTACCGTTAGGGTCGTGCGTGTACGAGAGGAGCTGTACGTACGTATTCTGCGGTGTCCCGGTCTGAGAATTGGATGACGTGTGCCACGTGTAAATCGTGTCCAGCCAATGCGTCCCTGGAGGGCCGTAACTCCGTTCCGTCGTCATCCCGTTGCCGTAGGACTCGAGCACTACGTCGCCATCTGCGTCGACCTGCTGCGCTTTCCATAGCAGCACCGGCGCCTTATGCGTGATGTCGTCCACGCGGGCAAGAGTGCCGTCGTTAGCCGAATACGTGTTCTGGGTCGTGAAAGGAGACGTGCCATCTGGCGCCGGGTACTGGAGGGTCCACATGCGGCCCGCGCTGTCATAGGTGAGCGCTACCAGGAACGTATCGGCCCCGACCTTAGTGCTCTCTTGCGACAGTCGGCCCGTGCTGTCGTAGACGACGGACTTGTAGACGGTCACCGGATTTCCGCGGAGGTCACGGTATGACGGGCTCACCGTCGAGGCGAGCCGACCGATTCCCATGAACGCCGTGTCCCAGGCCCAGTCGGTCTCGCCGTCGCGGTTTGTAAGCTTGATCGGCCGACCGCCAAGGTCGCGGTAGGTCTGGCTCGACGTCCCCGCGTCCAGATCCTTCTGATCCTGCGCCATCATGATTTCGCCAAACGTATTGAATACCGTGTGCTCGTGCCCGCTGTCGGGATCGTAGATGTCCGTCCTCCTCCCCACCTCGTCGTAATCGAACCTCGTGACGCTCCCCGAAGGGTCTACGATCGTCGCGAGTTCCCCGAACGCTCCGTAGCTGTACTTCGTCTTCGTCATGACGCGAGTACCGACCGCCTCGTCGCTTTCAATGACTCGACCGTTGGAGTCTGTCGTCACGGTGCTCGCGTTCCCTTTTCGGTCGGTCTTGTGAACTTTGTTCAGCGAATACGAGAGCGTGGTCTGGCCCCAGCCCTCAGGCCAGACCACGCTGGTGGGCCGGCCAAAAGCGTCGTATCCGTAGCTGATCGGAAACGTCTCGATAAACGGATTTGGCGGGTTGGTCTCGAAGTGGGCGCACGTCGAGGTCTGCATCTGGCCCAGGGCGTTGTACGACGCCTCGCGCGAGTACCTGTAGCCGTCGAAGCCGATCCATTCCTTCGCCACGGGCCGACCGAGCACGTCGTACCGAGTCGTGAGGGTTTCGCCACCCATCGTGGACACCTGGACATCGAGTACCGGGGCGACCCCCATTACGGCGGTGCCGGGATCCGAGGAGTACGCTATCGTCGTAGCCCCGCTGTCCGGAGGGGTGACGGCGCGTAACCGGCCAAAGCCGTCGTACTGCCACTGCGTCACCAGTCCGTTCGGGTCGACACTCACCGCCGGCACGCCAAGAGAAGGTTCGTACGTCCAGTAGGTCGTGTGCCGAAGTGGATCTGTGACCGTCACCGGGTAAAGCCACTCGGAGTCCCGGCCCATCAACGTCTGGCGATAAACGTACCCGTTCGCGTCGCCCATGCCCCAGCGACCGATCGAGTCGACGACGCCGTAGGCGTTGTTGCGTCCCACCACGATGAGCTCGGGATAGGTGCCCTGAGGATCGACGAGCTCGAGCTCAGTCAGGCCGGTACCCGGATAGTAGACGTATGCTCGCTCGCGGGTGACGGGTGCTCCTCCCGAAGGCGTGCTCGTCTCTTGAACGTCGGTAGGAAGGCCGAGGATCCAGTTCGTCGTGTCATTGATCGGATTGGGCGGGCCGCCGAAGGATGGACTTGTCGGCAGGGACCGTTCGTATCTCGATCCGTCGATACGGTTCGCCGTCACCAGATCGGTGACGTTTCCGAACGCGTCGTGCTCGTAAGTTGTATTCGTCCATTGGACGAGAACCCCGTTTTCGGCATACGTCTCTTGGCGGGACCTCGTATCGACGACCATTACGTCGGTCGGAGACCCGTAGATCGTCTCATAGCTGCTCTCATAGGTAAGCTGCGTATCGTTCACATGGCACGACGTCGCGTCGCACACGGTCCGCTCGGTTTCGTTCGCCAGGTGCGCGTAGGGATAGGAGTACGGTCCCCCGATCGGAAACCCATCCACGCCCGAAGGCTGGGTGGCCAAGCGCCCGCTGTCGTTGGTAGCGTTGTCGAACCAGCGATACTCGCGTGACCCACTTGAGACATCGACGATAATCCTCTCGGCGAACCCGAGCCAGCCGCGGCCGCGCAGGTCGGCGCGCCCGTCGACGTACTGATACGTGAAGCGACGCATTCCGCCGACACCGTCGCGCTGATCGTGTTCCTTCACCACCGAGAGTGGTTCGGCTCGGAGGCACTCTTCTGGATACGGGCAGGAGCTGGTCGTCGGACTGTACACAGTAGGGTCTGCCAGCGTCGCGTACGTCACCACGTAGCTCGTGAGGCCATCGTCGGGACTTCCACCCTCGATGACCCAGTCCAACAGATCTGGCTTCGTCCCCAGCCGTCTGAGCCACTCGAACTTGCCCGTGGTTCCATCGACCTGGAGAATGTCAGCGAGACCGTCGCCGTCGATGTCGGTCATCTCCGACAGGTCCCAGCTGGTCTGGGGCCAGCCTGGCTGGGCGCACACTGCCATATGAAAATCGTAGGGGGGCGGATCCGTGGTGGGGGGCCCGTCAGAGGGGCGCGTAACCTGGAAGCCGGTGGTATTGGGCATTCCTTGCGGGCTCGCAAGGGTGACCAGGCGCGGCGAAAGCATGCCGTCGAACTCGAGTACTGCGGGCCCTCCGAGCAGAAACAGATCTTGACTCCCGTCTCCATCGAAATCGGTTACTCGGATGCCGGGATCTGGGGCGGTACAATCAAGCACGTCGACATTGGGAGCCGGTACAGTCGAGCTCGACACCTGTAGATAGCTGCCCCCCACGTTCAGGAAGGCGCGGACATCCAGAGCGCCGCTACTAAGGTCCAGGTTTACGACATCCGGCAATCCATCCCCGTTGATATCTGCATCGACCTGGCACTGGCTTTGCGAATGCTCAGGGTATGTCGTCACGAACCAGGTGGGCGTCGCCTGCTGGCCCTGAAATGTCTCGAACGTCCCGCCCACGTCGTACAGCATGTTCGTCGTTCCGTCGCCGTCGAAATCGATCGCACGTACCCCCTTCGCCGGTGGAGAAGGGATAGGCGAAAGGGACATATTGCTCCCAGTTGGCGCCAATTGACCGTTTGGTCCGGGATTTACCGACTGACCCGAGACCCACAGTCCTACCTGACTTTCGCCTGCCGGAATACCGCCGGGTATGCTTGTTATCAAACCTCCCGGAACACCAAAGAGCAGACCCGGTATGGCGCCCCAGTTGGTCGCGCATCCATCTCCGGGCAGTTGGGTCGCAATGGTTCGGACCATGTCGAGGACGCCGTTTCCATCGATGTCGACAAAATATGACTGCCCCAGATTGAAGCCGCTCGGCGCATCGAAGGACCAGAACTGAGCCCCGGACGCCGGGCTCAGCGCCTGAAGTTCCCATTCGAACGCTCCGCCGTTCAGCGACTGAGGCTCGGTGCTCGAATCCTGGAGGCATGTGACGACGATCCCAGAGCTGCATTGACAGATGACGTTCGTCTCGAATTGATTGTCGAGAATCAGGTCGTCGAAGCCGTCATGGTTGATGTCGACTGGCCGGTCGACGTTTGGCGCCGTCTGGAATGGGATAGCAGCGCTCGATGGCGGAACGGTGAAGTGGCCGGCGCCGTCGCCTTGCAAATATTGGAGCTGCCATTCTGCCGTCAGGCTTCCATTCGATCTATCGCACTGGGTGTCCGAGGTTTGGCGAGTAATCTGGCACGAGGTCGAAGCAGATCCCTGTCCCGCAGCCTCGCAGAGGTTCGTCATGGCCGAAAACGTCGGGGCCGTCTGCTGGACGGGACCGTTCGGATCCATGGCGACCAGGTCCGCCTTACCATCGCCGTTGGCATCGAGAACGCGATAGTGAGCTCCAGGGTACATCGTTGGGTTGAATATCCCTTCGGGAGATGTACCGACCAGGGTTGCTGCTTGCGGAACTTGGAATCCGGCGATTCCCGGCGACCAGCCAAATCGAGTAGAGGGTAGACAGGTACCCGCGCCATCGCACTCTTGGATCGTCGAGAGTAGGCTTCGGCCACTGATACTCGCGTTGTCGTATGCGAGCGTGTATCTCGTCTGGATGGCGCTTGGGGCTGACTGGACAGGGCTGATGCCATCGGGCGACGGTCCGTAACCCGTGATCTGCGTCAGCCGTTCCGACGTTCGGCGGTGGAGACCGGCCGTGTAGCCGTCGATCGGGTCTGGACGCGATTCATATTGGAAGACCACGGACCGAAGTGCCTGGAGCGCGCCGGACGCTCCGCCAAGAGCGCCTGGCGCAGGCGGGTCCACCGTGTCGAAGCCGGTGTACACGATCATGGTCGGGTACTGCTCGATTGGGCTGTTGGGCGCACCGGTTCCAGACACCGTGTAAAGGACGTCGTAGTAGTTGCCCACGCGATCTTCCGATCGCGCGAGCGACCATAGCAACGTGGCGGGTGTCGCCGACGGGTGGTAGTCGCCGACGTTGTCGGTAACGACGATGCCCGTCCCGCCAAAGCTCGCGTGCTGCGTCGACGGATAGAAGTCTCCCTGGTGCGGCCAGTTGTCCCCGTAGTACCGACGTACCCCACTCGGCAGCTGGGCCTCCCAATAGACCGGGCCAGTCGCGGAATCGCCGTGCGAGAACACCCGAACGAACGACTCTCTTTCCGTACGGTACTCAGTGCCGTCATTCCCGTTGGCGCCGCTCACAGGGACCAGCCGTTGCCCGTCGAGACAGTAGGCGTCGTTCGTCACGAGCTTCACGGCCGCGGCTGCTCCGTCCTGCGCGAGGGTCCGCTTACAGCGGCCAACCGACGAGAGCCCGCGCAGTGACCAGCCGACCCCGAGGGGCCCGTTGCCGCTCCCGCTGGAATACGCCAGCTGCAGCTCGGGACGCATTCCGCTACGTCCTTCCGGTATCCGGAGTGGGATCGTGTAGGTCGCTGCGCCGTCATCATCGACTGCGAAGCTCCCGTCAATGTGCCCGACGGCGGTCGACGGCAGAACCGTGTTCCCCGGGAGCGGAGCAGGTACCGCAGTGCACGCGGTGTTAGGCGGCGTGGTCGGGGTACAAATGGCTGCGGTCGTGTGTGAGGCTGTCCCGCAGAGAACCGCTACGAGCACCACATATGCGGGAGCGCGACGAGTCTTGCAGTAGTAGTCTCGAGCGATTGCAACTCCTGTCATGGCGCCTCTCCCACACCAGCTCGGGCCCCTCACTGAAAGCCGACGGGACCGGAGGGATCGCAGCAAGCGGGACCAGCGCTCGGCTGCCGTCTTTGTGGACAGCCAGTCCGCGGGTGGCGAGCGTCACCTCCCGCTCGTGCGAGCAACGGGTTACCGAGCATGTGATTGTCCCCAACACACTCCTCAACGGTCCCCGGCTCGATTCTTCCAAGACGGCGTGCTCTCCGCCCCATGTCGACAGCCGAGTGCTACGGTGACCGCATGGGCGCGGTTCGCTTCTGGCGATGCACGCAGTCCTGGCGTCCACCAAGACCATCCACTCGACGACATTTACCGCCAGTGGGCGGCAGCCGACGAGGCGAAGCGTACTGAGCTCCTCGAGGCATTGCGACGCCTCGCCAACAGGCACGATCACCGAATCCCTTTGGTCTTGCAGCGACTACCGGCCGATCGCCCGAGCTAGGGATGGGTCCGATCGACGCACGTCGCATCCTGCTCGGTCGCCCACGTGCCCAGACGCAGTCGACGTCCTTCTGCACCGCCAATCTGTGCCATCCAGAGTCGCCACGAGTCTCGTCCGTCGAGGAAGACCCCTCGATATCTGCTGGTGAGCTTGCCGCCAGCGGGTGACGCCCGCGCCGACGCCCGCAGCTCTGCGGGTGTGGCGGGCGTCAGCCGCCGCCCCGAAAAGTTCAGATCAGCTCGGCCGCTTCCCAAGAGGAGCGCCGCCCGATCGTGCGCCGGCCGCCGTCGATTCGGTATCGCGTCGCCCCAGAACACGCGAACTTGTTCGCCAGCTCGGGTGGAAGCCCCCGGGGAACCGCGGCTCGGTTCGGCGTCTCCAGTCAGTGGCGCGTAGGTGCTCTCGCCCTACGCTGACAGCCGCTCTAGCCTCGACGGCGTTAGCGTGCCCTGGCGCAGCCCTTTCGCGTGCGGCACGTCGATTGCTAAGTCGACGCAGCCGATGCGCTCAATCGTCTTCGTCATCTCGCTGGTCCTCGTGATCCACATCTCCCCGGCGCATGCCGACGACGGGCGCTGTGCCGCCGCCACCCGCTGGCAAGACACGGTCATCCTGCTCGGCCAGGACGGCCAGTTCGACATCTGCCGTCACGGTCGTGTGCAAGAGGACGTGGTCACCGGCCGACCCGTCTACCTCGAGCTGCGGCCCGATACGGGTCCGAGCGTCTACGAGTTCCGCATCTCGGAGCGAGACCGGCCGCCGACGGCGAGCGGACTGCGGCAGTGGCATGAGCAGGCGGCAGCACTGACGAAGGCGCTCAGTGCCGTCGTCGACTCGGGCCGCCCCATCGAAGAGCCGGTGCCGCGTACGGCGGAGGCGCAACGGCCGATCGAGGTTGCGCGCCTGCTCTATCTCGGCGTGGTAACACCGGGGCTCGATCAGGCGCTTCGTGACCTCGGCACGATCGACGAGCTGCCCGAAATGGCGGCGGCGCTACGTCGTTGGTGTGCGCGCCTCCCCGAGGGAGACGCGGTACCGGGGCTGGCGCAACGTTGCGCCGCCGTGGCCACCGACGAGCCCCGGCTCGCCAGCGACGTCGAGGCGTGGCGCAAGGCGCGGCATGAGTTCAACCGGCTACGCGTGGCGGCACGCGCGGCGCTCGTGATCGCCGAGGCGGTCCCCGACAGCAAGGCGCGCCAGCAGGAGGCGGTCCAGGCGCTCGACGACGCCCGCGCGGGCGCCGACGCGCTGGTCGCTGCGGCCGAGCGGCTGCGTCCGACGGTCCGCGTGCTCGACCACGCGGCCACGGCGGCGCGCGCGGCGCTGCACTCGCAGGGAGCGCTGCGTCCGGGCGTGCCCGTGCTGCTGGCCCGCTACAACCGAGGCGGCAACGGCGTCTTGCACGTCGACGTGCGCCCGGTCGGCATCCTCGCCGCGGGCGTCCAGGAGGCCGACGCCGACACCCGCACGCTCACGATGCGCTTCTCCATCGTGGATACCCACTACTTCGACGTCGAAGCGGGCCTGGGCGTGACCGGCGGGCTGCCTCAGATCCCGCAGCTGGTCACCGTCAACAACGTCCTTACGCTGCAGGGCGCGCCGGTCGACGAGTTCGTGGCGCTGGCGCTCGTCGAGCTCGAACCCTTGCGCTTCGCCTTTCCCGACAAACCGTGGGCAGGCCTTTTGCGCCTACCGGTGGTGGCGATCCCGCTGAGCAGGAATCCGACGCAGAACTTCTTCATCGGCGCCGGCGTCGGATGGACGGGCATCGGCTCCCTCACCGCGGGGCCCTATCTCTTGCGCGAGCGCACGTTGCAGCCTGGCGTCGAGCTCGGGGAGCCACTGCCAGCCGGCTCGTCGTTCAGCGGTGCCACCCACCCGACGGTGGAGGTCGGCTACTTCGTCGCGGCGAGCATCGACCTCGTCGGGCTCTTCCACCTCTTCGTGCCGACCCGGGCTACGGCCATCGACGCCGCCACGGGCGGCGAGCTCTAGGCCTACATATCGTCACGCGCTTGGACTTCCCGCCGACGGTTCAACGAAGCCCGCCGGGCCACCCGGGTCCCGGACAATTTGCCAAAACCGTCCATCGCGCGGAGGGGCTCGACTGTTCTTCTTCCCGACAACTGTCGTCCTTCTCGACAACAGCAAATGAAGATCCTGGAGAGCAAAGACGGATTTTCTCCCGCCCGAGAGGGAGATATTCCCAGGGTGGCAGCCACGGGTCCGGGTTGGCGGCCCGGCACCGATCGTAACTACATTCGGGCGCCACAAGATCGACTGGCCCGGCCTCCGACTTGCAGCAGAACGCGTCGGCAGAAGCGCACGTTACGTTGGGGGCTCGCCCCCGCGTTACCAAGCCCGGCGCTCGGGTGCGCAGAAGGCCATGGAGCCAAACCATGAGCGTCTTTCTCATTGCCGTTCCCCGCGCGCGCAGACTCTGCGGTCGGGCGGTCGCCTTGGCGTGCGACGGGCGGACGATGCTGGGCCCGATCCGCATTCTGGCCACCGCCAGCGCGCGGGTGGCCCGCGCCCACGGAAACCCGCTGTGCTCGCCCGCCCTCCCCTTCGGACACCCGCCGCTCGGGAGGTACGTCGTCGCGGCGAGCCTGCCGCCCGGCCACCATCGCCGCAGGGCCGGCCGGTACGGACACCTCGGGGCCCTGGTCCTCGATCCAGTGGGCGGTGACGCGGCCGCCGCGGGCCGTCGGGTCGTGCTGCATGGAGGCCCGCTCGATCCGAGGGGCCGGCTACGCCCGACGCGCGGCGGCCTGCGCGTGTCGAACCGCGACATGGCAGCACTGCTTGACCTTCTCAACAGGGTTAACGCAGCGGGCGACCCCCTGTCCTCGGTCGAGATCGTCGAGGCGGCGGAATCGTCGTCGCCCGCGGAACTTGATCGGCCGGGCGGCCGGCGCGTGGCAGGGGAACCTCGCCGGCGTGTGGAGGTGGCCCGCCGACAGTTCCTCGCCGCCTCCGCAGTGCTCCTGGCCGGGATCGCGGGGGGCGCCGCCGGCTGTGCCAACAACACGCCGAGCTGCTGCGGTCCAGTCGGGTCCGATTGGGGCGACGGCGGCTCCGCCAAGGATGCCGGGCCGCTCGGCGGCGGCACCACCGGAGGCCGCGACGGCGGCACCACCGGGGGCCGCGACGGCGGCACCACCGGAGGCCACGATGGCGGCGCCACCAGCCGAGGCACCGGTGGCGGCGGTGCCAGCGGAGGCACCGGTGGCGGTGGTGCCTCCGGAGGCGACAGTGGCGGCGGTGCCACCACCGGGGGCACCGGCGCCGGCGGCACCGACACCGGCGGCGGTTACACCGGGGGCACCGGCACCGGCGGCAGCGACACGGGTGGCGGAATCGACACTGGCGGCGGCACCGACACCGGCGGCGGCTATACAGGTGGCGATGACAACGGTGGCTATACGGGTGGCGGGGGCTTCGGTTGATGGCGGCGGGCTTCGCAGGTGTGACACCGACCGAGGGTGACGGATTCGGGCGCGCATGGGTCGCGCTCGGCCGAATGGCTCGTCTCGGCGGAGAGGCTGCGCGGCTGGCGCGCGTCGCGCCTGCCTGCGCGTTCGGGCCGGGAGAGAGCGAGCTCGCCGAAACCGAGGATGGATCGGACGCGCTGCTCGTGACGGGCTACGTGCGCGACGGCGCGCAAGTCCTCGGAGCCGCCGAGCTGCTCTCGCGATGGCGACGGAGCGGGCCTGACCTGCTCCCCAGCCTGTCGGGTGAGTTCGCGCTCGCCGTTTTCGTGGGCGGCGAGCTCGTGTTGGCGCGCGATCGGTTGGGGACGCGTCCGCTCTACGTCGGAGAGCTCGACAGCGGCGGATCGGTTTTCGCGACGTCGATAAGAGCGCTGCTCACGGCGGGCGTCGAGGCCGCGGTCGATCGCGACGCGGTGGTGCGCAGCCTGGTACTCGGCTATGTGCCCGCGCCCCGGACCATGCTCGCCGGGGTGCGACAGCTCGGCCCTGGCGAAGCCTGGTGGCTCGGGCCCTGGCCCAAGACCTGGTGCTACTACCGGCCACGCGAGCGGCTGAATCGGCGCCGCTCCTTGGCGGCCGCCGCCCAGGAGCTCGATCGGACGGTGACCGCGGCGGTGGCCCGCGCGCTGCCGGCCCGCGGTCGCGTTGGTGCGTTTCTGTCGGGTGGCCTCGATTCATCCCTCGTGCTGGCGCGTCTGGCCGAGCGGGGCATGCCGGTGCGCGCGTTCACGCTCCACTTCGGCGATCACCTGGCCGGCGAGCTTCGCTACGCGCGCGCCGTGGCCGGGCATCTCGGCGTCCCGCATCAGGTACTCGAGCTCGACGATCGGAAGTTCTGTGACGGCATCACCCCGGCCTTGGACGAGCTCGAGGATCTCTTGTCCGAGCCGATCTCCGTCCCGAACTACCTGCTCGCCCGAGAAGCGGCCAAGTCGGTCGACGTGCTGTTCACGGGCGAAGGGGGTGATCCTCCGTTCGGCGGTCCCAAGAACATCGGCATGGCGCTCGCTTTCGCTTACCGCGATCTGCCTGGGGCGCCCTCGCCCGGTGAGGCCTACCTGGCGGCGTACCACCACCTGGCCGAGGATCTCGAGCGCGCGCTCACGCCGGAGTGGTCGGCCTGCTTCGATCAAAGCCGGTTGGTGGCCGATGTCGCAGAACCGTTCCTCGATGGGACGCCCGACGGCCGCCGCTCGACCTTCGTCGGCCAGCTCATGATCGCGAACACCGTCCTCAAGGGGGGCAGCAACATCCTGATCAAAGCGGCCAAGATGGTAGGGGCGTACGGTCTGCGCCTCCGATCGCCTCTCTTCGATCCCGCGGTCGTCGATCTCGCCTTCACGATTCCACCCTGGCACAAGCTGCGGGGAACCGACGAAAAGCTGGTGCTCAAGGCCGCGGCCGCGGCCTCCCTGCCGCGCGCGGTGATCGATCGGCCGAAGCGGGGCATGGGCGTGCCATTGCGCGCCTGGCTGTCCGGCCACCTCGGCGAGCTGGCGCGCGACGTGCTCACCGAACGGGCGGTCCGCGCGCGCGGGCTGTTTCGCTGGGACTACGTCGACGGACTTCTGCGCGCGCGGCCGGTGGCGAGCGACCTGGCCCGCTCCCGGAGCGCAGAAAAGCTCTGGCTCGTGCTCATCTCCGAGCTCGTCCAGCAGGGGATCGAGCGGCGGATGCGACTGGAGGAGGCGGCGTGACACGGCCGATGGGTGACCACCTGGACCTGGTGGAGATGGCAGCGGCCGACCTCCGGGCCGACAGCCGGGTCTTCACGTCCGGGAACCTGTTCCACGCCGCCCGTCGCGCGGCACTACGCCTCGGCAAGCCCTTCGAAGGCGACTTCAAGAGCTTCCGCTCAGGTCCGCTCGCCGCGCGCGTGCGACGAAGCGCGCTCGATGGCCTCTTGCCCGATGGCCCAGAGCTGAACCGGAGCGCGCGTTTGCCGCGCGAATGGGACGCCTACTTCCCTGCCTGTATCCTGGTCGTCGATCGCGCGGAGCTGGTCCCCCTGTTCGCTGCCTCGGGCGTGGTCGTCCAGGCGCGGATGGCTGTCATCACCCTCGACGACCGGCCCGCTCATATCGTCGATTGGCTGCGGCGTGGCATCCGCGCCGGCCACCGGGCTCCCGTCGGCTATCTGCACGAGGCGGCCACTGTCGTTTACCCGTTCGCATCGGAGCTCCTCGGAACCTGGGCCCGGCTGCGCAGGCCGCGCGAAGAGCTGGTCTTCCGCGATCTCGGTTTGCCGCCCCTGGGCCTCTCCGGCGATCGGTTCGGCCTCAGCGGGGCCCCCGTCCTCGAGCTCGAGGAGCCGCCTCCGCACGCCCTCATCGCCTACGCGGCGCGCGCCACGCTGTCGCTACTCGCGCCCGATCCGATGCTCTTTCCGCTGACGTCACGCCGCCCACGCGACCGGAATCGCCCCCTTGGAGGTTGCCCATGATTGATGTACGCGAGGACTCGTTGTCGATAGGCGGGCTCGACGCCCATGCCCTAGCGTCCGCATTCGGGACCCCTCTCTTCGTTTACGACGCCGAATCGGTGCGAGCGACGTACCGCCAGGTGCGGGCCGCATTCACGTACGCGCCGTCGGAGGTTCACTATGCGGCGGTCTGCAACCCCAACCTCCATCTCCTGCGCCTCCTGCGCGCCGAAGGGGCCGGGCTTCATGCCAACACCCCGGGCGACGTCTACCGCGGGCTGCGCGCCGGTTTCGCGCCGGAAGAGATCGTGTTCTCGGGCAGCAACCTCGGCGACGAGGATCTCGAGTACCTGTTCGAGGCGGGCGTTCACCTCAACGTCGACTCGCTGGATGATCTGGCACGCGCCTGCCGATTCGGCCGCCCCCGCCGGTTCGGCCTACGGGTGCATCTCGAGGGCGTGCTACCCGAAAGCCGCATGGGCCTGCGCGAGGACGAGATCAGCCACGCGGTCGCCCTGGCCGCAGACTGCGGGTGTGCGGTCGATGCGCTGCACGTCTACTGCGGCACCCACGGTCAGTCACTGGGCCGGTACGGTGGCGCCCTGGACCGGCTGCTCGCGCTCGCCTCGCTCGTCCCGCAGCTCGACTGCATCAACCTGGGAGGTGGCTTTGGGTACGACTATCGTGACCCAGATGCGGGCGGCTTCCCGTTCGCCGCGCTCGGCGCCGAGGCGGGCCAAGCGCTGGAGGCACTGTCGCGGTCGATGGGACGACGGATCACGCTCCGGGTCGAGCCCGGCCGTTCCCTGGTGGCCAGGGCAGGCGTGCTCCTGACCCGCGTACGCTCGGTCAAGCAGGGGCGCGGCAGGCGCTACGTCGGCGTCGATACCACGACCGTGAACTTCACGAGCCCGGCCGTCCACGGCGCACATCGCCGCGTCCGTGCCGTCGCGGACCGCTCGCCCCACCCTCTCCCCGCCGACATCTGCGGATGCACCACCTACTCGCGCGACGTGATCGCGCGCGACGCGCCGCTGCCCGAGGTCGCCGAGGGAGATCTCCTCGCGGTTCTCGACACCGGCGCCTACGGCTACTGCATGAGCGGGCATTTCCTCAGCCGTCCCCGTCCACCGGAGGTGTTCGTCGAAGCGGGCCAGGCGCTGTTGGTGACCCGCCGAGAGACGTTCGACGACCTGGTGGCCGTCGAGATCGATCCGCGAAGAGGCGACACCTGGCCGCCGCTGATGCTCGTCGGCGGCGGGTCTGGAGGTCGATCGTGAGCCGCGCCGGCGTCGCGGCTACCGTCGGGCGAGCGGCGCTGATTTCCGTCCTCGCCGGCCCGCTGGCCTGCAGCCCGGTGCTCGGCTCGGAGGTCGTCCAGACCGGCCCGTCGGCGCCGCCCAGAGCGCCCGACGCGCCAGTGGCACTGTTCTTCTGGAACGTGGGGCTCCCGGCCTCGCCCTACGTCGAGATCGGGCGCATCCGCGTCGAATCGACGTCGTCGCTCCCCGAGGTGCTCGGCGAAGCGCAGGCCCGCGCCCGGCAGATGGGCGCCGACGCGATCATCGTCGACCTTCGCTACCACTACCAATCGCTGCCGGTCACCTTCGATGCCGCGGGAGTCCCGCACGTCCCCGAGACGCCACGGTTGAACGCCAACGCGACCGCGATCAGATACGTCCCGGGATCGTGAGGGCCGAGGGCCTTCACCATCATTCAGCGCCGCGACCACCCCTAACCATTCGAAATATCTTGAGCGGGAGAAGGGGTTCGAACCCTCGACGTCCACCCTGGCAAGGTGGCACGAAGGATCTCGAAACCGGCGTCAGAAGTCAAAGACTCTCAGCACTTAGGCAAGCGATGCGCTGGCCGTGGACGGTCCCCGGGACGAGTTTCGGTACGAGTTCTTTGCGATGGAGCGGTCGATTCCGACGCAGTGCTCGCCTCGTTTTCGAAACGGCGCCGGTATTAAACGGAGATGGGGAAAGTGTTCCCCCGAAAGGACAGACGCCCATGCGAAAACGAGACAGCTACGTCAAAAAATACGGCGACGATCGACTCTACGTCCTCCTCCAAAAGGAAGCTGCATACGCCAGCGCGGCGGCACGGCTGAAGAAAAGGGCGAAGCAGAAGCCATAGGCCGCGGGGCGCCCTTCGGGTCGTCCGACGGGCGCCCGCCATCACGGCCGTGTCTCGAGTCACAAGGGCTTTCCCCTAATCGGCCGCTGGTAGACGGTCGACGGTCCGGATTTGACGCCACCCCTCCAACCGAATTCTCTACCGTCGATTCGGAGGGCGGGTCGCACCGTGATTCAGGGGGGGATGTGCGCCAGGATCAGCCAATCAAGTCCCGCTCTCCTGACGTGCCGGAGTTCTTGCGGCCCGCCCTCTAGCAGGCGCTCGACGTGAGCAGAGGTGACCCCGGGGCCCTCTTGACGCCAACGAAAGACCGGTTGGAGACTAGAGCGCGGGGGACCATCGTGCCGATCACCGCTGAGGAATGTGCTGCGCTCGTGAGGGTAGAGACCGAAGTTCTTCCCGCCCTCGCTGCCATCACGGACGAACAGCTCGAAAATCGAGCCATGGCCCTGGACACGAAGCAGAAGGCGCAGCAAGCCCAACGAGACATCGCGCCGGCCCTCCAGGTGTGTACGCAGCCGCAGCGGCTTCACCAGGAGCCCGAGATGACCGACGGCGATGCCCTCCGCCGGGCCAACGCCGCCAGAGAAGCGCTGCTCGCTATTGAACGTAGAGCGTCGAGTCGCCTCTATCGCCTAGATCCGTAGTCCGTTTCGCAGCCCCCTGAGTATTCAGATCGAGTTCGCACCCGCAGCGGCGTACTCTCCCATCCATGGGGGACCGGGAGAGAAGGAAGCGGAAGCTTCGCGAGCGGAAGGCCAAGGAACGCCAGCGTCAGGAGCGCCGCCGGGTCAACGCCGCGGACGCTCGGGCTCAAAGGCTCGCCGAAGAGCGAAGGTTAATCGAGGAGGATCGCAAGATCCTCGACGAGCGCCGTCCTTCGGAGGAGGAGTACGAGGCCAAGCTGGCGGCGGCTCGTTCGATGAAGGCCGAGGACCGAGTCCCCTTCCTGGAGAGTCTCGAGGACGATCCTGAGAGGGACTTTAACCTCGACGATATGCTCGATTTCTTCGCTCTTGAACTTGAGGACAAAGCGACCGACAACGCTCTCCGAGAAGCCCTTCGAGATCCCTCTCTTCACTGGTTCGAGCAAATCGACGCCGTGGTTCGGGCCGGCCTACCCCATGAGGCTGATCTCCTTCGCGCGCTGGTCAAGGCCGCCGAGTACCCCGTCACGCGGCAAGAGCAAGAGGAAGAAAACGCCAGAAGGGATGCGGCCCGCGCAGCGAACGTCGCCCTGGCGGCTGCGTACGACACCTCCGGGCCGTCAGCGGCGGACTGGGTCGCGACGTTAGCCCCTCTGTCGAGCGGCGCGGGCCGTTTTCGACGTCCGAGGTCTTGAGGCCGCGATGTGTGGCCGCCAGTTCGGGAGCCCGCTAATCTCTTCGGATGACTCCGCGCGAGGGCGAAGAGATCACGTTGGCCCTTTTCTCGGCGCTCGGCCTACCGCTGAAGCAGGTTCCGACCAACGACGTCGATTCGCGGCCTGACTTTGAGGCTACCGACGGAGCCGGTCAGCGCTATGTCGTCGAGACCAAGACCCGGTTCGATTCCGACGATTTCATTACCGATCTCGCGGAGGGCCGTCGGGCGGAGAGTCAACCGCGGCTGGACTTCGACGACGCAACCGAAAAGGTTATCAAGAAGGCGGCCTGTCAGCTCAACGCGCTGCGAGCTTCTGACGGGGACATCACGATCGCCTGTTACGTACTCGCGGGGTTTTCACCAGAGATGCAGGCTCAACAGCTCCGCGCCACGCTGTGGGGGACGATCCGAATGAACGACGTCTTCGATGTGACCTTTCAGACGGACTGCTACTACCTGGGACACACCGCATTTCTCAAGTATCGAGACCTCGACGCGGTCGCCGCCGTTGAACCAAGGACCGGTCGGGGCGGTTTCTACCCCAACAAGTTTTCGCCTCGACGATTCGAGGACACGACTCTTGGCAGGACGCTCTTGGACCGGGGATTGATCCGAACGCCCGAAGATGCCGAGCGACACGGGCTTGGTGTCGTCGTCCCGGTGACGACTGACGGCGTCGGCGACTTTCGATCGAGGCTCCGCGCTGTCCAAGCCAAGACAGGACGGCGCCTGAGCCCGATGCGATCGTACGGGTTCCAAAGTGGATTCGGCCTCTCCGAGGAAGAAGTACGCAGACTCTTGCCACTCGATCAGAAGTAGAGCCTCTGACTTCACCCCTTCGACGCAGAGGAAGATCGCGTAGGCCGCTGGTCGCCACCGCCCGCCGGCGCGACTCTTCTCGGTGTTGACGGCCATCGTTCTCTACCTCGTACGTTGTTTCCCACGTAGGGGGTTCGCACGGCCCTCCACGACTCTAGGCCCGACCGTCGCGCGTCGAGGAGGCCGTCCCGCATGATGACAGGGACCCGCCAGCGTTTCCGTCGACGGGTCCCCCTATCCCCCCACCGAGCCCTCGCCTTCCGCCTCCACCTACCCCACGTCGGGCTCGCTCCCAACCCTTACGGCTTAAAGCGTTGCGAAGGGTGTGCCAGCGTCGTCGAGTGAAAATGGCGGACCTCCGCGGCCGCCCAGGTGAGCGTGGTAACGGTGAGTCGTAGGGACGACACCCAACCGTGCCCCGCTCTACAGCGCGATCACCTCGAGCGCGCCTCGCGAGCCAAGCGGGCGATCTCGTCCGGGTCGCTGCCGCGGATCTTCGACAAATCCACCCGCCAGCTCCTCCCCAACCGCACTGCCGGGATGGCGCCCGCGACCGCCCACCGTCGGATGGACGCGGCAGAGTACCCGAGCACCCTCCCGGCTTCCCCGACGGTCACCAGTAGAGAGGGGAGATGCTTCTCCATCGACCTCACGGCTTCGGTGAGGTCCGCGACCTGGCGCTGGAGGTCGGCGAGCACCCGAGGCGTGTCGAGGAAGGCGGCGAGTTTGGCGGCGAGGTGTTCGGTTGGATCGTGTGGTCTCATGGGCGTACGCGCGCGACGGCGATCTCGGCAGGCAGCGATCCCGAGGTGACGTTCGAGATCGTAGAAGCAGCCGAATCGCGAGACGCCTCCATCCTGAGCTCGACTCGGATCAGCCCATCGGGTGCCGAACCCATGTCCGCCGTGGCCTACAGTCCGCAACCATCGGGTATCCTCCGACGGTGGAACGCGAAAACGGCGGGCCGACGCGACGGCCTTCCAGGCTCGCGCCTTTCAAGGCGTTCTTCCGCCGCACGAGGAACGGGAGAAAGAGCGGGATCTTCGGGGCGCTCCAGCTCGGCTCCGCCCTGGGTGTGGTCACGCCGCCGCTCGATCTTCGCTTGCTGGGCAGGACGCTGCTCCACACCGTCCTCGTCGGGCT
>Ga0070734_10001335_pt1 | contig 36951 bp, 34 predicted proteins | sample Coa_R1_8_FD_66444 | JGI IMG/M metagenome (GOLD analysis project Ga0070734, IMG submission 66444) | Surface soil microbial communities from Centralia Pennsylvania, which are recovering from an underground coalmine fire - Coalmine... | ecosystem: Environmental > Terrestrial > Soil > Unclassified ...
AGAGAAGAACAAGTTTCAAAGTTTCAAAGTCTCAGAGTTTCAAGGTTTCACAGTTTCAACCCTCGCTTCGCTCGGGGCGAAGGCGTCCGCCATTACACGGGTCGGTTGAGGCGTTCACATGCTTGTTTTTACCGCTGAGGGCGCGGAGAACGGCCGCAGAGGTCGCTGAGAACAGCTTAAGATCGGGAAAATTCTTTTGTGTTTTTTAGGTGAGGATCTCGCTTTCGGTGCTGATGCAACCTCGCATCTTTCGGGCGTAGAATAGGCCCATTCTTTCCAGACATTCTCGAACAAGGACGTGCCTTATGGTTCATCTCAAGGTAAACGGTGCAGCACGGGCGTTTGATGGCGATCCGGAGATGCCGCTGTTGTGGTATCTGCGGGACATTCTCGGATTGACCGGGACAAAATTTGGATGCGGGATGGCGCTGTGCGGGGCGTGCACGGTGCTGCATAACGGGACGGCGGTGCGATCGTGTCAGCAGCCGATGGGCAAGCTGGAAGGCGCGAATATCACTACGATCGAAGGCATATCGACGCATGGGCCGCATGCGGTGCAGAAAGCGTGGACAGAAGTGAACGTGCCGCAGTGCGGATATTGCCAGCCCGGGCAGATCATGCAGGCGGTTTATCTGCTGTCGTCGAAGCCTCATCCTTCGGACCAGGATATTGATGACGGGATGGCTGGGAATATTTGCCGGTGCGGGACGTACCAGCGCATTCGGGCCGCGATCCATGAGGCGGCGAAGGAGACCGCATGATCAGCTTAGAGAAATCAGCGGAAGGGTTTGTGATCCGGAACGTCAGCCGGCGCAATTTTCTGCAGGGGATGCTTTCGGCTAGCGCGTTTGTGCTCGGCGTTGGGAAATCCCCACTCCTGGCAAAAGCGGCCAGAAATGGGGCACCCATTGTTGGAATGTCCGGAATGGGATCGGTGCCGGAGATCGATGCGACTGCGTTTCATCCCAGCGTGTTTCTGGGGATTCAGGCGGATGGGACTGTGCTGATCGTGGCGCATCGGACCGAGATGGGGAATGGTGTGCGGACTAGCCTGCCGCGGATTCTTGCCGACGAAATGGATGCTGATTGGGCGCGAGTCAAGGTGATTCAGGGCGATGGCGATGAGCAGTATGGATCGCAGGATACGGACGGGTCGCACTCGGTGCGGGAATTCTTTGACACGTTGCGCGAGGCTGGGGCAACGGCGCGGCTGATGTTGATTCGAGCGGCGGCGCAGCAGTGGGGAGTGCCGGAGGCGCAGTGTGTGGCCGATCCGGTGCATGTGGTGTCGGACAAGACTTCGAACCGCACGATCGGATACGGAGAGCTTGCTGCGTTGGCAGCGAAGCAACCGGTTCCGAAGAAAGAGGAATTGAAGTTCAAGCCAGCGTCGGAGTGGAGATATATCGGCAAGCCTGCTCCGGGGTACGACGTGACCGACGTGTGCGCTGGCAAGGTGCAGTTCGGTATGGATGTGCATGTGGACGGGATGCTTTATGCGGCGATTACGCATCCGCCGGTGCTGGGCGGGAAAGTGAAGTCCGTGGATGATTCGGCCGCGCTGAAAGTGAAGGGCGTGAAGCAGACGATTCCGATTGCTCCGTTTACGCCACCGCATCAGTTTCAGCCTCTGGGCGGCGTGGCGGTGATCGCGGACAATACATGGTCAGCGTTCAAAGGGCGCAAGAATCTGAAGATTGAATGGGACAACGGCGCGAACGCGAGCTATACATCTGCCGACTATAAGAAGGAGTTGCAGGAGACGGCGCGTAAACCGGGCAAGGCGGTGCATACGAACGGGGATCCGGACGCGGAGTTTGCCAAGGGCGGAAAGATCATCGAGGCCGAGTACTATGCGCCGCATCTGGCGCACGCTTCGATGGAGCCTCCGGTGGCCACGGCGGACGTGCAAGCGGACAAGGTAACCGTGTGGTCGCCGACGCAGAATCCGCAGGGCGTGCAGGAGGAAATCGCCAAGGCGCTTGGGATGAAGAAAGAACAAGTCACGTGTCACGTGACCTTCCTGGGCGGCGGGTTTGGACGGAAGTCGAAGCCGGATTATGCGGTTGAGGCGGCTTTGCTCTCGAAACAAACCGGCCAGCCGGTGAAGGTCGTTTGGAGCCGCGAGGACGACATCAAGTTCGATTACTTTCATTCTGTTGCTGCGATGTACATCAAGGCGGCGGTCGACGAGAAAGGCATGCCGAAGGCGTGGCTGCAGCGGTCGGTGTTTCCGTCGATTTCGTCGACGTTCGATAAAGATGCGATCTACGGCAGCGCGGGCGAGATGTCGCTGGGATGGAATGTGATTCCGTTCGATGTGGCGAATTTCCGGTCGGAGAATGGGCCGGCGGTGAATCATGTGCGCATTGGGTGGCTGCGGTCGGTGGCGAATATCTATCACGCGTTTGGGGTGCAGACGTTTGCGAATGAGCTGGCTTATGCGGCGGGGCGCGATCCGTATGAGTATTTGCTGGCGTTGATTGGATCGGGGAAGAAGATTGAGGCCGATCAACCGAAGGACGTTGCGGAGAAGTATCCGTATGACACGGTGCGGCTGCGGCGGGTGGCGGAGATCGCGGCTGACAAGGCTGGATGGGGGAAGAAGAAATCCGGGAATGGATGGGGCATGGGTATTGCCGTGCACCGGAGCTTTTTGACTTACGTCGCATCCGTGGTGGAAGTGGAAGTTGATTCATCGGGTGCGGTGCGAATTCCTCGGGTGACTACCGCGCTGGATGCGGGGATTGTGGCGAATCCGGATATGGTGAAGTCGCAATTTCAGGGTGCGGCTGTGTTTGGGACGAGCCTTACGCGGACCGGCGAGATCACGGCGACGAATGGTGTCATCGATCAATCGAACTTCAACGATTATCCAGTCGCACGGATGAATGATGCGCCGGTGTTTGTGGATGTGCATATCGTGGAGAGTTCGGCACCTCCGGCGGGAGTGGGGGAGCCGGGTGTGCCTCCGATGGCTCCGGCGATTTGCAATGCGATTTACGCGGCTACGGGGAAGAGAGTGCGGGAGTTGCCGCTAGTGAAGAATGGGTTCGCGTGAGATGCAGCGTAAAGCCTTTACCGCTGAGGTCGCTGAGAACTGCCGCAGAGATCGCGGAGTTGAGTACCTCGCTTTCCAACTCGGGACTACCCTACGGGCCGTTTCGCTTGAAGTGATACTGTGTCTGCGCTAGGATGGCGTGCTGAGTTCCGCCTATGCCACAAAACTACGTTCCTATCTTTATCTTTCTTGTCATTGTTGGGACGCTGCTGCCTATCACGCTACTTCTGGCGAGGCTCGTGCGTCCTTCGAATCCGTCGAAAACCAAGTTGATGCCGTATGAATGCGGCATCGATCCGGTGGACAATGCGCGCGGGCGGTACACGGTGCGCTATTACATCATCGCCATTCTGTTTGTGGTGTTCGATGTGGAGACTATTTTTCTGTTTCCGTGGGCGGTGAAGTTCAAGGCGTTTGGATTGTTTGGGCTGCTGGAGATGCTGATTTTCCTGGCCATTCTGATCGTTGGATACATCTGGGTCTGGAAGAAGGGCGCGCTGGAGTGGGTTTAGCATTGAGCCATTGGGTGATCGAGCCATTTGGCGATTTAGTCATTTAATCATTTAGACATTTAGTCAATAAACGACTTGGCACCGACTCAGTCGCTAAGTCGCTCAATCGCTCAATCGCACAATCTCTCAATGACTCAATGATTCAATGGCTAAATGGCTAAATGATTAAATAATTTCAAATGTCTGCGCCACCACTTTCCACGATGGATTCCTCTTCGGCTGAGACGTTTAAGGCGTCGCGGTGGACGCAGGGGAATTTCTTTTTTCCTACCAAGCTGGTTGTGAGTCCACAGCGTGTATCGCGGGTCAAGTCGCGGCTCTTCGGCAGCAACGAGGAAAGCATTGCGATGTCGAAGATTGCTTCGGTGCACATTTCGACCGGGGTGTTCTGGTCGGAAATTGTGATCGAATCGACCGGCGGAACGGATCCCATTACCAGCCATGGGCACCGCAAGAAGGATGCGCAACGCGTCCGGGATTTGATCGAGACGTATCAGGCGCAGGTGCGCGGGTAGTTCGCCACAAAACACACCTACCTCGAGTCGCAGTTTTAATCCGCTTACGGCTATCGAGCGGGCCTGTAGATGAGGCCAATCACGAGTCCGACGACGAGCCATTCCACGAAATAGGCTACGGACTGCTGGATCGTGATTTTCAGTCCGATATTCAGGTTCACGTAGTTGTGGATGACGAAGGCGCAGACGGAGAATACTCCGATTAAGGCGCCGAAGCGCGCTCCTTCTGCGGTGCCAGACCCGCCTTGATAGAGCATCGCGTAGAGGATGGCGAGCACGACCATTCCTATGAGCATGGCGGCCATGCCAGCGGGCATCACTTTCTTGATTCCATCCTGCGGGCGGTAGACTGCCGGATACTTCATGAATTCTGTGCGGATGGGGAGGACGGTGAAGGCGACTCCTCCCAGAACGAAGTACGCGACGAAGGCGCAAAAGGCTGCGAGAGCAATCCGAGATGGATTCATTCAACTTTCCTCGTTAATCAGGGATACACGACCGACGCCTACCAGGGCAGGGCTGGCACAGTGAGCCGAGCGGCTCACGCGCGTAAATGTACCAGATTGGTGGAGGTGGCGAAAGAGTTGGTGCTGTTGCGATTGGTTCAGCGATGCTCGACGAAATCTCGACGGGCAAAAAGGGTAGAAAGCTGAAGCTGGGAATACTTCGAGAGCCGCGAAAGGCCGGATTCGGCAAGGGATTTCGGGATGCGGTGGAGCATCTGTCGCGATGTCTGAGTGTCCAAAAAACTTTTACAAGTTCTGTGGCTGCGGTCGTTGACACTATCGGCTCAAGCTGATAAAAGTGAACGTTCTTTCGAACGCAGCTTGCGCCGGAGTCTGTGCCGTCGCCTATGTCGGACGAAACCAAATCCCCCGCTTCACCGCCGCCGGAAAGCGACAAACCGACGGCGGGCCAGAGCGCGACGCCCGGCGGCGTGAAGGCGACACCTTCCGCTTCTGTTCAATCTGAAACGAAGACGACTCCCAGCAAGCCCACTCCACCTTCCGAGACATCGACTCCCACAAAAGCTGCTGTCCCTACTGCCCCCGCGAAGCCTGCGGGACCGGCTACTCCTGCGGCTAAACCGGCTACTCCGGCCGCAGCCGGGGAGCGTCCGGCGGGACATCCAGCGCCGCCGAAACCTGCTGGGCCGGTGCCTACGCCTTGGGAGTCGCCGCTGGTGGCTAAGTACAAGCGGGAGTATGGGTCCGGGGTCAATGCGCTTACGCATCTTGGACAGAACTATTTCGAGGTGGATCGCTCGCTGATTCCCGAAGTTTTGCAGCGGTTGCGCGACGAGGATCAGTTTGATTATTGCGTCGATGTGACTGCAGTGCATTATCCGAAGCGCGAGAAACAGTTTGATGTGGTGTGGATTCTGTATTCGTTCTCGCGGAATGAGCGCATTCGTATAAAGACGCAGATTGCCGATGGGGCGTCGGTGCCGAGTTCTGTGCCACTCTGGACGACGTGTAATTGGCTGGAGCGCGAAGTGTACGACATGTTCGGGATCAAGTTTGAGGGGCATCCGGATTTGAAGCGGATTTTGCTGCCGGATGGGTGGAAGGGATTTCCGTTGCGGAAGGATTACGGGATTTTGCAGCAGGATAACGAGTGGGTGCAGATTAATTTAGGGATTGAGAGCGGGCAATAACTGCGAAAAGCGCTTACCACAGAGGGCACAGGGGATCACAGAGACGGACCGCATGACTGATCCGAAGACACTTTCGCCGCTTGACCTGGATACGCGGGATCAGACGTTTCTGGATGCGAACGAGCTTGTCATCAATATGGGGCCGCAGCATCCGGCGACGCATGGAGTGTTGCGCGTCATTTTGCGGCTGGATGGCGAGAAGGTGCTGGGGCTCGAGTGTGTGATCGGGTATCTGCATCGGGGCGTGGAGAAGATTGCGGAGAACCGCACGTACACGATGTTCAATCCGTATGTGGACCGCATGGACTATGTCGCGGCGGTCTCGAACGGGCTCGGGTATTGCGAGGCGGTTGAGAAGCTGCTCAGCGTGGAAGCGCCGCCACGGGCGCAGTACATTCGCGTGATTCTTACGGAATTGAACCGGATTGCGAGCCATCAGCTCTGGCTGGGGACTCACGCGCTTGATATCGGCGCCATCACCCCGCTTTTCTATACCTTCCGCGACCGGGAAGAAATCCTGAAGATTTTCGAGAAGTATTGCGGCGCGCGCTTGACGACGCATGCGTTCCGGATCGGCGGGTTGCAGTACGAGGCTTATGACGGGTTCGAAAAGGATGTGAGGAACTTCATCAGCTTCGTGAAGCCGAAGATCGATGAATACGAAGAGCTGCTCACAACGAATCGCATCTGGCTGGAACGGACGAAGGGTGTAGGCGTTATTTCCGGGAAGGATTGCATCGCGCTGGGAGTGACCGGGCCGGTGCTGCGGGCGAGCGGGGTGAAGTGGGATATCCGGAAGGCGCTGCCTTACGCGAACTATAAGAATTTCGACTTCGAAGTTCCGACCTGCGAGAACGGCGACACCTACGACAGATACATCGTGCGCATGATTGAGATGCGGCAGTCGCTGCGGATCATCGAGCAGGCCGTCGAAGGCATTCCCGAAGGCCCGATCATGGCGAAGGTGCCGAAGGTGATGAAGCCTCCGATGGGCGAGGTCTATCACTCGATCGAGGCACCGAAGGGCGAGTTGGGATATTTCATCGTGAGCGACGGATCGACGCAGCCCTATCGATTGCGAGTGCGGCCGCCTAGCTTCGTGAACCTTCAGGCGCTGGATGTGATGTGCCGCGGGCAGTTAGTCGCGGATGTCATTGCGGTGATCGGGACGCTGGACATTGTTCTGGGCGAGGTGGACCGCTGATGCACGATCTTGTCCAGTACATTACCTCCTATCTCGACAGCGATCAGACTCCAGGCGCCGCGGGAAACATCTTCTGGGCGGTGGTCTACGTTCTTCTGGTGTTTGTGGGGCTTTCGATCGCGGTGATCTGCATGAACTGGCTGGAGCGGAAGATTCTGGCGCACATGCAGGTGCGGCTTGGGCCGATGCGCGTTGGGCCGCATGGGCTGCTGCAGCCGATCGCGGATGCGCTGAAGTTGCTGTTGAAAGAAGACATCATTCCGGATGGCGCGGATAAAGTTGTGTTCTGGATCGCGCCTTTTATCGTGGTGCTGGCGGCGTTCACCGTGTTCGTCGTCGTTCCTTTTGGCCCTACGCACGCCATCACGGACATGAACATCGGAGTGTTGTTCATGCTGGGTGTGTCGTCCCTGGCGGTACTTGGCATTGTGACCGCCGGGTGGGCCTCCAATTCTCACTATCCGTTGATTGGGGCGCTGCGATCGAGCGCACAGATGGTGTCGTACGAAGTGGCGATGGGACTGGCTGTGGTCTCGGCGATCATGATGACGAGTCTCAGCGAGCAGGGCGGAACGTTGAGCATGATCGGGATCGTACAGGCGCAACAACAGCAGGGGATATGGTTTCTGTTCAAGTTCTTCCCGCTGGGGATTATCGCGTTTGGGATTTTTGCGATTGCCATGGTGGCGGAGACGAATCGCGCGCCGTTTGATTTGCCGGAAGCGGAGTCGGAACTGACTGCAGGATTTCATACCGAGTACAGCGGGTTCCGCTGGTCGTTATTCTTTCTGGCGGAATACTCGGCGATGATCGCGGTTTCTTCAATTGCCGTGACACTGTGGCTGGGCGGGTGGCTGCGTCCGTTTCCGAATTTGCTGAGCGGGCCTACGTGGGATCTGGCGTTCTCTTTGATTCCTGGGCTGACGTTTCTGTTTCTGGCGGGCATGTGCTTCTACAACACGGCCAGGATGCCGAAGCATCCGCTGTTCAGGATTCAGACGATTGGGCTAGCGGGATTTGGATTGGTGTTGGGGCTGATTGGGCTGGTCTTATTTGTTCCCGCGGTGCGGGTGCGGGTGAACGACATCTTCTGGTTCTCAACCAAAGTGGCCGGGTTTATGTATCTCTACATTTGGTATCGCGGCACGTTCCCACGATACCGGTTTGATCAGCTGATGAAGGTGGGATGGAAGGTACTGCTGCCGGTCGGACTCACGCTGCTGATCCTGACAGCGGTGGTGGGAATGAGAACGGAATTGTGGGCGCAGATGCAGGAGGTGCTACACCGATGAATCCGGTGACAGCCAATCCTCCGGTTGCGACCCCGTTCTTCTTTTATGGAATCGCCGCGGTGATGATTATCGGCGGCGTTCTGGTCATCACGCGAAAGAACGCGGTGCACTCGGCACTGGCGCTGATCACGACGCTGCTGGCGCAGGCTGCGCTCTACCTGATGCTGTATGCCCCGTTTGTCGCTGGCGTGCAGATCATTCTGTATGCGGGCGGCATCATGGTGCTGTTCCTGTTCGTGATCATGTTGATTTCGATCGAGCGGCAGGAGAAAGAGCGTCCGTTTAACAAGCAATGGCTTGTCGGGATCGTGGCGGCTGCGGCGCTGGGTGGACTGCTGATTGCGGTGTATACGACGACCACGAAGGGAGCGGTCCTTTTTCCGGAGGGCCAGGTTTCTTACGTGGAGTCGCAGAATACGCAGAGCATTGGTGCGCTGCTTTTTGATAGTACGACCGGAATGTATATGTTCGCCTTCGAGATCGCGTCGCTGTTGTTGCTGGTGGCGATTATCGGGGCGGTGGTGATGGCGAAGAAGAGGATTTGAAAGGCAGCTTCTAGCTGCTAGCTCCTGGCTTCTAGCTAACCGCTAATGGCTAGGCAGCCTAGCTAGAAGCTAGGAGCCAGAAGCTAGAAGCTCTTTATGGACGCAATGCTTCACATCTCGACGTTGCACTATCTGGTGCTGGGGGCGGCGCTGTTTCTGCTTGGGGTGATTGGTGTGTTGACCCGGCGGAATGTTGTGATCGTGTTGATGTCGATTGAGTTGATTTTGAATGCCGTCAACTTGAACCTTGTCGCGTTCTCGCGCTACTGGCAAGGGATTCATGGGCCTTCGGCTCTGCATGGACAGGTTTTCGCGATTTTTGTGATTACCGATGCGGCGGCGGAAGCTGCCGTCGGGTTGGGAATTCTGATCGCCTTCTTCCGTAATAAGGAGACGGTCAATGTGGATGAAGTGAATTTGTTGAAGTGGTGAACGGCAGCTTCTAGCTGCTAGCTCCTAGCTTCTAGCCGAACGCTAAGAGCCAGGCGCTTAGCTAGAAGCTAGCAGCCAGGAGCTAGAAGCTGACTTTCCTCGACCACATCTATCTGATACCGCTGCTGCCGGCGTTTGGCGCGGCGATCATGTTTTTCTTTGGGCGGCGGCTGCAGAAGTCGACCGTCAATGCTGTGTGCGTCGGTGTTGTCGTGCTGGCGTTCCTGATGGCCTGCGGTTGCGTGCTGCAGTACAACGCTTGGGCCGACGCTAACAATCATCAGCCGTTTCAGAAGATTCTCTATACCTGGCTCGGGACTGATACCGGGCACATGAATTACGTCACCAAGGGCGGGTCGCAGGCGGCGTTTCAGGCCGATGCGGGATTCCTTCTCGACCCCCTGTCGAGCATCTGGCTCCTGTTTGTAACAGGAGTAGGAATGCTGATCCACATCTATTCGACCGGATACATGGCGCATGAGGGCGGGTATTACCGGTTCTTCGGGTACCTGAATCTTTTCATGTTCTCGATGCTGACGCTGATTCTCGCGAACAACTATGTGCTGATGTTCGTGGGGTGGGAGGGCGTGGGGCTGTGCTCGTATCTGCTGATCGGATTTTATTTTCAGCGTAAGTCGGCGAGCGACGCGGCGAACAAGGCGTTTATCGTCAATCGAATTGGTGACGCCGGATTCCTTCTGGGGATGTTTTTCATCGCGTGGTATTTCGGATCGCTGCGATACACCGAAGTGAATCATCTGGCGCGCAGCGGACAGTTCCAGATTGGCGATCCGATTATTACGGCGGCGACGCTGCTTTTGTTTGTCGGAGCTTGCGGGAAGTCGGCGCAGCTTCCTCTTTATGTATGGCTGCCAGATGCGATGGAAGGCCCGACACCGGTGAGCGCGCTGATCCATGCGGCGACGATGGTCACCGCGGGCGTGTACATGGTGGCGCGGTCGAATGCGCTGTTTGTGCTGGCTCCGAGTTCGATGAAGGTGGTGGCGATCATCGGGGCGCTGACGGCGATTTTTGCGGCATCGATCGGGCTGGTGCAGAACGATATCAAGCGCGTGTTGGCCTACTCGACAGTCTCGCAGCTTGGATATATGTTCCTGGCGCTCGGGGTGGGCGCTTTTGCTGCGGGCGTGTTCCATGTGTTTACGCATGCGTTCTTCAAGGCGCTACTGTTCCTCGGCGCCGGTAGCGTGATCCATGCCATGAGCGGCGAGCAGGACATGCGGAATATGGGGGATCTTGGGCATCGGATCCCGGTTACATTCCGCACGATGTTTATCGCGACGCTGGCCATTGCCGGTATTCCGCCGTTTGCAGGATTCTTCTCGAAAGACGAGATTTTGTGGCAGACCTGGACCAGCGAAGGCGGAGCGTATCGCGTCCTGTGGGGCATTGGCTTCCTGACGGCATTGATGACGGCGTTTTACATGTTCCGGCTGGTCTATCTGACGTTTTACAGCAAGCCGCGCATGAGCCATGAGGTCGAGCATCACATTCACGAATCGCCCAAGTCGATGACGATGCCGCTGGTGGTGCTCGCGGTCATGTCGCTGATGGCTGGATGGATCGGGTGGCCGCACAGCCTCGGCGGCTCGGATCGGTTCGCGAGGTATCTGGATCCAGTGTTTGCGCGAGAAGCACGGGTCCTGACCGAAGAAGGTAAGGCCGCGCAACTAGCCGCTGGCGAAAGAGAAGAGGAGAAGACGAGTCCAGTCGAGTATGGGTTCATGCTGCTTTCGGTCGGAGCAGCGGTGGTGGGCTGGATCGGAGCTTCGCGTTTCTATAAACAGGCTGACAAGGGCTACACCGAGCCGATCGCCGCGGCCGCGCCTCCGATCTACAAGACACTTCTGGATAAGTATTACGTCGACGAGGGCTACGACTATCTCATCACCGGACGCCGCAAGCTTGGTGGTGTGCGATTGGGGACGATGGGATTGGGCGAGGCTAGTTCGTGGTTCGATGCCAATGTGATCGATGGCGCGGTGAATGCCGCCGGATGGATCACGCGCGCGACAGCAACGTTCTCGAGTTGGTGGGATAAGTGGATCATCGACGGAGTCGGGGTTAATGGTCCGGCAATTCTGGCGCGGGTGTTGAGTTATCCGACGCGATTGCTCGAATGGGGCCTGGTGCAGTGGTATGCGTTCGTCATGACTGCCGGGCTGGTTGGGTTCGTGTTTTATTACGTGTACAGGTGAAGCTTCTAGCTGCTAGCTCCTAGCTACTAGCAAAACGCTGATCGCTAGGTTCCAAAGCTAGGAGCTAGAAGCTAGAAGCTACTATGCAAGCACACATACTTTCGATCATTCTCTTCACGCCGCTGGTGGGCGCGTTCCTGTTGATGTTTGTCCCGAAGGACAACAAGGACGCGATTCGCTGGGTCGCCAACATTTTTGCCTTGGGCGGATTCCTGATTTCGCTGCCTTTGGTTCCGGCATTCTGGGCGCTGCGCTTTGAGCCCGGCTTCAAGTTCATGGAGGGGACGCCGAACAACTGGATTCCCTCGATTGGCGCGGGTTACGTGCTGGGCATCGACGGCATTTCGTTTCTGCTGATCATGCTCACCACGCTGCTGGGATGGATCTCGATTCTGTCGTCGTGGACCGCGATCGAGAATCGCGTGAAGGAGTACTACATCTGGTTTCTGGTGCTGCAGACCGGGATGCTTGGCGTCTTCATGGCGCTGGATTTCTTTCTGTTCTTTGTGTTCTGGGAAGCGATGCTGGTGCCGATGTATCTGCTGATCGGGATCTGGGGTGGACCTCGGAAACTTTACGCCGCGATCAAGTTCTTCCTGTACACGTTGGCCGGGTCGGTGCTGATGCTGCTGGGGATTTTGTTCCTGTACCTCCATCATCACGGTGTGACCGGCGTTTATACGTTCAGCCTGCAGTCGCTGTATGAAACGGCGCCGAAGATTTACTCGGATTACGGGCCGTATGCGGCGACGCTGCTGTTCCTGAGTTTCTTCTTCGCGTTTGCGATTAAGGTGCCGATGTTCCCGTTCCATACGTGGCTGCCGGACGCACACGTGGAAGCTCCTACCGCAGGATCGGTCATCCTGGCGGGCGTTCTGCTGAAGATGGGGACGTACGGATTTATCCGCTTCTCGCTTCCCTTCTTCCCGGATGTGCTGACCCATACCAAGGTTCGCGGATGGATGATTGCGCTGTCGATTATCGCGATCATTTATGGCGCGCTCGTGTCGCTCATGCAGAAGGATATGAAGAAACTGGTGGCGTATTCGTCGGTGAGCCACCTGGGCTTCTGCACGCTGGGGATTTTCGCGCTTACGCCAATGGGCCTGAGTGGGTCGGTCTTGCAGCAGATCAATCACGGCATTTCGACTGGCGCACTGTTCTTGATCGTCGGCATTCTCTATGAGCGGCGGCATACGCGCGAGATCGCGGAGTACGGCGGGATTTCGAATGTGATGCCGCTTTACGCGACGATCACGATGATCATGTTCCTGTCGTCGATGGGACTGCCACTACTGAATGGATTCGTGGGCGAATTCACGATTCTGCAGGGCACGTTCATGGAGAACTGGAAGTGGGGCGCCTGGGCTGTGCCGGGTGTCGTGCTGGCCGCCGCTTATTTGTTGTGGCTGTATCAGCGGGTGTTCTTTGGGACGGTGACGAATCCGAAGAATGAGAAGTTGCACGATCTGACGCCGCGCGAAGTAGCGACGTTTGTGCCGCTCATCATTATGGCGTTCTGGATCGGGCTTTATCCGAAACCGTTCTTCCAGATTCTGGAACAGCCGGTGAATCATACGATTGCGGTGGTGCGGCCGGATTATCCGCAGCCGAACGCACCGGTAAATGCGTCGGTTCAGCAAGCGCCGGAAGGTATGACATGGTATGGCTCGACGGCGAAGCCGATTCCTGTAGCTGCCGCGACGGCGGATAGCGTTTCTGCCAAAGCTCCAACGTCGGCCAAGGGGAAGAACTAGTGCTCTGGACCGACTACCTGCTGGCGCTCCCGATCACGTTGCTGGTGTTGTTTGCGCTTGGCATTCTGCTGATCGACTTCATGCTGCCCGATGACATGAAGCGGTTGAACGCTGTGACTGCGTTCATCGGCGTGTGCTTCTCGGCGGCCGGAGTAGTGAAGATCCAGATGACGCTGCCGATCCAGCTTAGTCGACCGGAAGGCGCAGTCGGTATGCTGGGGACCATGCACGTCGACCGGATCGCGATCTATTTCTTCTACCTGTTTCTAGCAGCGACTGTGATCGCGATTCTGATTTCGGTGCGGTATCTCGAGACCGAGCACGAAAATCACGGTGAGTACTATGCACTGCTGCTGCTGTCGGTGGCGGGCATGATGTGCATGGCCGCCGGCTTCGATATCGTACTGATCTTCATCGGGCTGGAGTTGATGGCGATTTCCACCTACGTGCTGGTGGGATTTCTGCGGCGCGATCGGCGATCGAATGAAGCGGCGCTGAAATATCTGCTGCTGGGCGCGTTTTCGTCCGGGATTTTCGCCTACGGGCTGTCGCTGCTTTACGGATTGAGCGGGAGCACGAGCCTGGCGATCATCAATCAGGAACTGGGCAAACGCATTTTGGACCCGCAATACCGGCCGGTAGCGATTGTCGCGCTCATTACGACGATTACGGGGCTTCTGTTCAAGATTGCGGCGATTCCCTTCCACCAGTGGGCGCCGGACGCTTACGAAGGAGCGCCGACCAGCATCACCGGATTTATGTCCGTTGCGGTGAAGGCGGCGGGCTGGATCATGCTGCTGAGGATCCTGCTGTGGGGCCTGTTCCCCATGCGCGCCACGTGGGGCCCGCTGATCGTCTTTGTCTCGATCGCGACGATGACCGGGGCGAACTTTGCGGCGCTCACGCAGACGAATACGAAGCGGCTGCTGGCTTATTCTTCGATTGCGCATGTGGGATACATGCTGCTGGCCATGGTGGTGCTGTCGACCGCTGAGATTCCCAGCCAACCGCTGCTTGATGCATTTAAGGGGATCCTGATTTACCTCCTTGTGTACACGTTCATGAACATTGGGGCGTTCGGGGTGATCACGTCGTTGCGGCATCGGAATGTTGCGGGCGACGATCTGGACGATCTCAACGGGCTTTACTCAAGAGCTCCCGTGGAAGCCGTGCTGATGCTGGTGTTCATGCTGTCGCTGGCGGGAATTCCGCCGCTCGCCGGATTCTGGGGGAAGTACTTCATCTTTCTGAGCCTGATCGAGTCGGGGCATTATGTGTTGGCTGGGCTGGGAGTGCTGTACTCCGTGTTCGGGCTTTATTACTACCTGAAGATCGCCAATGCGATGTTCATGCGGCAGCCGGAGAAGGGCGAGGAGAGGCTGCCGGTCAGCTTTGCCATGCGGGCGGCGCTGGGGATTACGGCTTTGGCCACGATTTATATCGGGGTGATGCCGAACCGGTTTATTGAGATCGTGAACTGGAGCTTGGGGATTGCGTCGCGGGCGAATGTGGCTCAGATGGTGCGGTAGTCCGGCCGTGTTTGACTTGCGACAGACGTTGCCCGGGTAGGGATCCTTCGACTACGTCTGGCCGCTCGCTTCGCTCGCCGCCAAACTCCGCTCAGGATGACAGAGGTTTGGGGCCCGTAAGTTTCGGCTCGGCTTCGCCTTTGGTGGACGGCCGAGGCGGCCCATCCCCACATGCCCTCCACCAACTCTCTCACATTGCTGTCCTTCATCGGTGGCGTAGAATCTTCCTGCAGCTATGGGTAGCGATCAGGATCCCGATAAGAAGAAGAGCCCTTGGGTTCAATTTGGACGGTATAGCCAGCTGGCTTTCATGCTGCCGGCGGGAACCGTGGCTGGATATCTGATTGGGGCGCTTTTTGACCGTTGGCTGCATAAGAATTGGATCAGCGTCGTGGGGCTGGTGCTTGGGACTGCGGGCGGGCTGATTGAGGTGATCCGGATGGCGTCCCGGGATACGAAATAGAACGGTACACGGGGGCTGAAGCCCCGATTTTCTGCTGTCGCTTAACGCGGCCCTTGAAGGGCCGCTCTTCCACGGTGATTTGAAGCCTACGTGGTTTGAGTTCTACGGCGATTCGAGTGACAGGGTAATTCGACTCCCACGACGATTTGAGTCCCGGTGGGTCGAGTCGGCGGGAGTCGGGTTCACAGATAATTCGATTTCCGAAAGACATGATGGTATGAATGTGGCTTCGAAGGCGATGAGCGACGATCCTCGGAGTTTGCATGGTCCAGGAGCGGAAACGTCTGAGGGGTTCTACGCTTCCGCTTTGCCTCGCATTCGCAACTTTATGCTTGTTCTTGGACCGGTCTTCGCGGCTGGAGCCTGGGCAAAATTTGGGGCACGTGCAGCGCTTGGATTCTTGCTCGGTGCGGTCATCGCCTATCTCAATTTCCAGTGGCTCAAGGGTGTGGTTTCTGGGCTTGCGGATAGGGTGACGAATACTGGTAAATCACAGTCGGGCAAGGGGATCGTGGCGCGGTTTCTGCTGCGTTACGTGTTGTTGGGAGTGGTTGCGTATGCTATATTAACCAGTTTTCCCGCGAGCCTTAAGGGTCTGTTCGCGGGCTTGTTTTTGCCTGTGGGAGCGATCGTCTGCGAGGCGGTGTATGAGTTGTACGCGGCGGTGATCCGACGGGTATAAAGAGTTCGACGCGGCTTCCAGTGAATCCCCACTTCTCGCGCAAAGAGCGCGCGAGAAATGGGGCACCCAAAGTCAGGAGCTAACCGTTCGGTGCCTGAACAACTGTGGTTTACACATCTTCTGAATCAGCTATTCGCCTCGCCGGTCACCGCGTTTCTGCGGGCGCTGCACATTGAGCCGAAGCATCCGTCGGCACCGATCTCGAATTCGTTCTCCATGGAATTGTTAGTTTTCTTTTTTCTGCTGATTCTGTTTCTGATGCTGCGGTCGAGACTTTCGGTGGATTCACCGGGTGCGTTGCAGCACTCGTTCGAGGGTATCGAAGGATTCGTGCTCGGGCAGAGCCAGGAGATTATCGGGCACCACAGCGAGCATTACATTCCTTTCTTCGCGATCATTTTCATCTTCATTCTGGTTTGTAATCTGATCGGATTGATTCCTGGATTTGAATCGCCGACCGGCGTGGCTTCGGTGCCGTTGGGTTGTGCAATCTGCTCATTTCTGTACTATCACGCGCAGGGTTTTAGGCATGCGGGAATTGGATATCTGAAGCATTTTCTTGGACCAATCCCGGCCTTGGCACCGCTCATGTTGCCGATCGAGCTGATCAGCCACACCGCCAGGCTGCTCTCACTCACGGTTCGTCTTTGGGCCAACATTTTTGCCGGCGACCTGGTCACGTTGGTGTTCTTTTCCATGATTCCGATTGGCGTTCCGATTATCTTCGGCGCATTGCATATCACCGTCGCGGTCCTGCAGGCCTATGTGTTCATGCTGCTGTCGATCATTTACGTTAGTGGGGCGGTGGCGGAAGAACACTAGGCAGTGGTCAGTGCGGTTTAGAAATTTTGTCGTTGCGAGCGGAGGGAAGAAATCCTACCCGCGGCTTGTTCTGGGGTAGGGATGCTTCGACTCCACCGGAGTTCCGCTTTGCTGCACTCCGGCTCCGCTCAGCATGACATTGCTCTGGGTGAGACAGAAAATGGTTACGCGATTTCCACAGTGGTGAGTGCTTTGAGATTCGGATGAGGACGTTTCTGAGGTCTGTGTTCGGTTGCCGGTGGTCAGATCTTCAGTTCTGACTACCGACAACTGGCCACTGGCCACGTGCTGTCAGTGTGAGGGCGTCTGCACGGTATGGCGTCAACCACCTCCTGGCTGCAATTCATACAAGGAGCAACACCCATGCGTTACCTGAGCCGTATTTTCATGACACTGTCAGCCCTGTGCTTTGCGATGCCTGCGTTCGCACAAGGCGGCGCTGCGGGCGAAACAAACTGGGTCGCCATTACCGCTGGATTTTCGATGGCGATCGCATCCGCGATTTGCGGACTTGCCCAAGGCAAGGCTGTGGCGTCGGCGACTGAGTCGCTGGCGCGCAATCCTGCCGCCCGTCCGGGAATTCAGTTCGCGCTGATTCTCGGCTTGGTGCTGATCGAGTCGCTGGCACTGTATACGTTGGCGATTATTTTCTTGAAGGTGAAGTAGGGGGGAAAAGTTTCAAGGTTTCAAGGTTCCAAGGTTTCAAAGTACGAGCAAAAGCCTCCGCTTTCGGCGGAGGCTTTTCTTCTTACGCGCTTCGGGCTACGAGTACGTTTTGTCGCGAGTGGGATTGCTCAGAGCTCGCGGCTCGGGGCTCGCGACTTCTAGACTTTTCTTTCCCCGGCCCATTCGTGGCCCTTGGTTTGGGGGGCGGAGTTAAGGGCTTCGACAAGGAGACGGCGGAGCCTGTAGCGGCTCTCGAGGTCGGTGCTTACGATTTCGAATCCGACTTCGTTGGAACGGGCGCGGCGGAGCAGGACATGGGCCTTGATCTTGGAGCGCATGCCCAGCGAGATTTCGAGGTCTGCTTCGCTGCCGATGCGGAGATTGTCTTCTTTGGTGCCCATGCCGCCGCCGAGGCTGAGTTCGCGGATCAGGATCCTGGACTTGCCCCAGGAACTGCCGATGGTTCCCTGCACTGTTTTAGCCAGAATCATGCGCTCATAGCGACGCTGCCGGACCCAAGGACAGGCGGGAGCGGCATCCAGCGGGGCGATGGCCAATTCTGCGGCTTCCAGGCCGCTATCAGACATCACCTGCGTGCTGTATCGAGGATCGGTTTTCGATAGAGCCTGTGCAGCTGCAATGCGCAGTTCGCGGTGATAAACCCAACCGAAAGTCTTCTTGGCCTCAAAAATTTCGCGCAGCGTGTTGACGGCCTCGGGATCCTTCAGGCGTCCGAGGGATTCAATGGCTTTTAACTGCACGTAGGGTGAGCGTGAGGCGGCTTCGCCGGGACGCGCCATGGTGATCAGCGGAGGCGCAGCCGTCAGGTCACCGCTCATGCCGATTTCGTCGACCGCTTCAGGCAGCACCAGCGGATCGAGTACTTCTGATAACTCGAGGAGGGTTCGACCACGGTCGGGCGCGGCTCCATAGGCAATCTGGCGAACGACGATATCGTGATAGAAACGGTTCCACTCAGGCAGACGCGAAGGCAGCAATTCGAGCAAGGTTCCGACATCCAGGCGGCTAATCAGGCCGACAGCGCCGGAAGCCTGTCGGGGCTGGCCGGTACGCAGGATCTCGCGAAGTTGCAGCAATATTGGCGAGCCGAGCTCCTTCACGAGTTGAATCATGCGGTCGCATTCATCGCGGCGCATGCAGCGGAAGAAGCGGTCAGCCAGATGTTCGGCTCCCGACTGGCTGGTGCGGCGCAGGACCGTAAGCATGTCCGGCGCAATCGGATCCATGCGGATGGCTTCTTCGATGAATTCGGGAAGGCGATTTTCGACGCCGACGCGGGCGCGCAGATCGGCCATCAAGACGGGGCGCTCGACGCTGATCAACTCCATGCCGGCGCAAACTTCGTTGATGGCGGCATAGTTCTTGGCGGCGCTGGCCTCCTGGCTGAGGCGGACAAATGCCGCGCTGAAGAGGCTCTGCATTTCCGCGTCTTTCTCGGCAATGATCTGCTCGGTGAGCTTGCGGACGGCCGTCCCCATGGGCTCGCCTCCGAGGCGGGCATAGAGGTCGGCTAACTGGCTCAGTCCGATGGCGGTCCGGCGGCGCGGTTCCGTGTCTTTGGCGCTCAAGCATCCGGAATAGTTGTTGAGGATATCGGTTGCCAGCTGACGATCGTCGCGATCGAGCAGCAATTCCACGAACTGGCGCAGGTTGCGGGGCGGCACGCAGGGCGCCTCGTGCGAGAGCAGCACGCTCTTCTTCCCTGCCTCGGGGACTTCTGACCAGAACATGCGGTCGAGGATGTCAGCGTGGGATTCCACCAGAATCCCGGCCTTGCTCATCTTCTCTTCCTGCATTTTCAGAATCTGGCGCAGAGAGTCCATCTGCCGGCTCATGTGCTCCATCATCTGGTGGACGGCGTTGACCTTGACTTCGCCCTTCTGGTAGCGCTCAAGGGCAAAGCGGATCGCCATGTGCTCGGCCGCCTTCATGAGCAGCGGCGTGTCTTCTTCGTTGGCCGCGGAAGCCTTCGCTGCCAGGCTGCCGAGGAGTTGCTGCAGGTTGAGCCTGGTGTTCGGATCGGTCTGGCTGAGTTCCTTCTGGATATCTTCTTCGTTAACGCCGGGATCCTGCTGCACCTGACCAAAGCGGGTCAGGAGGCGAATCGCCTGGATGACCTCTTGCTCTTGCAGAGGAACCATACCGCCGGTCCATGCGGGAGCAACACCGGTTCCGGTTCCGGTGCCACCGCCGCCCATGCCGCCGGGACCGGTTCCGCCTGGGGCACCCTTGCCGAGAGAAACGTTCGGCACACTGCCCAGGGGAACCATGGGAGTACCATCGGAGCCTTTACCACCGCCTGAACTTGCGCCTTCCGCAGCCGCAATTAATTGAAGCAACTTTTGCGGATCATTCAACCACTGCTTGAACTCGGGACCGAGAGTTTGTGCGGCGATCTGGGCCGCGATGCTGACGTCACCGGTGAGTGGATCGGCAGCCACAAACTTGACTTCGTTGATCTTGATTGTGCCCGACTTGGTGCCGAGCGCTTCTTTGATCTGCTTGGAGACGTCACCGGCTTTCGAGCCGGCAACCATGAACGCCCGCACCAGGCGCACGAAATCTTCTTCGGTGACTTCTTTGGAAAAATGCAGGCTGGCGAGACCAGCGGTCGTCAGGAGGGTGGCAAAGCTTTTTTCTGCCTGGCCTGACTCCAGTGGGATGCCGTCGAGGAGGAGTCTGTTGTCGGTGACGCCGAGCAGGAAACCGCCGGCAGGGAGGGCGCTCTGCAACTCGTTCCAGGTGGTTTCGAATTGGGCTTCGGTTCGCTTGTGATCGTAGCCGTACATCCGCGCATACTTAATGAGGATGTTCAAACTATGAACGAATGCGCGCGCGGAGGCCGCACGATCGCCTTGCGATGTACCGGTGCCTGAGATAACAGAGCTCCTAGAGATGCCGAATATGCAGGTAAAGGGTAAGACGAAAAAGTAAGGCCTTAAACGTTACGGAGGTAATTCTCATGTACCGCAGTCACACGAAGGGACATGATCCATTACGGCAAGCGGACCCATCGGTAACTTGAGACGCCGAACGGGGGAACTTATGTTGATGCTTCGAAGTACCCCTTCGAAGAAAGTCGAGAAAGCTCCGTGGGCAAATTCAGATCCGTGCTTATCTTCGTTTCTCTTGCGAGCGCACTCCTATCCGCACAAACAGAAACAGTACCGCAGTCCAATACGCCGACAGAGTCTAAAGTTTCGGTTTATATCTATCGGTACAAGCAGTTCGTGGGCAGCGCCTTGGCACCATCGGTATATTGCGATGACGCACAACTCGCACGGATGGAAAATGGCCGCTATTTCACGGCGAAAATTGATCCTGGTAAGCATACGTTTCGCTCGAACGATCAGCAGTCCGGTGTGGCACTGGATCTGAAGGCTGGACAGGAATATTTCCTGCGAGTTGAAATCGCCACCGGGATGCTCAAAGGGCATGGACGCCTGGTGCTGACCGCGCCGGAACAGGGCCGTTTCGAAGTGAAGGCCGGGCTGAAACCGCTCGACGAAGGCAAGGTCGCGGATAGGACCCGCGTTTCCGTAGAGGAGGCGAAGTTCGATTACCCGCTTCCCGCGCCGGCAAAAACTGCGACTGCCACGCAGCAGCAGGCGCAGCCGTTACCGCAAGAACCTGCGGTTCGGGAGGTCGTGCTCAGTGATACTCCTGCCCCGACGGATTCGCAGACGTCGTTGGGTGACGCGGCACGCACGGCCCGTCAGAAGAAGCAGGCGTCCGGCAATTCGGCGGTCTCAAATCCGCAATAGATTCGTGCTCGGCAGCCGAGTGGAGCAAGAATTGAGCTTCATTCGGCTGTCTGGCGTGTAATAAAATGCAAGGCACACGTTGTGTCCCAATGGAAAACTTAATCTTTTTCATCATTGTGCAGCTGAACCTTGTCTTAGGCGTGGCAGGGCTTGTCTGGCCCGATAAATTGATGCCGGTTTTCGGTGTACTGATGTTTCCGTGGCCGGCAAGCTATCGCGCAATCCGTACGCATGGCCTCGTGGCGATCGTCGGCTACGTTCTGGTTCTCTGCAAACTTCTCCTGCTTCCCCGCTGATGGGGCGACTTGATTTCTGCCAGGGTACAGAGTTCTGACTCAATCCGTTCGGATATCTTGCGGATGTACGCTAGAGCTCGTCGCAAGAATCTCGTTCCCTTGTAAAGGGGCTTCGAGCACTTCCTCGTTACCTTTGTTTCTGTACAAACCCGTGCAATTTTCTGATTTTCTGCGGGGCCAGAGTAGAATCCCGAAATAGCCGTTTATCGTTCAGTAACGATGGTGTTGAGCGCCGCAAGCGCGGGCGCCTGCAGTTCCCCACGCTGCATGGACTGAAGCAAAGTTGACGTTAGCTGGCAGTCCAAGTGTTGCAGTGGCTGAAAGCGAATTCGCGTAATCGGCTCTCGCGGGGTGCGGGATGAAGTTCATAACCGAGTTGAGTACTCGACAGTTTTACAAGAAACTCACAGCTCCAACGGCCTTTATCGGAGGCTGTTGTCTGCTTGTCCTGCAAGCGCTGAATTTAATTTTTCTGGGCTTACGATCTCCTGGTCCAGTATTTTCCGATCTCCTTCAGTTAGGTCTGGCGACGCTCTGCATTGTGGCAGCGTATCGCGCGTCCCGAGTCTCGGAAACGTTCGGGCGATTCTCCTGGAGACTGGGGGCAGCGACATTTGCAATCTTCTTAACAGCACAGGCGTTGGCTTCGTACGACAACGTGTTCCATGCGCCGCACTACGTTCAGTGGGTGCTCAACGTCCTTTTCTTCTTTTGGCTTACACCGCTGGGCATGGCGTTGTTTCTGGATTTGGACTCCGCGCCCCAGGGCTTTGACTGGCTGCTAATCCTCGATCTCATTCAGGTCATCCTGTTCTGGGTCGCCGGTTACTTTTACTTTTTCTATTTGCCGGAACAATCCACTGTCGGGCCAGACCTGGGTCACTCGATCTGGGCTCCCTATTTCGTATACATCGGTTTTCTGATTGCAGCATTTCTGCTGCGTGCCATGTTGGCTGAGTCGCGGTCGATCCGATCGATGTTCGTTCGCATTGCCTTATTCCTGAGTGCGACCAGCGTCGCCGACTACTTTTATTACTACGGGCCGGGTAAGGATCTGAGCGATGGATCGTGGTTCGACCTCGTCTGGATGACGACCAACTTCGTTTTCCTTGCGGTGGCGGCGACATGGCAGCCAGCGGGGAGTCTGGCGTCGGATGAAGTCGGGGCAGCACGGCCAAGGCGTCCGTTGCTGGTTCAAGCGCTTCCTCTTCTCTATTCCCTGCTGATCGTGGGTGTCTCGGCGAGCATTGTCCGGCAACACCCGATCCTGGCCGCTGCCGTGGTCCTGATTTCCTTTTCGTGCTCAGGGACGCGGTTGTTGATCACGCAATTTCGGCAGCAGCGTGCCCAGCACCTTCTGGAGGCGGTGATCGAGGGCACGACCGATGCGATTTTTGTGAAAGACCGCGATGGCCGTTATTTGATGGTCAATACAGCAGCGGCGGCCCGCGTCGGCGGCAGCGTAAAAGATGTCATCGGCAAAACCTGCCGCGATCTCTTCTCTGGGGATACTTTGGCTCACATTCTCGAGCGGGACCGCAATGCGCTGGAGCTTGGCAAAAGTCAGACGTATGAAGAGCAGATCATCGCTGCGGGGATGAGTCTCACGGTTCTTACGACGCAGGGACCATTCCGCGACGCGCAGGGCAGGATCGCCGGTTCGTTCGGCGTTTCGCGCGATATCAGCGACCGCAAGCGGATGGAAGAAAATCTGCGCGTGCAGAAGGCGTTTCTGGAGCAGTTGATTCAGAGTGCGCCTGAAGCGATCGTCATTACCGATCCCGATTACACCATCCGGCAAGTCAACCTGGAGTTCACCCGTGTATTCGGATACACGGCGGAAGAGGCAAGTGGGCGACGCCTTGGAGCCCTCATTGTCCCTCCCGATAAAGAAGTGGAAAGCAACAGCCTTTCCGACTACGCCAATCGCCCGGTCACTTCCGTTCTGGAAACGGAGCGCCGACGCAAAGATGGAAGCCGGGTAGCGGTATCAGTTCTCGTGTCTCCGGTAATCGTCGGCAATGAACTGGACGCGGTGTATTGCATTTACCGCGACATCAGCGCTCTGAAGAGCGCCGAAGAGCAATTGCGACGATCGCAGAAGATGGAGGCAATTGGCAGGCTGGCCGGCGGATTGGCCCACGATCTCAACAACCTGCTTACTGTGATCAGTGGCTACACCGAGATGCAGTTGTCGACGATGGACGACTCCAATCCGAACCGCGCCCACGCCAGCCAGATCATGCAGGCGACGGAGCGCGCGGCAGCGCTGACGCAGCAACTGCTTGCGTTTAGCCGACAGCAGGTACTGCAGCCAAAGTCGATCGACCTGAATTCAGTGGTGGCAAATCTCGAAAGTCTGCTTCGGCGCCTGATTGGCGAAGATATTCAAGTGATGTTCACGGCGGCTCCACAACTAGGCACGGTGCGCGCGGATCCTGGCCAGATCGAGCAAGTCATCATGAATCTGGCGATCAATGCCCGCGACGCGATGCCAGATGGCGGCAGACTGACGGTACAGACCGCCAATGCCGAACTCGATGAGGAATTTACACGCGGACACATGGGAGTCGCTCCGGGCCGCTACGTGCTGCTTACGGTGAGTGATACGGGCGTGGGGATGGATGAAGAAACCGTGGCTCATATCTTCGAACCGTTTTTTACAACGAAGGGCTTTGGCAAAGGCACCGGACTGGGATTAAGCACGGTCTATGGAATCGTGCAGCAGAGCGAAGGGCATATTTTCGTGTATAGCGAGAAAAGTAGAGGATCCACTTTCAAAATCTACCTGCCTCGAATCGACGAGCCCGCGGTACGGGCCGACTCCAGCCAAGAGGGTTTGCCGAAACATATCGGACGGGAAACGATTCTACTTGTAGAGGACGAACCCCAAGTCCGCGAGCTGACTCATACATTGCTGGAACGATACGGGTATTTTGTACTGACGGCCGACACGATGGCGGGAGTAGAAAAACACTGCCGGGAGTTCGAGGGAGCGATCCATCTGCTTCTCACGGACCTGATCATGCCGGGAATGACCGGCAAGGACGTGGCAACGGTCGTCGCACGGCTTCGTCCCGGAATCCGAGTTGTGTATATGTCGGGCTATACCGACGACGTGATCGACCACCACGGTGGTCTTGGTCCGGGGACATTTTTCCTGCAGAAGCCGTTCACCAGCGCTGCCCTGGCAGAGAAAATCAGGCAGGCGCTGGCGTCGGAGTTCGGCCAGACGGCTAAGGGAGCCGCCAAGTAGAGCGGTACTTTATTTCATCGACTCTGCGCAGCTACAGCATCAGCACGCGGCGTCTTGTCGCCTGTGGCTAGAGCCTCTTCAACGCTGGGCACCTTCCAGCCGCTCAGTTTCCTGGACAGATTGGCGGCTTCGTCAGCATCTCCCGTCTCGCGATATGCGGTAATCAGCAACTTCATCGAGAGCGGGTTGGCGATGTCTTCCTCGAGCTCCGGAATCGCGTCGGAGTAGTTTTTCTGGGCAACGAGGAGAGTTCCAGCGGCACCGTGGTAAGTTCGCTGCGCAGTTTCTGTCGTAGCTTGTGCCGCGATCGTCTGGAGATCCCCCAATAGCTTCTGCGCGGTTACCGTATCTCCCGCTGCAATCGCACGCTCAATCCGGACCCGCACTACGTGAGCTTTTTCTTCCTGGATATCAAGCTGGGCAACCTTGCCGACGGCAGCGGTAAGCAACGCGTCAGCCTGATCCAAGTTCTTCGTGGCCGAAACAGGATCGGGTTCATACATCGCCATGACCCGGTGGGCACGGGCTTCCCAGACCCACTGCTTGAGGGAAAGCGCATGGGCCGCAGCGTCCAGGTAGGCTGCGTCGGCATCGGGGTAATTTTTCTCGCGGACGTAGGTCAGCGCCAGCTTCTGTGCGTATTCGGCCTTCGCGCCGCTGCTTGGAGCTTGTGCGATGGCCTTCTCGTACTCCTCACGGGCTTGGGCCTGGTTGCCCATCAGGGAGTAGGTTTCGCCGAGCTCTTTTTGCGAGATGTAGAACGTCGGATCGATCTTCAATGCGAGGTGATATTGATCCAAGGCGTCCTTATAGCGACCGGCGAAACGCAACATCTCGCCATAGGAATCGTGCGGGTTCGGTTCATTGGGAAGAAGGGCGACGTATTGGGCGATGTTTTCGAGTGCCTTGTCGAGGTCTCCCTCGCGCGAGTAGACGTAGCCCAGCTGGTTGTAGCAAACAGCGTAATTCAGATCCTCGGCCAGAGCGCGGAGAGTGTACTTCTTGGAAATCTCGTATTCGTCCTGCCAGCGGAAGAGCCAGTATCCGACCATGAAATTCAGGCGCTTGTCGTGGGGAAACATAGCCATCATGTCGTTCATGGCCATGATGCCGTCAACATAGTGATTTTCGCGAACGCCGACCAGCCACCGTATCAGTAGTTGCTCTCCCGGGGAGACGTGCTTCGACAAGGTCTTGGCCTTGGCGCGGTCGCGAGCTTCCTCGGCGGGGTCGCCCGTCGTGAAGCAGATCCAGACATACGCCTGCGCGAAGTTGGGATCAGCCTTGATGGCCTGATTCCATGAGTCGACGGCCAAGTTCCATTTGTGGTTCTCGTAGTTGACCATACCTGCCTCGAAGTATTGGGCGGCCTCTTTCGAGGAAGTGGTCACCGGCAGCTTGGCGGGCTTGCTGTCATCGGCCTTGCACGGCATCGCAAGGGCGCTGAACGCCAGGGCAATGCGGAATGCCGACCGCAGTGAAATACGCGAGAGATTCATAGCTTCTTCCATTTAATTGCCATGCAGCAGGTAGCCTTGCTCCATGGGAAGTTTTCCGTCGATTTTGAGGACCTTGACCTGACTGTTGATCGAGTACACGTTAACGATCCCGATCGCTCCAGGATTGTTGTCGACCATGGTGAGCACAAGATCATCGGATCCGACGATCTGGATATCCGCCTTGTGGGCTTCGGCCAGGCTCTTGATCTCCGCGGGTGTGATCTTGTAAGCGCGCGGCAAAACATTCTTTGTTTCAGCAGAATTCGGATCAGTGAGGAAGATCTTTACTTTCTTGCCGTCGGGCCAGGGCGAAGCAAGCTTAAGCAGTTTTTCCAGATCTGCGGCAGAGACGGTCGAAGTGGCATTGGCCTTATTAATAATGACGGCGAGATCGCGAGCGAAGCTAAGCTGCGCTGCGAAGACGATCAAAGCGAGACTGAGGGTGCGAGTCCGGAGCATAGTCTGGCCTCTGGTGGGACCATTAGAACGTCTAAGTAACGCGTCGGGAACATAACTACGGTAATGGCCAAGTGAGGGCCACGTCTGGCTGGGCCAGCCACTGCCTTGTTCGTTGGTTCAGCAAATCCGAGGAATTCCACCAAATGGCCGTGCGTAGGCAGACTGCAGTCAGTAAAATGGTGGCCAAGTCCCTTTGAAATCCAAGTCCAAACCGACCGGGCTGCGTTACTGGATGTTGCGGGTCCTCCACGAGTGCGATAACGTCGCCGCGAACTTCAGCGCCGACCCCGTGCACGATTTGAGGGTCTCTCTGCGCCGCTGCCGATCCCTGGCGGACGGAATGATGGCCATGGACCCCGATCCATCATGGAAAGACATGAAGAAAGCCGGCAAGGCCCTGTTCCGACGCCTGGGCGAGCTGCGGGACGTACAAATCATGATGGAGTGGATCGAGAAGCTCGAACCGCAGGTGGAACGAACGGCTACTCGGGAGGCGGTTGAGAGTGCACCTCAGGGCACCCCGGAACATCCGGAGGAGCTCTCGAGCGGTTCCAACGATGGGGTGCAGGAGAATTCTCATGATCCGGCAGCACAGGCTTTGTTACACATCCTGAGGGCCCGGGAGACAGAGCAGAAGCAGGAGGCGCGGGCAGCTCTGGCAGAGTTCGACCGCAAGCAATGGAGGCAATGGGCCAGGACACTCCCGGCGCGGGCTGGGCGGATTCGTCCGGGCAGTGCCGTGTTCAAACATTTGGCACTTGAGCGCTGGACCACGGGTCGTGAGTTGCACACGCGCGCCATGCGTACGCGTTCGCAGGTGGCGCTCCACACGCTGCGCATCGGCATTAAACGATTCCGGTACATTGTCGAGAACTTCCTCCCAGCCGATCACGCGGTGTGGGGCAACGATCTGAAACACATGCAGGACCTGCTGGGGGAAGTCCACGACCTGGATGTCTTGTGGGCCACTGCGCTTTCTTGTCATGTGTTTCCGAACGACGATTCACGCAGGGCATGGCATGAACGCATCGTTAAGGAGCGAACCAAACGGATTGACGAATATCGGGGAAAGACCGTGGGCTCCGATTCGCTGTGGCATGTCTGGCGCGCGGGCTTGCCGCAGGGTAAGCAGGTCCAGGAGATTGCGACGCGTCGGATGAAGCTGTGGGCGAAGGTGCTCGATCCGGATTTTGCGCATTCTGAGCGCGTGGCGCGGCTGTCGTTGCAACTTTACGACTCGATCGATTCGGCTGGGCTGTTTCGCAGGCCGAGAGTGGAGAACAACGGCGATGCCGCCCACGAGCGCGAGAGCTTGTATGTGGCGGCACTGCTGCACGATGTCGGCAAATCTGAAGGAGACAAAGGACACCACAAGGAATCGCTCAAACTGATCAAGAAGCACGGCACTCCGTTGGGATGGAAGGAAGAAGATATGCTGCGGGCTGGGCTAGTAGCGCGATTCCATTGCGGCGCCCTTCCAGTCCGCAGTCACAAAGAAATGCGCGACCTGCTGCCCGATGAGCAAAGAGCGGTGATGCGGTTGGCGGCGGTCCTGCGGCTGGCGAATGCCTTGGACGCGACGCATGACGGGAATATTCGGCGTGTCAAGCTCGAAAACCCCATCGAGCCCGCCAAAGCTCGCCGAACCAATGGCTTCCTGCGGAAACCAGCCGGACTGAATAAGAATGAGGCAATGGTGATTGGGGCTGAGGGTTATACGGATGGGACGGCCTCGGCGCAGGCAGTCGCCGCCGAGAGATATCTGCTGGAGACAGTGATCGGACGACCGGTGCTGGTTCGACCGGCGTCGGGTGTGCGGCCTTCCATCCCACGGGCACGCGCAAGTCCTGGGTCATAGAAATCCTGGATCATAGAAACTCTGGGTCATAGAAACTACAGAGGCACTTTCTGCACCTGCCATTCCAGCGTACAAAGGTGTTCCGGAAGCCGAATCCCGGAGACCGGAAGCCGATCTTATGACTCATGCTCAACTGGTTGAGAAAGCGGTGCGATGGCTGCGGTCCTATCGCTGTGGAGTGGTTTTGTCGGAACAGGCGTGTACCAGCGGGGAGATGCCCGATGCGATTGGATGGAAAAAGGCGTGTCACTCAGTGATGGTCGAGTGCAAGGTGACGCGCGCCGATTTCCTGGTCGATCGCGAAAAGCCGTGGCGGCAGAAACCGGAGCGGGGCGTGGGGAGTGAGCGCTTTTATCTGACTCTGCCGGGGCTGATCAAGGTTGAGGAATTACCGGCCGGTTGGGGCTTGCTCGAATTTCGCCGCGGGCGTATCGAGATGGTCCACGAGTCGGCGAAGAATCTCCGCACAGGGGTAGGCTTTCGTTACGAGATGAACCTGCTGCTTGCGAGTTTGAGGCGGGTGGAGGTCCGCATCGAGCCACAAAGCATTACCGATTTTCTGAAATGGAAGAACCGCATGGCGGAATACAACCGCGGCAGTTTGCCGGAGGGGTTAACGGCGACCGATCAGGAAGCGAATGAGTTCCTGGAGCCGGAATTGCCGTGTTAATGTGTTTGCGCTATCGCCATGATCTAAGCGCCGCGCAGAAAATGTGTGCGGCTGCTTTCCTATAGACTCCGACCAAAGGGCGTCCTGTGCGACTTCTCACAGCGGTATTCCTTCTGATCTTTGCCTCCCCTTCTGTTTGCACGGCACAACAACATCAGCACGACGGGCTCACCGAAGAGCAGTTCGGGTCGGTGCACTTCCCGATTTCATGCGATGCGCGGGTACAGCGAACGTTCGAACACGGTGTCGCGCTTCTGCATTCATTTGCGTTTGAAACAGCACAGACTGCTTTTCAGGAAGTTGCGAAGGACGATCCACATTGTGCGATGGCGCATTGGGGTATCGCGGCAACCTTCAACCGATGGGCGGGCCCGAACGACAATCAGCGGAAACAGGCGTGGGACGAAATCAAGATTGCGCAGTCACTGCACGCGAGGACCAAACGAGAACGCGAGTACATCGCCGCCGAGATGGCTGTGTTTGAGCCACCGCGGAGGCACGATAAGGGCAACCGTTACCTGAAACGGATGGCTACGCTGTGTAGTGATTTTCCCGACGATCACGAAGCAGCGGCCTTTTATGCGTTGGGTCTGGAATCAACGGCACCCGACGACGATCCGACACACGCGCAGCGTAAGCAGGCAGCTGCAATTCTGGAGAAGCTGTTCGCGATCGAGCCGAACCATCCGGGCGTGGCGCATTATCTGATCCACACGTACGACGTGCCTGGGATGGCGGAGCTCGGGCTTCCTGCGGCGCGGCGGTATGCGCAGATCGCTCCGGCTGCGCCACACGCTCTGCATATGCCGTCGCATATTTTCGCGCGGCTGGGGATGTGGCCAGAAGATATCGATTCGAACCTGGCGTCGATTACGGCAAGCCGCAATGCGGCGATGACACACATGGGAGATGAGGGACATCAGTATCACGCCATGGAGTTTCTGGTGTATGCGTATTTGCAGTCAGGGCGTGAGAAAGAAGCGAAGCGCGTGATCGAAGAGGTGAAGACGCTACCCAAAATGAACAACATGTACGGGGCGGATTTCGATCCGCAGATCTCGGCCGAAGTTGAGTATTCGGCGAGCTATGTAACTGAGCTGCATCTCTGGAAAGACGCCGTCGCGCTGCCACTGCTAACTGACAATGGTGATGGCGACAGCTCTCTGACGTATAAAGCGCGTGCCATCGGCGCCGCCAGGCTGGGCGATCTGGCGACGGCGCGAGAAAATCTGCAGGCCATCAACAAACTCCACGAGAATCTACTGGCAAAAAAGGAGATGGTCCCCGCAAACGCTGTTGACGATGACAGTCACGTGGTTACCGCTTGGATCGACCATGCGGAGGGAAAGAATGATGATGCGCTCAAGCTGCTTCAGGAACTTGCGCCCAAAGACGGCGGCCTATTCGCGACCGATGGCAACGTGCCGGCTCACGAAATGATGGGGGACATGCTGCTGGAAATGAACCGACCGGAGCAGGCGTTGGCCGAATATGAATTGGAACTGAAGGTCAGTCCGAATCGATTCAATTCGGTGTATGGTGCCGGGCGGGCAGCGGAGGCGGCGAAACAGACAGACCGCGCCAGCACTTATTATCGCCAACTGGTCACGACTTGTGACCACGCAGATTCGAGCAGGCCGGAACTGATCCACGCTCGCGAGTTTGTTTCGTCATTGGCCAAAAATTAGCGTTACTGCTACGTTAGCGCTGACCTGTCATCTGGGGTCATACGTCAATACCATCAGCATCATGTCGGTTATGTCGCGTTGCGTCCGGACTCTGCCGTAAAAGTTGGCCAACTGGTCAGGAAATGCTATCAACAGTTCTTTCGATTTTGTGTAGATGCACACCACTCTCTTGCCGTCGATGAGTTGCTCGGTGCGCCATGCTGCGCGGTTCTTCCAATGCGGATCATTCTCGTAGTGACCGGCGGCTAGACCGATGTCGTAGGAGACGACCAATCCATGTGCTTTTGAGATCCTTCCGGCCGCTGCCGAATCAATCGGACGCATTGGAGTATGCACGTATCCTGGAAGCAGCCTCACATTTCCGGGGCCTAGCGTTGGCGCAGACTGAGCCCCAAGACTGGAGGAACTCAGAGCCAATGCCAGAAAGACAACTGAGTTCCGAAGCTTCATCACATGTCCCGGCGGCCTTCCATCGCTTTTAGCATCGTGATTTCGTCTGTGTACTCGATGTCGCTGCCGACGGGAATCCCCATAGCGATTCGCGTTACCTTCACGCCGATCCGCTTCAACTGCTGCGAGAGATAGACTGCCGTCGCTTCCCCTTCCACCGTGGGATTGGTAGCGAGGATTACCTCATCGACGTTGCCGGCATCCACGCGAGAGATGAGATTTGATATGCGGAGTTGCTCCGGGCCGATCCCGTGGAGAGGGGAAATGGCTCCGTGCAGGACGTGGAAGACTCCGTTGAAGTGCTTGGTCTTGTCGATGGCGGCGATGTTGGTGGGCTCTTCGACAACACAGACCAGGCGCTGATTCCGCGTTGGACTGGTGCAATAGACGCAGGGATCCACGTCAGTGATGTTGTTGCAGACCGAGCAGAGGCGGAGATTGGCCTTGACGTCTCGGACGGCGGCGGCGAGGGCTTCGGCGTCTTCGTCGCTCGAGCGGAGGATGTGGAACGCAAGGCGTTGCGCACTCTTGGTGCCTACGCCCGGAAGCTTTTTGAGCTCATCAATCAGGCGCGACATGGGTTCGGCGAATTTGGACATGAGATTGAGTAATTGGGTAATTTTGTAATTGAGTAATTTGAAAAACAGCTGAGAGCATTCTAGCTCGCTCAGCGTGATCCGTCGTGCCCGGTTAGAAGGTCAAAGGCCTTTCACCACAGTGGGCACGGAGGATCACAGGGGAATCTGGCCACTTATTCATGTCCGGGAGTGTCTGTTCCTAAGGCAAAGAGTACTCGAGATCGTACGAATGCTTGCCGCCTGGGGCGATGTTGATGGTCATCTTGCCGGCGATTCCCTTCAGTTCGCCGGTGCCGGAGTCCGGGACGATCGATACCGAGAGCTGCGGGACGTTTTGGGTCATGGTGCCCTGGTGCTGCAGGACGAACGTTCCCGAGTGGCCTTTCAGGGTTCCGGTAAATTTCTCGATGGCAACGTAGGCGCCTGAGCCCTTTACAGATGTGCCGGCGGTGAGCATCTGGCCTTTGCCCATGCCCTCGAGATCGCCGTGATACTGCTTGTCGAGGGCCATGCGGCCGAGCAGCGGATCGTCAGACTTGTCGTCCTGCGGAGTGACTTTTACGTCGAATGGTCCGGTGGCGTGCATCGTGAAGGCCTCTTTCGGAACTGGGGCAGAATTCTGGGTGAACGCGAGCGGCATAGCGAACAGGAAGCCTACGGCGATCGCCATTTGTTTCAGGATTGGCTTCGGAATTGTGCCGACGCGATGCATAAGTTGTTTCACTTTGCTCAAACTGAATTTGGGGACCGCGTTCGTCGCTATAGGCCGGGAATGCCGAGTCCGCCCAGCATCCCGCCGAGGGTGGACTGCATCTGGCCATCGACCTTGCGGGCAGCTTCATTGATTGCCGCGACAACAAGGTCTTGCAGCATTTCAACGTCGCCGGACTTCACTGCTTCGGGGTCGATGCGCAGACTCAGAAGTTGTTTGCGTCCGTCCATCTTCACGTTGATCGCACCGCCGCCGGAGGACACTTCAACCACAGTCTCTTGCATTTTCTTCTGCAAGGCGTCGGCTTGCGCTTTGGCTTTGGACATCAGGTCTTGCAGGTTGAATCCGCCCATAGAACCTCAGGTTTCAAAGTTTCAAGGTTTCAATGTTTCAAAGTTGTCCGAGACGCTTCTTCGTTGAAACTCTGATACCTCGCATTTACCGCTTGTCCCGGTAGTCGATCACCGTTCTGATTTCGGCACCGAACTTTTCCTGCATTCGGCGGACGATTGGATCTTGTTCGGCGCGGCCTCGGCCTCCGGGGCCCGGAGCGAATTTCGGAGCGCCATTCTTTTTTTCCTGAACGCTTGCGCCGGGAATCACCTTCAGCTTGACGGCTCGGCCTAGAACACCGCTGGCTGCCGCGATGGCGAGGCGCTTCCCTTCTGCACCCAGCGACATGTCGACGACCGTTTGTGATTCCGCGACTTTGATGATGAACTCGTTCCCCTGAATGCTCCATTCGCCGGAGGAGAGCATGGAAACGAGGATGCGCTGGTTGGCATCATTCAAGGCCTGTAGTACCGCCGTCTGCAGACGCTCAATTTGGCCTGAGGGATCGGCTGCAGCTATCGGTTCAGGTACTCGGGTCTGAGGTTCGGGTTCAGCAACTGCCACTACGGTTTCTGGCGCCATCGCCTGCCGATCAGGGATCGGAGTTGTGTCGCGCTGTGCGGCGGGAGCGGCGGATCCCATGATGACAGGCTCGGGCTGGCTCGCCTGAGCTACTATGCGCGGTCCGGGCGGTGGAGTTGATGTGGGCGAATCTTCCTGCCGAGGCGTCCCTTTTCGCGCGGAATCTGCGGCGAACGGGCTGACATAGTTTGGCCGCGCAGCTGGTTGCTGCTCGGTGCGTCGCGTCTCGGGATTGGAATTGCCTCCGACGATTGTCGGCCGAGCCGGTGGCCTCTGCCCAGTTGCCGCAGGAGCAGATCCAACTTCACTCAGCAACTGCTCAATCGGGATCAGTTTCTGCGCGTGGGCCATTTTCAGCAGACCCAGCTCGAGGTGGAAGCGCTGCTCCTGCTTGTATCCGAGTTCGCCGTGAGTGCGCAGCATGATCTGAAAATGCCGCGTGAGATCTTCTTCGCCGAAGAGGTCAGCGATGCGTGCCACGCGTTCGCGTTCTTCACTTGAGATCTGCAGCAGCGCCGAATCTTTGCCTGCAATTTTGGCGACTGTCGCGTTACGAAGGAAACGAACCATCTGGCGCGCGAAGTGGGTCGGGCTGTGACCTTCACTGATGAGATGATCGACCTGCCGCAGTATTTCCTCGCTCTTGCTTTCCGACACTGCCTGCATCACTTGTTCGAGAATATGGGCCGGAGCAGCTCCAACGAGATTGCGAACCGAGTCGGCGGTGAGCCTTCCAGTGGAGGATGCGATCGCCTGATCGAGAATTGAGAGAGCGTCGCGCATCGATCCGTCGCCTGCATCGGCAAGGAGCGCGAGAGCATCGTCATCGGCGTCGATTTTTTCGCGGGTGACCAGATCGCGCAGCTGGCCAACGATGTCATCGAATTTAACCGCACGAAAGCTGAAGTGCTGGCAGCGCGAACGAATCGTCTGCGGAATGTCTTCCGGCTGCGTGGTGGCAAGCATGAAGACGATATGATCCGGAGGCTCTTCCAGCGTTTTCAGCAGCGCATTGAAGGCGGCATCGGTGATCTGGTGCGCTTCGTCGAGGATGTAGATCTTGAAGCGATCGCGAGCAGGGCGGTAACGCGCTGCCTCACGCAGTTCGCGAATTTCGTCGATGCCGCGATTGGTAGCGGCGTCGATCTCAATCACGTCGACAGAGTTTCCTGCGCGAATCTCGGTGCAGGATTCGCAGACGCCGCAAGGCTCGGGAACTGGATGATCCTTCGACCGGCAGTTCAGGGCCGCCGCGAGAATGCGGGCGACTGTGGTTTTGCCGATCCCGCGATGTCCGCTGAAGATATAGCCGTGGGCGCTGCGCCCCTGCTCGATGGCGTTCTGGAGCGTGCGGGTGACGTGCTCTTGTCCGATGACCTCGGAGAACTTCTGCGGGCGGTATTTGCGGGCCAGGACGGTATAACTCATGAGGTCGAAGAATCGATTATACGTGATGCGGCAGGGCTATCGGAGCGTGGAAAACGTGGCCACTGATCGCCCGAAAAGCCTAAGAATCATGGGAGTTGCGAAGGGCAGATGTCCGCGATAGGCTGGTGCACGAATAATTTTGTGAGGAGAGTCAAAATGCAATTGAAACTGGCGAAGCGCACGGTGGATGGGATTCTGGTGATCCAGGGCACTGGACGCATAGTGTTTGGAGAGGAGTCGTCACTGCTGCGGGACGAAGTAAAGAAAGCGGTTGCCGACGGCAACAAGAAAATCGTACTGAACCTTGGAGAGATCAGCTATATCGATTCGGGTGGGTTGGGAACGCTGGTGGCACTGCACACGACGGCACACAATGCCGGAGGAACAATCAAGCTTGCCAACTTGACGAAGCGCGTCGGCGACCTGCTTCAGGTCACCAAGCTGTTGACGGTTTTCGAGGTTCATGACTCGGAGTATGCGGCGCTGGAAGCATTTCGGCAGGCGGCCTAGTCGCCATCGCCTGGACAATCAAAACCTCCACGCTAGCCGCAACCAAGCGGCTAGCGTGGGGCCCTCGGCCCTCTTCTCGACTGACCACCCTGTGCCGGAGTTTGATTGAAACGAAAGAGCCGAACATTCCTGAGAACCAAGAAAACATCAACCGACGCCGGCGCGATGCTGCTGCGCATCGAGCGGGCGATTCGCGCCATTCCGCGAGGAAAGGTATCGACTTATGGCGGAGTAGCAAGAATAGCGGGATATCCGGGTGCGGCGCGCATGGTCGCACGGGTGCTTCGCCGCGGATTCGGGTTGCCCTGGCAGCGCGTCTTAGGCGCAGGCGGTCAGATCAAGCTCACGGGCGATTCCGCGATCGAACAGCGCTTGCGGTTGGAGGCTGAAGGCGTCCGCTTCCGCGGACGGAAAGTGGACATGAAAGCGTGTGAGTACCACGCGCCAGGAAGCGGAACGCGCCGATCGGAACGAAAGCGCAAGTGACGGGTGCAGAGCGCGGACTGCCAAATCACTTCTTGAATTGCGGGTCGATCTCGACCTGATATCCGGTCACCATTTTGTTGGTCTCGTTGGCCATGCCGACTACCGCCATCAGTTCTTTAAACATGGCATCAGTCATTCCCTTCTTTTGCGCTGATACCGTGTGCGAGGCGATGCAGTAGTGGCACTGGTTGGTGACGCTGACGGCTACATAGATCAATTCCTTCGTAAGCGGATCGAGAGCGCCGGGACTCATGATCTGCTTGATGTCTTCCCATGTGCGTTTCAGGGTCGCAGGATCGTGGGCGATCGCCTTCCAGAAGTTGTTGATCCAGTCAGTCTTTCTTGTCGCCATAATATCGTCGTAAACAGCGCGGACTTCGGGACTGGCGTCTTTGTATTCGATAAGGCCGAGAGTGGACATGAAGGCTCCGAGTTTCGAGTTTCGAGGCTTAAAGGTTCTAAGGTTTCAGGTTTCAAAACGACAGAGGCTCTCCCGATATTGCGACTCTGTATCGGGAGCAACTTCGATCATTCTGGGAGCTTGCCGCTTAATAGTTGCTCCAGCTTCCCGGCTGGGACACGAACTCCAACGTAGAAATGTCCGAAGAGTGCATAGACGGCGCTCACGTGGTCGAAGCGCATTTCGTAGATCAGCTTCTTGAAGACGAGGGGATCGTCGGCAAAGAGGTCTACGCCCCACTCCCAGTCATCGAACCCAATCGAGCCGGTGATGATCTGCTTGACCTCGCCCGCATAACGGCGGCCGACCATGCCGTGTTCATTCATCTGGCGGGCACGCTCTTCGATGGGCAACTGATACCAGTTCTTGTCCTCGCCACGGCGTCGGTCCATCGGATAGAAGCAGGCGTAACGATTGGGAGGAATATCGGGAAAGAGGCGCGGGTGCATGGCCTCTTTGTGGCGGTTGAGCTTGCACTCGACTTCTGCCTTCCACTGATCGGAGTGGGGCTCGATTCCTTGATCGGTCAGTTCCTTGTAAATCTT
>Ga0070734_10001336_pt1 | contig 36927 bp, 32 predicted proteins | sample Coa_R1_8_FD_66444 | JGI IMG/M metagenome (GOLD analysis project Ga0070734, IMG submission 66444) | Surface soil microbial communities from Centralia Pennsylvania, which are recovering from an underground coalmine fire - Coalmine... | ecosystem: Environmental > Terrestrial > Soil > Unclassified ...
GTCGGGGTCGCTCGCGGTCGCTGCGAGGTGGTGGTCTTCACGCAGGATGCCGATACGTCGTTGTCACGACTGCCCCTCGGCCACATCGAGCTGTTGATTGAAGTGTGGGCGCGCCGCACACAGGTGCTGCGCACCCGTCCGCACATCCGCTACGTGCTTGCCTTCGAGAACCGCGGCGCGGAAGTCGGCGTGACGCTGCACCATCCGCACGGCCAAATTTACGCTTACCCTTTCGTGCCTCCGGTTCCGTTGCGGATGCAGACGCAAGAGCTCGCGCACTTCGCGGCGCACGGCAGATCCCTGCTCGAAACGCTCATCGAGGCGGAAACGCACGCAGCGAAGCGCATCATCCATCCGGGTGAGCACGCCGTTGCGTTCGTTCCTGCCTGGGCGCGCTATCCCTACGAGGTGTGGATTGCCCCGAGAGCCGCGGCGCCGGATTTTGCATCTCTCTCGCCGCTGCAAAGGGCGGACCTGGCGCGCGCGATCAAGCGCACCCTGTTGAAATACGACCGGCTCTGGGGATTGCCCATGCCGTACATCATGGCCTGGTATCAAGCCCCCTTCGATGGCACGCCGCCCGGGGCTTACCATCTGCACGCGGAGTGCTGGCCTGCGTTTCGCATGAAGGGGCGCTTGAAGTACCTCGCCGGGACGGAGGTGGCCGCCGGGACGTTCGTCAACGATACCTTACCCGAGGAGAAGGCTCGCGAGCTGCAGGCGGTCTCGGTGACGGATCTCGAGTCTTGACCCGCTTCGAGCAATTCTTTGGATACCCGCCCGAGGCCTGTGCGGAGGCTCACGGTCGGGTCAATCTGCTGGGCGAGCACACCGACTACAACGAGGGCTTCGTCCTGCCGACGATCATTCCGCAAGCCACGCGGGTCTGGGTGGCGGTGAATCCCCAGGGCGTCGATCGTGTCGTCTCGGCCCAGCTCGGAGCAGGCGATCGCGCGGATTTCGCCCGCTATGCGCTCGGGTGCTTGGCGCTTCTGCGAGCCGCATCCTATCCCCTGGAGGCAATGTCGATCCTCATAGACTCCGATGTGCCGATCGGCGCGGGGCTCTCGAGCAGTGCCGCGCTCGAGGTCGCGGTGCTGCGTGCCGCGCGCAGCCGCTTTGCGCTCGATATCGACGATGTTCAGATTGCACGCCTGGGGCAGCAGGCCGAAATCGAGTATGCCGGTGTTCACTGCGGAATCATGGACCAGATGGCCGCGAGCGTCGGAGTCCTCGGTCATATGCTGCTGCTCGACACCAGAAGTCTCGCGCGGTCCCTCATACCGCTGCCGCAAGGCGCCGACCTCTGCGTCCTCGACAGCGGCATTCCGCGCTCGCTCGCCACCAGTGCCTTCAATCAACGGCGCAGCGAGTGCGAGCAAGCCGCTCGTGCGCTCGGCGAGCGCTCGTTGCGGGACGTCGATGATCTCGAGCAAATCGCGCGGCTCCCGCCGCCGCTCGATCGGCGAGTGCGGCATGTCGTCACGGAGAATCGCCGCGTGCTGGCGGCGGTGAATCAATCGGCGTCCGGGTTCGGGCGGCTCATGAATGCATCGCACGCGAGCCTGCGCGATGACTTCGCTGTCTCGGTGCCGGCCCTGGACCTCCTGGTCGATTTCCTGCAGCGCGATCCCCGGGTCTTTGGCGCGAGACTCACGGGTGCAGGCTTCGGGGGAGCGTGCGTGGCGCTCGTGCACTCGGGCACGCAATCCGAGGTGGCGCGCGACATTCTCGCGGCGTACGGCGCGAACGGCCACCCGGGTGCGCGACGGGTCTGAAGGCTCAAGGCGGCTCAGCGGCGCCGCGGGGATCTCGCGACTCGATGGGTCGTGCGGCGCGTCAGGAGACCGTGGTGCGGGTCAGGGGATGCGTTCCGCATGCGGCTCGCGCCGACACGGCCGCGGCCGGCGCACTGATGGGCGCGTGCGCGCCCGCTTCGTAGTGTCGAGTCTCCCACCGCACGCTTCGCTCTACACGCTTCGCTCTACAAGGACCTCCCTCCATGGCAGACACGGTCGGCGATTTTTTCTGGCAGCGCATGCACGCCTGGGGTATCCGGGTGGTGTTTGGGTATCCCGGTGACGGCATCAACGGACTGCTCGGAGCAATGAATCGCTCCAACGGCGAGATCAAGTTCGTGCAGGTGCGGCATGAGGAGATGGCCGCCTTCATGGCGAGCGCCTATGCAAAGTTCACCGGTCAGCTCGGGGTCTGCATGGCCACCTCCGGCCCGGGTGCCACCCACTTGATCACCGGCATGTACGATGCGCGCCTCGACCACGTGCCGCTGCTCGCGATCACGGGTCAGCAGGCGCGCGCTGGCTTGGGGGGTCATTATCAGCAGGAGGTGGACCTGCAAAGCGCGTTCAAGGACGTCGCGGGCGCCTTCGTCCAGCAGGCGAGCGTTCCACCGCAGGTGCGGCACATCGTCGACCGTGCGGTGCGCATCGCGCAGGCCGAGCGACGTGTCACGGCGATCATTCTGCCGAACGATCTGCAGGACGAGCCGTACAGCGCCCCCGCGCGCAAGCATGGCACTTTGCATTCGGGCATCGGCTGGAAGGCGCCGAAGGTGGTGCCCTACGAAGAGGATCTCGACCGCGCGGCCGAGATTCTCAACGAAGGCAAGAAAGTGGCCATCCTCGTCGGCGCAGGCGCATTGCACGCGACCGAGGAGGTCATCGCGGTCGCCGAGGCGCTCGGCGCGGGGGTGGCGAAGGCGCTTCTCGGCAAAGCCGTGCTGCCGGATGACCTGCCGTGGGTGACGGGCTCCATCGGGCTTCTCGGTACGAAGCCGAGCTGGGACCTCATGACGGGCTGCGACACGCTGCTCATGATCGGCTCGGGCTTTCCGTATTCGGAATTTCTGCCTAAGGAGGGCGCGGCGCGCGCTGTGCAGATCGACATTGCGCCCGAGATGCTGAGTCTGCGCTATCCGATGGATGTGAACCTCTGCGGGGACAGCGCGGAGACCTTGCGGGCGTTGCTGCCGCTCCTGCGACGCAAGGAGGATCGATCCTGGCGGGAATCCGTCGAGAAGGGCGTTGCCGAGTGGTGGCGCGTGCTCGAGTCGCGCGCCATGACCGACGCCAAGCCGATCAATCCGCAACGCGTCACCTGGGAGCTTTCGCCGCGGCTTCCCGACCGCGCGATCATCACGAGCGACTCGGGGTCCTGCGCGAACTGGTATGCGCGTGACCTCAAGATCCGCCGCGGCATGATGTGCTCGCTGTCGGGCGGTCTGGCCTCGATGGGCGCGGCGGTGCCTTATGCGATCGCGGCGAAGTTCGCTTACCCCGAGCGCCCCGTGATTGCGCTCGTCGGCGATGGCGCGATGCAGATGAACAACATGGCCGAGCTCATCACGGTCGCGAAGTACTGGCGCGAATGGCAGAGCCCGACCTGGGTGGTCTGTGTGTTCAACAATCAGGATCTGAACCAGGTGACATGGGAGCAGCGCATCCAGGAGGGCGACCCGAAATTCGAGGCCTCGCAGGCGCTCCCCGACGTGCCCTATCACCGTTTTGCCGATCTCATCGGTCTCAAGGGAATCTACGTGGAGGAGCCGGGACAGCTCGGCGCGGCGTGGGACGAGGCGCTCGCCGCGGATCGCCCGGTGGTGCTCGAGGTGCGCACCGATGCCAACGTTCCGCCGCTGCCTCCGCACATCACGCTCGAGCAGGCCAAGAAGTTCACTTCCACGCTCCTTCACGGAGACCCGGATGAAGGCAGTGTGATTGCCGGAGCGGCGAGGGAACTGCTGCACACGATACTGCCGGGACACAAAAAGCACTGAATTCGTGGACTGCTCGCAATCGACCCGACCGCCCTAGAACTGCGGCACGGCGTGATCGGCGACACCGGCGCGACTGAACTCGAATCGCAGCAACCAATCCCGGGATCCCCGGCTCGCTGCCGGAGAGAATTTCCATTTTTTCGCGGCCGTCGTCGCGGCGCGAGCGAAATAGTTGCTCGAACCATGCTCTTTCACGCTCACCGCCACCACGTTTCCCGAGCGATCCACCGTCACGCGAACGGCGACCTTGATGTGCCCTCGGATCGATGCGAGGGCACCGCGCGAAACGTCGGGAGCTTCTTCATGCAGCACGGCAGGGGCCGGGGGCGACGGTGGGGCGGGACGCTGCGCGGGTAGTGCAGTAGGGGGCGCGGCAGGAATCGTCTGTCCGTCAGAGGCGGCCTGCGTGCTCGAGGCCGCGGGCGGCTCGGCGGCGGGCGACGATCGCTGGACCCCCCGCCGTGCGCCGAAGGCGATGACAGCGACGATCACGAGAAATCCTGCGATGAGCGCGATCTGCGCCCCGCGCTTCCTGAGCAGCTCCTGGACTGAGGGTACGAGAGCCGGCGCTTCGCGATGCGAGCGCGGCGAATTCGGAGCGAGCGTCGCCTCGGACCTGGGGGCGAGCGCCTCGGGCCTCGGGGCAAGCGCCTCGGGCCTCGGGGCGAGCGCCTCGGGCCTCGGGGCGAGCGCTGCGGAGCTCGGGCTGAATCTTTTTTGAAGCTCGGCGATCGTCGCACGCCGCGCCGGATCGGGATTCAAGCATCGCCTGACGGTATCGACGATCTCACCAGGAATATCCCGCGGCAAGGCCGCGACCGCGGATTCTGCATCGGGCCATTGAGCAGCCCTTTGCGAGAGAGCCTCCACCAGGCTGATGCCGAGACTCCAGACATCGCCCGCCGGGGAAATCTTGCCCCGTGCGACTTCGGGAGCATCGTAGAGGTCGGTCGGCCCGGGGGCCGCAGCGGCGCTCGCGGACACCGCGCCGCTTGCGGTGTCGCTGGCGCGCAGGGGGTCGACCGCGCGCGCAGTGTCGCTCGAGAGCTTCAGCTGATCGTTGACGACCAGAAAGTTGGCGGGCTTTAACTGCCCGTGCACCAGGCCGCTGCGATGAAGGAAACTCAAGGCCTCGAGCGTGGGAGGCAGCAGCTCGCGCACTTCATCGGCGGTGAGCGCGCGATGGGGAAGAATTTGATCGAGACTCTGCTCGGCCTGTTCCATCACGACGAAGAGAAAAGGATGCCCGCCGAGTCGGCATTGGCCCACCTCGACAAGGTGGATGAGATGAGGGTGGGCGAGGGTCGCGACCCTCTTCAGGTGCGCGACCTGGGCCGGCGCGGTCGCAGGGTCGGCGGGAATGATCTTGATCGCGGCGTCGGCGTGGTCTCGTGTCTCGGTGAGGAATACCACGCTGTGGTTCGATCGAGTCAGGAAGCGACGCAGCGGAAAAACTCCGTTGATGACGAGGTTCTCCCAATCCGTCCAGATCTCAGCCACTGTCTACCCCACGCTCACGATCATGCGATGCCAGGATAACCGGATGAGAGCAGCACCGGCAGCGGGACCGGGGCCGGTGTCGGCCGAACCCGACATGGCTAGTCGGTCTTAGGAGGTCGTGGCACGTCGGGAGCTTCTCGGAGACGCTTCGCTTGCTCCGCCAGATCCTGGAGTTCTTTCATTGAGGTCGAGTGCGGGGAGCGGTCGCCATAGTCATGGCACATGGACAGAAGCGCGATCGATCCCCAGAGGTAGACGATGATTCGCAGCCAGCGGGGGCGCCGCTGAAAAAAAATCCAGGCCGATCGCAGCAGCCAACCGAGCACTTGCGCCCAGTGATGGAGCGCTTGACCCGGTACGGCGAGCGGGAAAGGCGGGTAGGGGCTCAGGACGCGAGCAGAGGAGCCTTTGAGCCGCTCCCGGGTGGGCGCAGGCGGCTCGGGGTCGACGACGGTACCCGAGGCGATTCGGCGACACACCGCCTCGAGCGCAGGCGTCGGTTGGCCCCCCGGGAGCCGCAGCCATTGCACGCTCAGGAATTTCTCGGGTACGCGCGCCTGCGCCTCGCTCACATCGTCGATGGCCACGGGAAGAAGAAAAGGGTGGTCGTCCGCCATGTCGAGCGTTCGCTCGACCGCGAGGCGCCATTCGCGACGAAAATAGCCCTCATGACGTGATTCGGTCCGCGCCGAGATGATCGGCATGAAATAGTCGCAGTCCCGGATTTGCCTGCGGATCTTTTGGTCCCACGCATCGCCCCCTCGGAGCTCGCTCTGGTCGAGCCACACGACCAGACCGAAGCTGCGCAAGGCCTCCCCGATGCGGAGGGCGGCCTCTCGATCTTGCGACGCGTAGCTCAAGAAAACCGAAGCCATGAAGAGCGCATCCCGTGAGGCAGGTGCTCAAAGGTAAAAGCACGGCTGCGCCATTTCAAAGCCGCCCCACTTGACAAACCGACCGATCGTGCTTTTAATGGGCCCATGCGACCGGCCGAAGCCAAGGGCGACATCAAAGGCGAATCCAAGGGCGAGCACACCCGGCGGGTCATCATCTCCCGCGCCCTCGGCATCGTCAGCGAAGTCGGTTTCGAGGGCCTCTCCATCGGCACCCTGGCCCAGGAAGCCAAGCTCTCCAAGAGCGGACTGTTCGCGCACTTCAAGTCCAAGGAGGCGCTGCAGCTCGGTGTGGTGCAGGAGTTGATCAACCGATACACGCTGCAGGTGGTGCAACCGGCGCTGGCGGCGCCGCGGGGAGAGCCCCGCCTGCGAGTGCTGTTCGACAAGAAGCTCGAATGGATCACCGGAGCGTCGGAGCTGCGGGGTTGCCTGCTGCAAAAAGCCTCGCTCGAGTATGACAACCGCTCAGGACATCCGGTCCGCGAGCGACTGGTGCAGGCGTTGCAGGATTGGCGCGAAGTGATCGCGCGATCGGCGCAGGGCGCGATCGATACAGGGCATTTCCGCGCTGACCTGGATACGGATCAGTTTGCCTATGAGTTCGACGGCATTCTGATGATGTATCAACATCGACATGGCTTCATGCGCGAGCACGACGCGGCAGAGCGCGCCCGTGCCGCTTTCGCGTCGCTGCTCGAGCGCAGCCAGCGACGCTCCAGACCCCGTTGACCCACCCGAGGATGCACCCATGACCGCATTCATTTCGCCCACAAATAGCACGACCGTTCGATCGTTAATTTTGACCTTCAGCCTGGCAAACGCGGTGCTCTGGTCGAGCGCTGCCGGAGGTGCCTCCGAGATCGTCGTCGACACTCCCCCGCCGCCGCCGCGCGTGGAGACCACGCCCGCGCATCGCGATGGGTATGTGTGGTCACCGGGATACTGGGAGTGGAACGGGCGCTTCTTTCGCTGGAGATCGGGCACGTTCGTTTCCGAACGGCGAGGTCGCTGGATCGCCGATCATTGGGACTCGATCGACAATCGATGGCATTTCGTCGCGGGCCACTGGGAGCACTAGCGCCGGCGGCCGGCCCACTCCGTCTTGGCCCAATCGCGCCCGGGAAGATATGCTGCGCGCGAGTGCAGGCTGCGGGCCCCCGGGGCGCAGCCGGCCGGGCTACCGAATGGCAATTCCCTGAACGCCGGAGATCTCATTGGCGCACACACAAACCCCTGCAGGAGCGGCCTGCGCCACAGCAGCCATACGCCATGACTGGCGTCTCGCGGAAGTCGAGGACCTTTTTAAGCTGCCCCTGCTCGATCTGCTGTTTCGCGCGCAGCAGATTCACCGGCTGTTCCAGCCGGCCAACACCGTTCAGATCAGCACGCTCTTGAGCATCAAGACCGGAGCGTGCCCCGAGGACTGTGCCTATTGCCCGCAGAGCGCGCGTTACGAGACCGGCCTCGCCGCCGAGGGGTTGATGCCGCTCGATGAGGTCGTCGATAAGGCGTGTGCCGCGAAGGATGCGGGCGCCACGCGATTTTGCATGGGCGCAGCCTATCGCTCGCCGAAGCCGAAGGAGTTGCAGGCGATCGCGGGTCTGGTCCGCGCGGTGAAGGCGCAAGGCCTCGAGACGTGCGTCACGCTCGGGATGCTGACCCTCGATCAAGCGCAGCTCCTCAAGGAGGCGGGACTCGATTACTACAACCACAACCTGGATACCTCCGAGCGCTACTACCGGGAGATCATTCATACCCGCACCTATCAGGATCGTCTCGATACGCTCGCCGCCATTCGCGCGGCGGGCCTGAAGGTTTGCTGCGGCGGCATCGTCGGGATGGGCGAGGAAGAGGCCGATCGCGCCGCGCTCCTGCACACTCTCGCCACCCTTCCCGAGCATCCCGAGAGCGTGCCGATCAATCATCTGGTCCGGGTTCCCGGCACGCCGCTCGCCGAGGCTCCGCCGCTCGATCCTCTGGAATTCGTGCGCACCATTGCCGTTGCCCGCATCCTGATGCCGCGCGCGCGCGTGCGCCTGTCGGCGGGCCGCAGCGCGATGAGCGATGAGCAGCAGGTGCTGTGCTTTCTCGCCGGCGCCAATTCCATTTTTTACGGCGAGAAGCTCTTGACGACGGGCAATCCCGACACGGCGCACGATCGCTCGCTGTTCGAGCGCTTGCAGCTCATCCCCGCCGCACGCGACGCTCCTGCCGCGCAGAGCTCCCGCGCATGAAAGCGTTGCTCTGCGAGGCCTTCGGGCCGCCGGAGAATTTGCGGCTGCGCGAGGTCGCGATGCCCGAGCCCGGGCGAGGCCAGATTCGCATCCGGGTGCGATCGGCAGGACTCAATTTTCCCGATGCCCTCATCATTCAGAACAAATACCAGTTCCGTCCCACGCTGCCCTTCAGCCCGGGCGGTGAGGCCGCCGGCGAGGTCGATGCGCTGGGCGAGGACGTCACCGGGTTTGCGCTCGGCGATCGCGTCGCCGCGATCACGATGCACGGCGCGTTCGCGGAGTATGTGCTCGCCGAGGCAAACCGCACGACCCGCATCCCCGCGAGCATGGACTTGCGAACCGCGGGCGGTTTCACGTTGACCTATGCGACGGCCCATCACGCATTGAAACAGCGCGCGGCGTTGCGACCCGGCGAGACCGTGCTCGTGCTGGGTGCCGCCGGGGGAGTCGGTCTTGCCGCCGTCGAGATCGCGAAGGCGATGGGCGCCGCCGTCATCGCAGCCGCCTCGAGCGAGGAGAAGCTCACACTCGCGCGCGCCCACGGAGCCGATGAGACCTTCAACTATGAGCAGGCGGACTTTCGCGAGTCGATCAAGCAATTGACGGCGGGCCGCGGCCCGAACGTGATTTTCGATCCGGTGGGCGATCGCTTCGCCGAGCCGGCGTTTCGCTCGATTGCATGGGAAGGCCGCTATCTGGTCATTGGTTTCGCCGGCGGGCAAGTCCCGTCCATTCCCCTCAATCTGCCTCTGCTCAAAGGCGCATCGATCGTCGGCGTGTTCTGGGGCGGTTTCGTGTCGCGCACTCCCGAGGTGCATCGACAGAACATGGAAGAGCTCTATGCCTGGCACGCGCAAGGCAGGATCAAGCCCCTCGTGAGTCGCACCTTCCCGCTCGAGCGGGGGAGCGAGGCGATCCGCTGGATGATGGATCGCAAAGCGCTCGGCAAGGTGATCGTCACCGTCGATGAGCGGGCCGGATGAAAGTTGCCGGCAAAGTGATCGTCGTCACGGGCGCCGCCGAGGGCATTGGCCGAGCGCTCGCGGAGCGATTCCGCCGCGAGGGCGCGCGCCATGTCGCGATTGCCGACCGCAATGCCGAAGGCGCCCGCGCGGTCGCGAGCACCCTCGGCGGAGCGGCCTACGAGTGCGACGTCTCGGTCGAGGCGGATCTGCGCCGGGTGATCGAGGACACCGAGGCACGCCACGGGCCGATCGACCTGTTCTGCTCGAATGCAGGACTCGCCGATCCGGACCCCGATCCCTCCAATCTCGCCTCCGCGCCGGATCCGGTCTGGAATCGTGCCTGGGGCGTCAACGTCATGGCGCACGTCTATGCGGCGCGCCTTCTGGTGCCGCGGTTCGCGGCGCGCGGCGGCGGTTATTTCCTGAACACCGTGTCCGCGGCCGGGCTTCTGAGCCAGATCGGCAGCGCCGTGTATTCGACCACCAAGCATGCGGCCGTGGGCTTCGCCGAGAGCCTCGCGATCACCCACGGCGATCAGGGCATCAAGGTCTCGATCCTGTGTCCTCAGGCGGTCGACACGGCGATGGTGCGCTCGGGCCTGCCCGGCGCGCACTCGCTCGATGGGGTGATCTCCCCGGAGGAGGTGAGCGAGGCGGTCATCCAGGGACTCGACTCGGAGAAGTTCCTCATCCTTCCGCATCCGCAGGTGTCCACGTACAGGGCGCGCAAGGCGGCCGATTACGATCGCTGGCTGGGCGGAATGCGCCGTCTTCGACAACGCATCCGCTAGCTCGATCCGCAGGCTCGCTCAATCCACTCGCTAAAGCGTAATGCCGGATTGCAGGAACTCGAGCATCGCGGCGTTGACGGCTTGCGGCCTCTCCTGCTGCGTCCAGTGTCCGCATCCCGGGAGCATGATCGTCGCACGAAGCTGCGGCACGAACGTGCGGAGGTGAGGCAGGAGTTTCTTGACGCCCGCGAAGCGCACCACGAGGTCGCGCTCGCCCGCGATATAGAGTGCGGGCACGCTCACGCGCGCTCCGGTCCAGGCTGCCAGCAGCGACCAGTTGAGATCGATGTTCCGATACCAGTTGAGGGCGCCCCGAAAGCCGGTTCGCGCAAACTCGGACGCGTAGAAGTCAAGATCGCTCTCGCTGAGCCAGCTCGGGAGCGCTGTCGGGTTAGGCAGCCCGCTCAAGAACCCACCGCTCCGCGGCACCATCCCGAGCGCGCGATCCGGGGGCGAGCGCTCGGACGACTCTCCCGAGGCCGAGCACAGAATCGACTTGATGCTCAAGCGCGGATCGCGCTCGAGCTCCGCCTCCGCCGTGCCCGCAGCCTGGAAGTAGAGCTGGTAGAACTGGGCGTGCTCATTCTGCGGCATGGCGCTCGTCGGACGCACGGCGGTGCGCGGAAGGTAGGGAACGCTCAGGCCGATGACGGCGCGGAATCGGTCGGGCCGCAGCAGCGCCGCGTGCCATGCCACCGGCGCGCCCCAGTCGTGCCCCGCGATGATCGCTGTGTCCGCGCCGAGGGCGTCGAGCAGCCCCACCACATCGCCGACCAGGTGCAGCAGCGTATAGCTCTCGATCGGGTCGGGGCGATCGGTCGTGCCGTATCCCCGCATGTCCGGTGCAACCGCCCGGAATCCCGCATCGGCGAGCGCTTGCAATTGATGGCGCCACGAATACCAGGATTCGGGAAAGCCGTGGCACAGGAGCACCAGGGGCCCTTCGCCCTGCTCCGCGATGTGCATGCGAATTCCGTTGGTCTCGATGATTCGGTGTCTGACCTCGGCCATGGCGATCCCAAAAATCCGACGATAGCTGCCATAGTACCCAGACCGATGCGTCAAGGGGCGAGGTGACCAGAAAAGCCATGTCGATCCGCAAGCAGGATTCGGCTCGCGCGCTCGGTCTCGATGCGCAGATCACGCGTCGCGATTTTCTCGGTGCGACGCTTCTCGGCTCGGGCGCGCTCTTGCTGGGGGCACCGGCGCCCGTCCGCTCACAGGGTCTCGGCGCCGAATGGAACGGCTACGCCGGCATCGGCGACTACGCCCGCTCGAACGGCAACATCGCCTCCGTGGTCAACGCGGCGCATGGCGTGCGCGATGGCCTCTATGAGTCGCGGCTCGCCTCCGCAACGGCAGTCGATGAGCCCTATGATCTGGTCATCGTCGGCGGCGGATTTGCCGGAATCATCGCGGCCTACGAATTCCACAAGGCGCGCCCAAAGGGTCGCTGCCTGCTGCTGGAGAATCATCCGGTGTTCGGCGGCGAGGCCAAGCAGAATCAAGTACTCGTCGACGGCATCATGCTGACCGGGCCGCAGGGCTCGAACGGTGCGGTCATACCGAGGCCGGATAACACGTACGCGCACGTCGTCGGGCTCTGGGAGGAGATCGGCCTGCCGCGCTCGTTCGATTTCGTCGCTCCCCAGGGGGCCGCGACCGGACTCAGGTTTGCACAGGATCACTACGATCCGATGTTCTGGAACGAGAACGGTGCATCGCTCGGCTATTTCTTCGACAAGCCGTTTGCCGAGCGGCGAGCGTGGGTGGTCGATCCATGGTCCGATGGGCTGCGCCGGGCGCCCCTGTCGGCGCAAGCCCGGCGCAGCTGGCTCGCCTGGAAGGACGCCGCCATTCTGACCCGCGGCGATGAGGCATCCACCGATCGCTGGCTCGATTCCATGTCGTACGGCGACCTCGTCGTGCGCGAGCTCGGTCTTTCGAAGGATGTCTTCCGGCTGTCCGATCCGCTGGTGGCCACGGCGGATTACGGTGTGAGCTCGGATGCCATATCGGCGTACGGCGCGAAGCTTCTCGGACTTCCGGGAACCGACAAGAGCAACATCGCGAGCGGCGCGTTCTCGTTCCCCGGCGGCAATGCCGCGATTTATCGCCACATCGTCAAAACGCTCCTGCCGCAGGCGATCAGCGGATCGCGCTCCTTCGCGGACGTGCTGTATGCGCCGATCAATTTCGCCGAGCTCGATCGCCCGCAGCACACGCGAATCCGTCTCGGGGCGACCGTCGTCGCCGTCCGACACGATGTGGATCCGGCCAGCTCGCGGGGCGTCGATGTCACCTATGCGATCGATGGGGATCTCAAGCGGGTGCACGCGCAGGCGGTGATCGTCGCCGCGGGCGGCTGGATCGCGAGGCACATCGTGCGTGACTTGCCGCCGGCTTACACCCGTGCGTATTCCCGGTTTCATCATGGGCCGATCCTGGTCGCGAACGTCGCAGTCCATCACTGGCGCCCCTTCGCGAAGCTCGGCATCTCGGCGGCTCACTGGTTCGACGGCTTCGGCTTCTTCGTCAACGTGCGCCAGCCCATGAGAGTCGATGGGGTGCCGACGCCACTCGATCCGTCGAAGCCGGCGATGCTGACGCTTTACGTCGGATTTCCGCAATCGGGCGTGGCCATCGATCGGCAGACGAGCTCGGCGCGGGCAAAGCTGTTCTCGACGACCTATGCGGAGTTCGAGCTGCAGATACGAAGGCAGCTCCAGCACATGCTCGGCAGCGCCGGTTTCGATGCGAAACGCGATATCGCCGCGATCATCCTCAACCGCTGGGGCCACGCCTACATTGCTCCGCAACCCGGCTTCTATTTCGGCACGCCCGAGGAGCCGGCGCCCCTCGAGGTGATCCGTCGACGCTACGGCCGCATCGCCTTCGGCCACAGCGAGCTGTCCGGCCGGCAAAGCTGGGGTCGGGCTGCGAAGGAGGGGCGCCGCGCGCTCGAGCAGGTGCTCGAGGTGATCGCCTGAAGGCCCGGCGCGACGCGATTCCATCGTTCTGGACCGTGCGGCCCAACCGATGCCCACGGAGCTTGGAACACTGGACGCCATACACCTGGCGTCGGCACTGCTGTGGAAGGATGCACTCGGCCTCGAGCCTGTGGTCGCGACTCACGACAAAGCATTGCGGCTCGCGGCGACCGCGCACGGGCTGAAGGTCGTCGGCCTCTAATTCGCAGTGGCTGGCGGCGTCTGCCTGAGGTCCGTCTCGCGCGAATCAGCGCGGCGAGCTCGGCGCCTCGCTCGGCGGTGCTGGACTCGGACGGGTCGTTGGAGCTTGTGGAGTCGCTGGCCGCTCTTCCCGGGGCCCCGGGAAATAGGGCGGGGCGTCGGACCGTCCATGCATCCAGCCTTCGCCCATGCAGTGATGATGGCCGCCATGAGCCGCGGCGAAGATCGCTCCCAGCAGGACCAGCCCGGCCAGTGTGAAGGCCCAAAAGCCCAGGTACTTGCCAAAAGCGCGAAAAGCGCCTTCGGAACGATTCGACAAGAACAACACGAAGTAGCCGGCGATGGTCAATCCCGTCGCCGGAATGAGCGCCAAGAAGTAAATCATTATCCTTCGATGCTACTCCGACTTCGCTTCGGTGCTGTTCTTTAAGCGCGGCGCCGCCTAGAGTTGGAGCATGAGCTCCCCGGGCGGATCAGGCCGTGCGCGGGCTGCGCAGACTCGCTTCTTCGACGTCGAGGGGGTGCCGGTCAAGATCGAGCCCGCTGCCGACGGGGGTCTCGACGTGTTCGCGTTCGACCCCGAGCCCCGCTTCTTCCCCCTCCACTGGGCATTGCGAACCGGAGCGCCGATCACACCGGATGAGTTCGCCGAGATGGTCAGGGAGTGCGCAATCGCAAAGCGCCGCGAGCAGGGGCAGGCGCGCGAGATCGTCGAGCGCGCGAAGCCCCAAGGTTCAGTCGAGGATGAGAATTCTGAGGCCCAGGCATCCTTGCAGTCCCCCGGCGCCGGTGAGGACCCGGAGAAGCGGCCAACCGCGCGGCCCTACGATGATTGAGTAAGCGAGTCCGCCGCGAGCTCATTTCGGCGGTGGCGCGACGATGCACAGGGTCTGAGTCGACTGGCGCTTCGAGGGGTTTCTATAGGAATGAGGGATGCGAGGATCGAACGTGATCGTGTCCCCGGCGCGCAGCAGGTGCGTCTCCCCGCGCACCGTCACCTCCAGAGAACCCGACAGAATGACGATGATCTCTTCATCGGAGTCGAGCGTATGGGGATCATCCCCGGAGCGGCCGCCGGGAGCGAATTTGCCGTGGACCGCGATCGCGCGGTGGGCGTTGCGCGCGGAAAGCATGGAGCAGCTCATTCCAATGCCCCCGTACGGAATGCTCTGGCGCTCCCCTCGACGCACGACCTGGGGCAGGGAGCTGCGAAAAAGCGTTGCCACGGACAGCGACAAGGCGTCGCGCAGCTTGAGCAGTGTCGCGACCGAGGGGGTTGCCCGGTCGCGCTCCACTTCGCTCAAAAATCCCTTGGTGATTCCGGCCCGATCCGCGACCTCCTGCAGCGTGAGATCGAGATGACGACGTTGCTCGCGCAGCTTCGCGCCGATCAGCGTCGTGCCCGGCGAGAGCTCCTCCGCGCGGGATTGATCCCGGTGGATCAGCCTCGACCGGACCCGCCGGGCTCGATGGCGATCCCGCGCGGCGGAAGGCGGGGTGATCGAGGAGGGTCTTCGCGACATTCAACACCCATGGGATGGAGATCCAAAGTGTAACCCGGCTGCTCCAGGGACGCCCTCGTCGAGCCGCAGCACCCGCAGCCCCTGCGCCCCCCTTGCCATTTCTTGACGGCGAACAAAGTTTTCTATATGTATACAAAAATCGGCATGCACGAACGGGTTGCCTGCCGCAGGGAGCATCAATAGCAACGAGCCGTCGGGTTGCCGGCTTCAACGCACCATCGAGCAGCGCCATGCCGGTGCTTTCGCCCGCCGAGCTCCTCCGCGCTCGGCAGTGGTCACGAAGCACGGGCGCGACTGATCGCGCTTTGCCCGCATGCGTGAAACCTCGAGCGGCAACTGCACGCGAGCTCGCTTTACGAGGGGATCAGCAATGAATTCCAGGCTTTCAGTTGCGATCGCGGCCGTCTTGAGCGCCGTCCCGGGCGCGCGATTCCAGGCGATGGCCGCGGAGACCGGCAGCGACGCCCTCGAGGAAATCATCGTGACCGCGCAGCGGCGCACCCAGAGCATGCAGGATGTGCCGATCTCGATGCAGGCGTTCACCGGCCAGGCCCTGCAGCAGCTCAACATCGAGACGTTTGACGACTACATCAAGTATCTGCCCAACGTCACCAGCGCAAACAACGGGCCGGGGCAGAACGAGGTGTTCATGCGCGGCCTGAGCGCCGGCTCGCAGGCGAGCCAAGGCAGCTCATCGACCGGATTGTTCCCCAACGTCGCCATTTATCTCGACAATCAATCGGCGCAGCTGCCGAACCGCAATCTCGACATCTACGCCGCGGATCTGGACCGTATCGAGGTGCTCGAGGGGCCGCAGGGAACGCTGTTCGGCGCAGGCGCGGAGGCGGGCGTGATCCGTTACATCACCAATGCCCCCAAGATCGACGTGACCGAGGCGAACGTGAAGGCGGGCTACGGCACGACGGCGCACGGCGACAACAACTCGGACGCGACCGCGGTTTTGAACCTGCCTCTCATCGCCGAGCATCTGGCCGTGCGGGCCGTGATCTACAATGATAATCGCGGCGGCTACATCGACAACGTGCCCGCGACGTTCACGCGAAAGAACACCGATCTCGGCATTCAGTATGCCGGCTATCCGGCCGTCAACGGCCATTGCCCGGATGGGCTGCCGAACGACGGCTTTTGCGTTCCGCCCGGCAGTCCGACGCTCAACAACAACAACCTGACCGGTCGTGCCATCAATCCGGTGACTTACCAGGGCTTACGGGCGCAGCTGCTGTTCAAGCTGAACGACGATTGGGATGCGCTCCTTGCGCAGAGCTATCAGGACATGCATTCCCAGGGGGTGTTCTACCAGCAGCCGAACGCCTCGGATGGCGCTCCCTTGGCTCCGCTCGAGGTCACGCTGTTCAATCCCGCCTACGACAACGACAAGTTCGAGATGACTTCATTGACCATCGATGGAAGGGTGGGTTTTTTGAAGGCTGTCTATACCGGCGGCTATCTGGTGCGGCACGTCGAGCAGTCCGGCGATTACACCAATTACTCGCGCGCCGTCTACGCCGAGTACTATCAATGCTACGGAAAGTTCGATCTCACGCCGAAGTGCTTCTCGCCGAGCGCCTACTGGCACACCAGTGAGCAGAACAAGCACCTGCAGCAGGAGTTCCGCCTGAGCACCCCGGATGACTGGCGAGCACGGGGCATCGTCGGCGCGTTCTACGAGGACAACAAGCTTTCCGATCGGACCGCGTGGAGTTACAAGGGCGTACCGACTTGTACCGCAACGCTCACCACGGGCTGCTTCACGCCCCTGGGAACCTGGCCAGGGAGCTCGGTTGACCCTGCGGGCATCCGACCGGCAAGTGAGTCGTTTTATCAGGACACCCCGCGCGAGACGATTCAGACTGCCTTTTTCGCCTCCGCCGACATCGACCTGATCCCGAAGAAGCTCACGCTCACGGGCGGAACGCGGCACTTCCTGTTCGAGAACTCGTACAAAGGCAGCGTCATGTCGAGTTTCGGCTGCTACGAGCAGGGCGTCCGCCCCGGCGGCTGCACCTCCTCGTATTCGTACAATCTCGACGCGCAAAACTTGAGGGGGACGGAGACCGGCTTCAAGAACCGCGCCAATGTCACCTGGCACGCGACACCTGACATCATGCTGTATTACACGTGGTCCCAGGGATTCCGGCCGGGTGGTTTCGATGAGAATGGGGGCACCGGGCATGCTTACGGTACGGACCAACGCGCGCAATACTTGCTTCCGCGCTCATGGGATTCCGACAAGCTGACTAACAACGAGATCGGCTGGAAAACCGAGCTTTTCGACCATCGCTTTCAGTGGAATGGGGCCATCTACCGTGACAACTGGGACAATGTGCAAATATCGTTCTTCGATCCCGGCTTGTTGGGCAACTTGTTCTTCAACACGAACGGGCAGAACTTCCTGGTCAAAGGCATCGAAACCTCGATGGTCGCCCGCGTGATCAGCGGACTGACCGTTCAGGGGGCCGCCGCCTGGAATCAAACTCGACAAACCAATTCGCCGGCGCTGATCGACAACAACCCGCTCAGTAGCAATTTCGGTCATGTCATCACGCAAAGCTGCGGCGGCAGCGCCTACTCGGGCACCTGCAGTCCAATCACGAATCCTTTTGGTCCGGTCGGCTCGCCCGCTGCAAATGCGCCGCCGATTGCCTTCAGCGTGCGGGCACGTTACGAATGGACGTTCAATGACTACAATTCCTTCGTGCAGTTCGGCGCATCGCATACGGGACACTCGTTCAGCCAGGCAGGCTCCAACCCGACATTCGCGGGCTCGAGCAGCATCTCGACCTCGCGGCTGCGATTCGAGAATCCGGCCTATACGACCTTCTCCGCATCGGTCGGCATCGCCAAGGATGCCTGGAACGTGATGGTATTCGGCGAGAACCTGAGCAACTCGAATGCAGCCACGTTCACCAGCACCGACCAGTTCATCGTGGAACAGACGCCGCTGCGACCGCGCGTGCTCGGAGTGTCCTTCGGCTACAAATTCCTCTGATTTGACCGCCGGTGGCCACGGGAGACGTCGCGCGCTCAGGGTGAGCTAGAATGGCTTTCCGATCCCGCAATGAGCGCCACAGCCTTGCACGCAGCATCCGAGGGCTCCAATGCCCGCTCGCAAATCGATGTGGGGCGACTCGAGTCGCATCTCGCCCGGCATCTCGGCGGATTCGAAGGTCCTCTGCGGGTCGAGAAATTTCCCGGCGGTCAATCTAACCCGACCTTCAAACTCCTGACTCCGTCGGGGGCCTACGCGATGCGCTGCAAGCCGGGCAGGGCGGCAGAGCTTCTTCCCTCGGCCCACGCGATCGAGCGTGAGTTTCGAGTGCAGTCGGCGCTGGCCGCAAGCGCTGTCCCCGTTGCGAAAATGCATCACCTGTGCGAGGACGAGACGGTGATCGGCCGCGCCTTCTATGTGATGGAGTTTGTCGAGGGCCGCATCTTCTGGGATCAGACGCTGGCCGCTCTCTCAAGGGCGGAGCGGGGAGCCCTCTACGATGAGATGAACCGCGTGATTGCAGCCCTGCACGGGGTCGACTACGCCGCGCTCGGACTCGCCGACTACGGCAAGCCGGGAAACTATCTCGCGCGCCAGATCGATCGCTGGACTCGCCAGTATCGGGCTTCACAGACCGAGACCATCGAGGAAATGGATCGGCTCATCGAGTGGCTTCCCGCCCATATTCCGGGCGAGAAGAACCCGCCGACTTCGATCGTGCATGGTGATTTCCGGATCGACAATCTCATCTTTCACCCCACCGAACCGCGCGTGCGTGCCGTCATCGATTGGGAGCTGTCAACGCTCGGACACCCGCTTGCGGATTTTGCCTACCACGCGATGAGCTGGCGTATCCCGCCCGAGCGTTACCGCGGCATCGCCGGACTCGATCTCGTTGCGCTCGGAATACCCACGGAGAGCGAGTACTGGGCCCGCTATCTCGAGCGCACCGGCCTCGAGCTCTCGGGCAGCCGGGAGTTCTATCTCGCCTATAACATGTTTCGCGCCGCGGGCATCCTTCAAGGAATTGCCAAGCGCCTCCATGACGGCACGGCCGCGAGCGCCCAGGCGGCCGATCTCGCTCGCTCGACCCGGCCGATGGCCGAGCTCGGCTGGCAATTCGCGCGACAGGCACAGGCTCCCTCCTCAGCCGCAGGCCGCGCGTAGGCAGGCTTGCCCCTTCACCCCCGCTCCCAAGGACACCCATCATGGAGTTCTCATATTCGCTTCGCACCCAGGAATATCTCGAGCGAATCGCCGCCTTCATGGACAGCCATATCTACCCGAACGAGTCCACCTTCTTCGCCGAGGTGCAGCAGCATCGCAGCCAGGGGAATCCGTGGCGGCCCACTCGGATCGTCGAGGAGCTGAAAGCCCGCGCGCGCGATCAGGGTTTGTGGAACCTGTTCCTGCCGGACGCGGCGCTTGCGCCGGGCCTTTCGAACACCGAGTACGCGCCGCTCGCCGAGATCATGGGTCGATCACCCATTGCCTCCGAGGTGTTCAACTGCAGCGCGCCGGACACGGGAAACATGGAGGTGCTGCACCGCTATGGCACCGAAGCGCAGAAGGCGCGATGGCTGCGCCCGCTCCTCGAGGGCGAGATTCGCTCCTGTTTTGCGATGACCGAGCCCGAGGTGGCTTCGAGCGATGCGACGAACATCGAGTCGAGCATTCGACGGGAGGGAGCGCACTACATCCTCAGTGGACGCAAGTGGTGGTCCTCAGGCGCCAACGATCCGCGCTGCAAGATCATCATCTTCATGGGAAAGACGGCGCCCGAGGCGGCCGATCCGCACCGGCAGCAATCGATGATCCTGGTCCCCATGGATACGGCGGGCATCACCGTCAAGCGCCATTTGCCGGTCTTCGGATACGACGATGCGCCGCATGGGCATGGTGAGATGCTGTTTGATCAGGTGCGCGTGCCCGCGGAGAACCTGTTGCTCGGCGAAGGGCGCGGATTCGAGATCGCACAGGGACGACTCGGTCCCGGCCGCATTCATCACTGCATGCGACTGATCGGGATGGCGGAGCGAGCGCTCGAGCTCATGTGCCGGCGAACGGCGAGCCGGGTGACGTTCGGGCGTCCGATCTCGGAGCAGAGCGTCACGCAGGAGCGCATCGCGCAGTCGCGCATTCTCATAGAGCAGGCGAGACTGCTGACGCTCAAAACGGCGTGGATGATGGACACCGTGGGCAACAAGGCGGCAAGGGCCGCGATCGCCATGATCAAGGTTGCGGCCCCGCAGATGGCCTGCCAGGTGATCGATTGGGCGATCCAGGCCCACGGGGGCGCCGGCGTGTGCGACGATTTCCCCCTGGCCTATGCGTATGCGCATGCCCGCACCTTGCGCATTGCGGACGGTCCGGACGAGGTGCATCGAAATCAGATCGCGCGACTCGAGATCAAGGCGCAAAGCTGAGGTCTTTTGGATGCGATACACCCTGTAATTGGCTAAGCCGTCGGACATCGGCGCATCATCGTGTAGGCCGAGTGCTCTGCGTGCCGGGCGCTCATATGATGGACAATGGCGTCCTCGGTGAGCGAATCAATGCACAAAGACCCAGAGCGCGCGAGCGTCGGCATCGCAGGGCTGGACGAAGTCCTGCACGGCGGCCTCATTCCCGGCCGGCTTTATCTGGTGGATGGCAATCCCGGCGCGGGCAAGACGACCCTGGCGCTGCAGTTCCTTCTGGAAGGCGCGCGCGTCGGCGAGAAGTGCCTGTACGTCACGCTGTCGGAGACCCAGCAGGAACTGGAGACGGGCGCACTGTCGCACGGCTGGTCGCTCGAGGGCGTCGAGATCATGGAGATCATCGCCGATGAGCAGCAGCTCGAGGGCGAGGAGGAGCTCACGATGCTGCCTCCCTCGGAGATCGAGCTCAGCGAGACCACCCGCAAGGTCATCGCGGCCGTCGAGCGCAATACGCCCACGCGTCTTGTCCTGGATTCTCTGTCGGAACTGCGACTGCTCGCGCAGAGCTCGCTGCGCTATCGTCGCCAGGTTCTCGCCCTGAAGCAGTTCTTCATCGGACGTCGGTGCACGGTGATGATGCTCGACGATCGCACCTCCGAGGGGCCCGATCTGCAGCTTCACAGCATCGCGCACGGCGTCATCGCGCTCGACTCGCATGCGCCGCCCTACGGGCAGATTCGGCGCGAGCTGCAGATTCGAAAATTCAGGGGGAGCGATTTCGTGAGCGGCGTGCATGACTATGCCATCCGCCGCGGCGGGCTCATCGTCTTTCCGAGGCTGATCGCCTCGAAACATGCCATTCCGTTCAAGAGCGAGATGATCCCGAGCGGCGTGGCGTCGCTCGATGCCATTTTCGGCGGCGGGGTCGAGCGCGGAACGAGCACTCTTCTGATCGGGCCGCCGGGGTCCGGCAAGTCGACGCTCGCCGTCCAGTATGCGATCGCGGCAGCCGCGCGCGGCGATCATGCGGTTGCGTTCCTGTTCGATGAGAGTCGCGCGGCGATGCTGACCCGCTCGGCGGGCCTCGGTATGCGCCTCAAGGAGGGTACCGGCCCCGGTGAGGTGGAGGTGCGGCAGATGGACCCGGCCGCAGTCTCCCCGGGCGAGTTCGCCCATCTGGTGCGGCAGAGCGTCGAGCGCGATCGCACCCGCGTGGTCGTCATCGACAGCCTGAACGGCTATTTGAACGCCATGCCGCTCAACAATTTTCTGATTTCCCAGCTTCATGAGCTGCTGGCCTACCTGAACGGCCGGGGGGTCATCACGCTCATGATCGTGGCCCAGAGCGGCCTCTTCGGGCACATGAGCTCGCCCATCGATGCGAGCTATCTTGCGGATTCGGTGGTGCTCTTGCGTTTCTTCGAGCACGGCGGTGCCGTCAAGAAAGCCATATCCGTGCTGAAGAGGCGCACCGGCGGCCATGAGGACACCATCCGGGAGCTGACGTTCGACGGGAAGGGCGTGCATCTCGGCGAGCCGCTGCTGAACCTGCGTCGCGTGCTCACGGGCGTGCCGGTGGAGGTCCGTTCCCCGAGGCGGCGCGCGCAACCACAACCCGCGGCGCGCTCATGAGCATCGAGGCCGCCGCGCCCGACGACTATCGGATCCTCTTGCTCGCTCCCACGCGGCGCGACGCCGACGTGACCTGCGCGCTGCTCGAGAGGACCGAGATCGATTGCGTGGTGTGCGAGGGGTGCCGCGCGCTCGCGGCGGGCATCGAGCGCGGAGTCGGTGCCATCCTCCTGACCGATGCGGCTTTTCATGATCCGCATATCGAGGAGGTCGTCGCGGTCCTCGAGCGCCAGGCGCCATGGTCGGATGTTCCGGCTATCCTGCTGTGCCGGACGGGCGCGCAGTCGCGCATCGCCGCGCGCATCCTTCAGTCGCTGCACAACGTCACCGTGCTGGAGCGACCGACCTCTTCGCGCACGCTGGTGAGCTCGCTCAAGGCGGCGTTGCGCGCGCGCGAGCGTCAATACCAGATGCGCGAGCAGTTCAAGAGTCTGCTGGAGTCGGAGACCGCGCTGCGCCTGCGTGAGCGGGAGCTGCACAGCGTGGCCGAGAACACGCCGGACCTGCTCGTGCGGTTCGATCGGAACCTGCGACACGTGTTCGTGAACCAGTCGGCGACGCGTGCCCTCGGACTCAAGGAAGAGGACTTTCTGGGGCGCACGGCGCGCGAGCTCGGTCTGACGGCGGATTTCTGCGACATGACGGAGGCCGCGTTGCGCGAGGTCTTCGCCACGGGCCGCCAGCGGACGATGGATCTGGAATTCCAGGGTCCCGAAGGCTTGCGCTACTACTGGAGCCTGCTCGTGCCGGAGAGGGACGAGGCGGGAACCGTCGAGACCGTGCTGGCCGTGTCACATGACGTGACTGCCAGCAAACAAGCGGAGCAAGCGCTGCAAACCGCCAATCGACGCAAAGACGAGTTCCTGGCGATGCTGGCCCACGAGCTGCGCAATCCGCTCGCACCGATTCGCAATGCCAGCGAGATTCTCGCGCGCAAGCTCCCCGCGGATCCACAGATCCAGACGACGGTCGGCATCGTCAAGCGCCAGACGCTGCAGCTCACCCGGCTGGTGGACGATCTGCTCGACGTATCGCGCATCACCGAGGGACGCATCGAGCTGCGGCGCGAGCCGCTCGACGTGTCGGCGATCGTCGCGCAGGCGATCGAGACGGTCGAGCCGTTGATCCGGGAGCGGGCCCACAGGATGCTCCTGGGCTCGATCCATGAAAAGGTGTACGTGGAGGGGGACCACGTCCGCCTCGTGCAATGCATCGCCAACATCCTGACGAATGCCGCCAAGTACACCGATCCCGGTGGCGAGATCCGCCTGGAAGTGCGCAAGCAGGATGCGACCGCGGTGATCGCAGTATCGGACAGCGGTATCGGCATCCCCGCCGAGCTGCTGCCGCAGATCTTCGAGCTGTTCGTGCAGGGAGACCGGGCGCTCGACCGTTCTCAGGGGGGCCTTGGGATCGGACTGTCGGTGGTGCGGCGGCTCATCGAGATGCACGGTGGTCGGGTCTTTGCCAGCAGCGCCGGTGCGGGACGCGGCTCCACGTTCGAGATTCATCTCCCGCTCACACCCGCGCCGCGTGAGGAACACGAAGAGATGGAGCAAGCCACGATGCAGCCGCGGCGCATCTTGATCGTCGACGACAATGCCGATGCCGCCGATTCGCTCGCGCTCCTGCTCAAGCTCGAGGGACACGAGACCGAGGCGGTCTATAGTGCGCGCGATGCGCTCGACCGGGCCGCCAGCTTGCGCCCCGATGTCATGCTGCTCGACATTGGCTTGCCGGAGATGAGCGGTTATGAGCTCGCCGCGCTGATCCGATCGATGCTCGGCTCGGTGCGGCTCATCGCGGTCACCGGCTATGGACAGCGCGAGGACATCGAGCGCGCCCGCTCCTCGGGATTCGACGGCCACGTGATCAAGCCGGTGGACTGCGAGAGGCTGGGTCAGATGATCGGCGGGATGCCGCTCGAGGAGCGGCGCTTGCAACCCGCGGGCCATTGAGCGCGGCTTTCAGTACATCACTTGGCCCTGGATCACCCGCGGGGCGCTGCTTACCGTGGGCTCCACGCCGTTGTAGACGGCGGAGGAGGGATCACTCGGGTCCGCAAGGCCGCTCGCGGAGGGCAGCGCGGCGCTCGAGGTCGAGAGGCCCGCGTTCGTGCAGGTGCTCACGGGCTTTTGCGCGAGCAAGATCTGGCGGTTCAGCCATTTCACGAGATAGGTCGTGGTGGAGCCGCCCGAGCTCATCGTCACTACGCCCCGCTGGGGCGTGGCGCTCGGGTCATAAGGAACCTCGAAGGCTGCCACGTACAGGGCAGTGCCGCTCGGATCATTGCAGGCGATGGGCTGGTTGGTGAGTGAGGAAACGCAGGAGCCGGGGATGCCCCACAAGTTACCGAAGCCTCCGTACTGCAGGATCATCGTGGTCCCGGCGTAATTACCGTAGGGGAAGTTCCCGGAGGTATTGGCCGGCACGTTGAAGGTCACATTGAACGGGGCATCGAAGTGCGCGAATGCACCGCTGCTGTCCTTGATGGCGGTGAATTGATTCCAATTGTTGGGACCCGTCTGCCACTGGTAGTACACGGCTGCGGCGGCCATGGTCCAGTCGCAGTACTGCGGCATGGCCGTGTTCGGATCGGTCCCGCACGCAGCGTCCGCCAGGCTCGCGACGAGATGACCGCTCGACACGCCGTTCTGATATTGCGGGTACTGCTGATACGCCGCGGAGCTCGTATAGAGGGCGGGCGTGCTCGAGCCATCGCCCCCCGTGAGCACGTTGCCGCTCAATGCATAGGCGATCGGGCTCGTGGTCGGGAGCCAGGCGTTGAAGGTCGCGCTGAGGAAGGGCGATGCAACGGGACTTCCCGAGCTCTGCGTGAAATAGCTCTGCAGTGTGGCGGCGGTCGGGCAGTTCGCCACGCAATACAGGGCGGCGGGTAGATTCGGATCATCCGGATACACCAGATCCTGGGTGTAGTAGGTCACCGGGGTCGCGTCGAGCGGAGTGGCGGGCGCGTTGAGCGCCACGAACACGCTGCCACCGCCGAGCGATTGCGACCAGCCCTGCAGGCCGCCGCTCGACCAGAAGCTCGGCTCGATCGCCACCGAGGCCGCACCGTTGCTCAGAGGGCCCGTCTGACAACCGTTCGATCCACACTGCATCTCGCCCGTGGCGATGAACTGCTGGCTCGCCTCGCTCCAGCTGATGAGGTAGCTCGTGTTGGCATCCGGCAGCGACGAACCGGTCACGTCGTTGACGAACACCTGCAGCTGGATGCGGTCGATCAGCTTGAGAGTCGTGGTTTGACGGGTGAAGCGCGCGAGTACCCCGCCGTGGGTGACCAGGGTGTAACTCGCCGTGCTGGCGCCGCCGTTCTGGTAGTCGACCTTCTTGACCAGGGTGCCCGATGCCGGGGCAGGGGCGCCCGCCTGAGTCGACAGGCCATAGTATCCGACGTACCCCTGATAGCTCTGATTCGCGACGCTGTATTGGATCGGGAAGCCCGAGTTGAGCGTGACCTCCTCACCGCTGGACGCATCATAGAGGCCGTATTGCCCGACCGAGAACACGGTCGCCGGGTCGCTCGCGTCGCGACTGAAGCATTCGAAGGAGTTGCTCCCGTCCTCGCGATAGTAGTAGCTCGAGTCATAGGCGAAATTGAAGGACTGCGTCTGGCTCTGGCCATTTTGCGATTGCGTCACATCGACGCTTCCGCCGCCGCTCGAGGTGCCGACGCTGCTCAGAGCGAGCGCCGTGATCTGGCTGCCGCCACCGCCACTGCCGCCGCCCTCGTCGGCCTCGTAGTGGCTCAGCGTGCCATTGCCGGCCTGTATGAAGCCGTTGATGACACAGGCGCCCGAGCTCGACTTGCCGCAGTAGTCGAGGCGAAACGCGCCATAGGGATCGCTCTCCGAGGGCGCCTCAGTGGCGCTGATATGGGCGTAGATCGTGACCAGCGTCCCCTGCTGGTTGAGCGACAGCCAGGCGGAGACAATCATGGGATCACTGTTCGAGGCGCGGGTCGAGTTCACGACAGCCGCCATGTAATTCGGCGCTTGCGCAGAGGAGCCGGAGCTGTCCGCGTTCGAGGCACTGCTCTGCTTGGCGGCGTTGCACACGTTCTGATCGATGAGAGCGTTGTAGGGCCCTTTATTCACCAGCGCATCCGGCCGCATCGAGCTCATGATGCAAGTGATCATGTTGACCTGGCCGATGCTTTGCGAGGTGGCGTCCTGCACCTGGCTCTGCTGCGGATCCGTGAAGTACGGCGAGCCGGCGGGCGGCGCGGCCCCGGCGATGGGGCTCGAGAGTACGAGTGCCGCTGCCGCCGCGGTGAGAATTCGATTCGACATGACAGGCTCCCCGGGTTAGTTGGCGTTGGTGGCGGTGACGACCGCGACGTTGCGCGGGACCGCGATGCCCTTGATGGTCTGCGGGGGGCCGCTCGAGGAGCCGGATCCAGCGGTCGAGGGATTGCTGCTGCTCGAGCAGCCGGACACTGTGGCGATGAAGATGATGAGCGTGCCGATGCACGACGATTTCTGGAGTGATGTCACAACGCCTCGCACAGTATGTAAAACCGTTGAATCGAGGCGGCGCGCAGCCGAGTCTTCTGAGCGAAGCGCATCGCCTCAATCAGAAGACGTCATTGCCTTCCTTGGGATCAGTATCGGTTACGCCGGCCCGCGGTAAAGCGACGGTGATCTCAGTTGCCCGTCGACGTGCGTCTCAACTTGGAATGAAATACACCGCGCCCGCCTGCGAGCGGACGCGGGGTTGCGGGAAAAGCCCGATGGGGACTGTAGGGCCGATCGCCGGTCGAGCGGCGGCTCCTCAGGCAACGGCGGCGACATCACCTCCGAGAACCCCAAGGCCGCCTCTGTGCTCATCGCGCCTACGTGCTCGATCGCACGTCGATGAACGGCTCCTTTTGCGAGGGCGGCACCGGCTTGCGCTGCGACTTGCGCCAGAGGTCATAGAGTGCGAGCGACCCGGCGAGGCTCGCGAGCGTCGAGAAGTAGGCCCTCGGCCCGAAGAGCGCCATCAAACCGCCGACCAGAGCGGGTCCTAAGGCCGCGGCCGAGCCGTTCAGCCGCAACAGCGCGCTGCTCGCGGCAACCATCTGCGCAGGCTCGAGCTTGTCGTTGACGTGGGACACGGACAGCGAGTAGAGCGTCAGTGAGAAGCCGCTGAAGAGCGCCGCGAGCGTCAGGAACAGCGCATGCGGCAAGCCCGGGAACGCGGCGATGCAGCCCGCCGACCCGAGCGCCACGGTGCACGCGCTCGCGATGACCGTGCGTCGATCCATGCGATCGGACAGGCGGCCGACGGGATACTGCGTCAACACCGAGGCGAGGATGCTCACCGCCATGAAGGTGGCGACGGTCGGGGTGTCGAGACCGCTGAGGCGTGCGTACACGGGGCCCATCGAGAAGAGGATCGATGACATCAAGCCCGAAGCGACCACCCCGACCACGCCGAGCGGGGCGTCGTGATAGAGCTGCTTGAGGTGCACCTTGCGCGGCGCGGTGCGTTCCGGGAGCTGCTGTCCCGAGAGCACGATCGGCACCATGGCGAGCGAGATCAGGAGCGAGACGACCATGAACGGGGTGGAGGTGCGTGGATCCGACACGATGAGCAGGAATTGCGCTGCTCCGAGGCCGACGTAGACGACGACCATGTACACGGCGAGCAAGCGCCCCCGGTTTGCGCGGCTCGCCCGGTCGTTGAGCCAGCTCTCGGCCACCACGTACAGGCCGGCGAAGCTGACCCCGGAGGTGAGCCGCACTGCACCCCACACGATGGGCTCGACGAGAAGCCCGTGCACCAGCGCGGCGATCGAGGCGATCGCCGCGCATGCAGCGAACACCCGGATGTGACCCACCTGGCGCACCAGCGGCGGGGCAATCATGGTGCCGAGAACGTAACCCACGTAGTAGCAGGACATGATGATGCCCGTGACCGGTGCGGGATACCCCTCGAGCGTGGCGCGCAGGCTGAGAAGCGTGCTTTGCAAGCCCGCGCCGAGCATGAGCACGCACATGCCGAGGAGCAGCGGCCAGCTCTGCGTGATGACCGTCAGGGGCATCGGGCCTTCGTGACCAAGGAGAGGGGGCCGCGATTCTTGCGCAGGCGTGCGTGCGGCGCAAATCGTATATCATGCGCGACCCCCCGGCCCCGACTCCTCAGGTGAATGATCTCGATGTTGAGCACGTCCAATGTCGCCATCCAGTTCGGCGCGAAGCCGCTTTTCGAGGCGGTGACGGTCAAGTTCTGCGACGGCAACCGTTACGGGCTTATCGGCGCCAACGGCTGCGGCAAGTCGACGCTCATGAAGGTGCTCGGCGGCGACCTCGAGCCGAGTGCGGGGGAGGTCATGCTGCAAGCCGGCATGCGGCTCGGCAAGCTCAATCAGAACCAGTTCGGCTACGAGGATCAACGCGTGCTCGATGTGGTGATGCAGGGCCACGTCGAGCTGTGGAAGGCCATGACCGAGCGCGACCGCATCTACGCGGATCCCGAAGCCTCCGATGCCGATTACATGCGGGCGGCGGAGCTCGAGGCGGTGTTCGCCGAATATGGAGGCTATGAGGCCGAGGCGCGCGCCGGCGCCATCCTGACCGATGCCGGAATCGCGGAATCACGGCACAACGGGCCGATGCGTGAGATCCCGCCCGGCCTGAAACTGCGGGTGCTGCTGGCGCAGGCGCTGTTCTCCCGCCCCGACGTGCTGCTGCTCGATGAGCCCACGAACAACCTCGACATTCATTCGATCGGTTGGTTGGAGCGCACGCTCAACAACTACGATGCCACGATGGTGATCATCAGCCACGATCGGCATTTCTTGAATCGGGTCTGCACTCACATGGCCGACCTCGATTACCAGCAATTGAAGATCTACCCCGGCAACTATGATGACTTCATGCTCGCCTCCGTCCAGGCGCGTGCGCGCGTCGAGGCCGCCAATGCGAAGGCCGCCGACAAGATCTCGGACCTGCAGGAGTTCGTGCGCCGGTTTTCGGCCAATGCCTCCAAGGCCCGGCAGGCAACCTCGCGCAAGCGTCAGCTCGAGAAGATCAAAATCGAGGAGATCCGGCCCTCCTCGCGGCAGAATCCCTACATTCGCTTCGAGCAGTCGAAAAAGCTCTATCGCTCGGCCGTCTCGGTCGAGAAGCTGAGCTTCGCCTATCCGGGCTCACCCGACCCGGTGCTCAAGGAAGTGACCCTGCACGTCGAGGCCGAGGAGCGCATCGCCATCATCGGCCCGAATGGCGCCGGCAAGACGACGTTGATGCGCTGCCTTGCGGGAGAGCTGCATCCGACCCGCGGCAAGATCGTCTGGGTGGAGAATGCGCAGCCCGGCTACATGCCCCAGGACCCGCAGGCCGAGTTCGAGGACAAGCTCGACCTGTTCTCGTGGATGTCGCAGTACACGGGCAAGGCCGACGACGATCAGATCGTGCGCGCGACGCTCGGCCGGCTGCTCTTCTCGGGCGATGAGACCAAGAAATCCGTCAAGGTTCTCTCGGGCGGAGAGAAGGGCCGCATGATCTACGGCAAGCTCATGCTCACCCGGCCCAACGTCCTGTTGCTCGATGAGCCGACCAACCACATGGACATGGAAACCATCGAGTCGCTGCAGATCGGTCTCGAGCACTATCCCGGCACGCTCATCTTCGTGTCGCACGATCGCGAGTTCGTGAGCGCGCTGGCGACCCGTGTGATCGAGCTCAGGCCCGGCGGTACGATCAGTGACTTTCGCGGCACGTACGATGAGTATCTCAGAGCACAGGGTATCGACAGTTGATCACGATGAGCCGCCTCGCAAGTCCCTCGATCGGCGCCGTCCTTTGCTTGATGGCGGGGGGCGTCCATGCGCTGGATGATTGGACGAATTCGCGTGAGAGCTACCTCTGCAAATCGAGCACCGAGGTGCGCGAGGTCCGCACCTATGTCCGCGACGTGCCGCGCGGCGGGACGGGCGATGAGCGTACCTGCCGCGTCGACTACCTCAAGGGCGGCGTGACCCAGACCCTCTGGTCGGCTCACGACGGGCGCGCCTATTGTTACGCCCGGGCCGCGGATCTCGTGGCGAGGCTCACGGCCAGTGGCTTCCACTGCGAGCGCTTGCGTCTCGGAGCGGGCGCCCAGTAGCAGAGGCACCCGATGCGAGCCTCGAGACGCAATCTGCATGCGCTGTTGAGTCCTCTGGCGAAGCAGCGCGCGCGCCGGCCGACTCGCACGGCGCCGGATGAAAATCCCGACCTGCAGGCGCTCTGGCATGCAGTCGCGATGATTCCCGCGGGCCAGGTCTCGACCTACGGCGAGGTCGCGCGTGCGGCGGGCCTGCCCGGCCGTGCGCGGCAGGCCGGTTATGCGCTGCGCATCTCGCCGGCGCACCTCAAGCTGCCCTGGCATCGCGTGGTCGGGGCCGGCGGCAAGATTGTCTTTCCGCAGAGCTCGCGGCACTTTCGTGAGCAGGTCCGGCTGCTGCGAGCCGAAGGCGTCGCGGTCAAGCAGGGTCGCGTCTCGCCCGCGGCGCTCGCGCATCTCTGAAGCAATCCGCGACTGCGCATGGAGCGCGCGGGCGCCGCCTTGCGCTCGAGTGCGGCGTCGCGCCCCGGGGCCTTGACAATCATTCAACAGTTGATGAGCATCGGTCTGCGGCCGAGGGTGTGGGGTGCCAAACGGAAATCTCGGCGGCGGCCATCGGGGAGCGACCCATCGACGATCATCAGCCGGGCGAGGTGCGCGGGGCGAGCGGGAGTGTGCCCAGGCTCCCCGCCGGGCGCAGCCGCCACTATCCCATCTACGTGCTCATCGTGTTGACGCTCGTCTACACGCTGAACTTCATCGACCGGATCGTGCTCGGCATTCTCGTCGGCCCGATCAAGCTCGAGTTCCACCTCTCCGATACGCAGCTCGGTCTGCTCGGCGGCACCGCGTTCGCGTTGTTCTACACGGGTCTCGGAATCCCGATCGGCTGGCTCGCGGACCGCGCGAATCGCGTGTGGATCATGACCGCGGCGCTCGCCTGCTGGAGCGCCTTCACCGCGGCGAGCGGCTGCGCACAGGGATTTGCATCGCTGTTCGGCGCGCGTCTCGGCGTGGGGGTGGGCGAGGCGGGTGGCGTCGCGCCCGCCTACGCGCTGATCGCCGATTATTTCCCCCGCAAGAGCCGTGCGCGTGCGCTCGGCTTTTACTCCGTGGGCATCCCCATCGGCAGCGCCCTCGGTTATCTCTTCGGCGGCTACATCGCCACGACCTTCAACTGGCGCACCGCGTTTCTCGCCCTCGGCGCGGCCGGACTCGTGCTCGCGCCGCTGTTTCGCCTGACGGTCGCCGAGCCACGGCGCGGCGCGACCGATGGACCGAGCGCACCCGCACCGGCCCTTGCGCTGCGCAAGGTGTGGGTTCATCTCGCCGCAAAACCGAGCTTCTGGCTGCTGTCGCTCGGTGCATCGTGCGGCTCGATCATGGGCTACGGGCTGCTCTTCTGGCTGCCCGCGTTCTTCACTCGCAGTTACGGCTTGACGATGCTGCAGGTGTCGCATCTCTTGGGCGCGCTCCTGTTGATCGGCGGCGTCGCCGGCATCGGCCTCGGCGGGTATCTGGCCGACCGACTGGGGACGCACCATCCGCGCGCCTATGCCTTGATTCCCGCGCTCGCCTTCCTCTGCATCCTGCCCTGCTATCTGGTGGCGACCACGCTGCCGATGGGCACCGCCGCCTTCTTTGTATACCTGATACCGGCTGCGCTGCAGCTCGTTTGGCTCGGTCCCGTCATCACGGCCATCCAGCATCTGGTGCCGGTGACCCTGCGCGCGCTGGCCTCGGCCATCTTCCTGTTCATCAACAATCTCATCGGCATCGGCCTCGGGACGTACCTGATCGGATTTGCCTCCGATCAAATGCGGGCGCGCTTCGGCGCCGATTCGCTGCGCTACGCCATCGTCGGCGGGACCGGCTTCTATCTCCTCGCGGCCATTCTCTTCATCGCGGCGAGCGTGCGCCTGCCGCGCGATTCGGAAGGCGACTGAAGTGCGAATCGCGCCCGCGGGAAATCGCGCGGTCAGTGCAGCAAGCCCGCCAGCCGCTCGATGGCCCGGTCCATCGTGCCCGTCCACGGATGGCCGCAGTTGATGCGCAGAAAGCTGCGGTACTGCTGGCGCGCCGAGAAAATCGGCCCCGGAGCGAGCGTGATGCCGAGCTCGAGCGCACTGCGGTGGACCTCGAGCGCATCGACGTCGGCGGGACACTCGATCCAGAGAAAATAACCGCCGCTCGGTGTCGCGACCCGGTACCCGGCTGGAAAATGCTGCCGGATCGAGGCGAGGGCCGCGCTTTGCTGGCGCGCGAGCGCACGCCGCAGCCGCATGAGATGCGCATCGTAGCCCCCGCCGGCGAGCATCTCGGCGATGCCGAGCTGCACCGGTAGACTGGTCGCGATCGAGGCCTCGAGCTTGCGCCGCACGAGCTCGCTGCGAAAGCGCCCCGCCGCGACCCAGCCCACGCGATAACCCGGCGCGAGGCATTTGCTGAAGGAGCCACAGTGCAGCACGCCACCGGCGCGATCGAAGGACTTCGCCGGCGGCGAGGGCTTGGAGTCGAACTGCAGCTCGGCGTACGCGTCATCCTCGATCAACGGGATCTCGAACCGCGACAGCAGTCGCACCAGCGCGCCCTTGCGCTCGAGGGGCATGGTCGCGCCGGTCGGATGTTGCAGCGTCGTCATGCACCAGCAGGCGTGCACCGGCCCGCGTCGGATCGCCGCCTCGAGCGCCTCCAGGTCCATGCCGCGCGTCGGATGCGTCGGAATCTCGACGACGCTCAGGCGCGAGCGCTCGGCCGCCTGCAGGCAGCCGTAGAAGGTCGGCGACTCGACGGCGAGCGTGTCGCCGGGCTTGGTGACCACCTGCAGAGCGAGATTGAGCGCCTCGAGTGCACCGGCCGTGACGATGATCTCGTCGAGCTCGATGCTGATGCCGAGCTTGAGGTAGCGCCGCGCAATCTGCTGGCGCAGCTCGACACTGCCGGGCGGCAGGCTCTCGACCGTGATCCACGGATCCATCTGTCGCGCGCTGCGGCCGAGAAATCGAGCGAGCTTTGCCCAGGGAAACAGCTCCGGGCTTGGGAAGGCGGAGCCCAGGGGAATCGTGTCTCGGTGGCGCGATGCGGCCAGCGTTTCGAACACGAGATCGCTGACGTTGAGGCGCGTGGAGCGTGAGGGCGGAGTATAGGGCCGAGGCTGCTGCGGATGCTGGGCGCGGGCGGCGACGTAGTAGCCTGCGCGCGGCCGCGATTCGATGAGCCCGGCGTCGGTCAGCAGCTCATACGCGTGCCGCACCGTGGCGGGGCTCACGTGCCGCGTGCGGCATAGCGTGCGCACCGACGGCAACGCATCGCCCGGCGCGAGAGCGCCGGTCCGAATCATCTGGCTCAAGTCCTGAGCGAGCGCCCGGTACAGCTTCATCCGCCCCAGGATACCGCGGCCTCATCGGGGTGTGATCCAGCCGTAGTGATTTCCCGCGATCAACAGGATGAACAGCGCGACGGAGAGGGAGATGCGCACCGTGAGCGCTCGAGCCACGGCCCGTGAGCGCTCGATGCCCCCGCCGGCGCTCAGCGATGCCAGGGCCTTTGCGAGACTGCCGACGATGAGTGCGAGCAAGATCAGTACGAGTCCCTTCATCGTGCTGTCCTCCCGCTTGCGCCGACATCCGCCTCCGCGGCGGTGAGCGCGGCAGCGCGCGACTCGCGCCGGATGGTGGCAATGACGGTGCCGAACCCTACCGCGACGACGCCCACCATGGCGGCCATCAAGAAGAGCAGCCCGGGCGCCAGGCGGTAACACTCGACGAAGCCGTCGAGCAATCCCAAGGGCGTGGTGATGAGCAGCAGTGGCTTCGCGATTTTCACGGCTCACATTTTGAGCGTACCGTGGCCGGCGGGTAAGACACAGCCGGCTGCAAAAATCAGCGATACAGAGCCACCCCCGAAGAGTACCTTCAGCGCCATAAGCTCATGCACATTGCGAATAAGGGGGCGGCGCAGCAGCGAGCTACCATAGAGCCACGATGAATTTGCGTGCCCAAGTATCGCGCTGGCTCACGCCCGCCGAGCCGAGCGATCCGCCGACCCTCGAGCGGGTGAATCGGGCGTTCGCCTCCTTGAGCGCCCAGCAACGCGTTGAGCAGGCGGCCGAGCTCCTGCCCGGCGCGCATGTGCTGACCTCGAGCTTCGGCGCGCAGGCCGCGGTGATGCTGCATCTGGTGAACACGGTTCTCCCCGGCATTCCCGTGATCGTGCTCGATACGGGCTATTTGTTTCCCGAGACCTATCGCTTCATCGACGAGCTCACCGAGAGGCTCGATTTGCGGCTGCATGTCTTTCGAGCAGATTCCTCGCCGGCCTGGCAGGAGTCGCGATTCGGCAAGCTGTGGAACCAGGGGCTGCCGGGGATCGAGCGATACAACCGCATCAACAAGCAGGAGCCCCTCGAGCGCGCCCTGGAGGCGCTGCATGCCGGCACCTGGTTCGCGGGACTGCGACGCGTGCAGGCCGCAAGCCGTGCGCACATCGCCCCCATCGAATACAAGCGGGAGCGCTACAAGGTGCACCCGCTCTATGACTGGAGCGACCGCGAGGTCGGGCGTTATCTGCGCGAGCACCAGCTGCCGTACCACCCGCTGTGGGAGCGCGGCTACGTCTCGATCGGCGACTGGCATACCACCCGCTCGCTGGCTGAGGTCAAGAACCCGGAGGAGCTGCGCTTTTTTGGACTGAAGCGCGAGTGCGGGCTACATGAGTAGGCGCACCACGCGGATCAGCCGAACAGCATGCGCCCGCTGAGCGCGCCGAGCATCACCGCGATGCACGTGCGGGTGAGACGCTGAGGTAGCCGGATCGCGAGGCGCGAGGCGATCAGCACCCCGGGGATCGATCCGAGGAGAAGCGATCCGAGCACGCTGAGATCGACGTGCCCGAGGTACACGTGGCCCGCGCCCGCGATGAGCGTGATGGGAAGCGCATGTGCGATGTCGGTGGCCACCAGCCGATCGGCGCTCAAGCGCAAAGGATAGAGCGCCAGGAGCATCACCACCCCGAGGGCGCCTGCACCGACCGAGGTGAGTGTCACGGATACGCCGAGGATCAGGCCCGCCAGCACGGTGAGCACGAGCGTGTGACGCTCGGCGCGCGCGATCCAGCGCGCCGTGAAGTCAAGACCCAGCCGCCGCAGCGGCGTCTGCACCAGCATCGCCGCCGCGGTAAGCGCGAGGATCACGGCGAGGCTGCGCTCGATGATGAGGTCGGCGGCACCCGGCACGCGTTGCGCGTGCCACAACCAGAGCACGACCAGCGCCGCGCCCGGCGCGCTGCCGAGCAACAGCCGGCCGACGATCGCCCAGTCGACCCGCCGGCTCACGCCGAATGAGGCCGTCGCGACCAGCTTGGTCGTCGCCGCAAACATGAGGTCGGTGCCGACCGCAACGCTCGGCGACTGGCCGAAGAGCAGCATCAGGATCGGCGTCATCAACGATCCGCCGCCCACCCCCGTGAGTCCCACGAGAGTCCCGACGATCAAGCCTGCGAGCATGTACAGGGGGGCCTCAGTCATGGCCGCATGATGCAGGCGGTTGCTGATCGTCACAAAGACCGGAGCGTCATAAGACCATGCCTGCGGCGTCAGCCGGGACCGACCCGCCGTCGCGCCGAACACCCGGTTGTCGGCCTGGCCCGCGGGCCAGACACTGCCTCCTTGAGAGAGCTCGGAGTGTTTCGATGTCCGACCCGTACCCCCTGTCGCGGCGCGACCTCATCGGCGCCCTGGGATTGATCATGACCACCGCACCTGCTTCCGCAGCATTCGCCGAAGGGACCGCCGGCGCGCCAGCCGCCGCACCGCTCGCCGCTGCACCGCTCGAGGATCCGCGCGCCAAATATCCGAAGCCGCCCTTTCCCGAGCAGCACCAGCCCTGGCCGGGACTCGCCTCCAAGATGCAGCCGCGCCCCGATCACGGTGAGAAGAGTTACCGCGGCTCGGGCCGGCTCGCGGGCCGCAAGGCGCTCATCACGGGCGGCGATTCGGGGATGGGTCGTGCGGCGGCGATTGCTTTCGCGCGCGAGGGCGCCGACGTGGTCATCAACTATCTGCCGGTGGAGCAGCCCGATGCCGACGAGGTGCTCGCTCTCATCAAGGAGGCGGGCCGCAAGGGGGTGGGCGTGGCCGGCGACCTGCGCAGTGAGGCGTTCTGCCAGAAGCTCGTCGCCGATGCGGTCCATGCACTCGGCGGGCTCGACATTCTGGTGAGCAATGCCGGCCGGCAGCAGGCCCGTGAGTCGATCCTCGATGTGTCGAGCGAGGATTTCGATGCGACGATGAAGACCAACATCTACGCGCCTTTCTGGTTGATCAAGGCGGCGGTGCCGCATATGCCTCCGGGCGCCTGCATCATCGCCACGACCTCCGAGCAGGCCTACGATCCGACACCCGAGCTCTATGACTACGCGCAGACCAAGGCCGCAACGATGAATTTCGTGAAGAGCCTGGCCAAGCAGCTCGTGAAGAAGGGTATTCGCGTCAACGGGGTGGCGCCCGGCCCGATCTGGACGCCGCTGCAGGTGAGCGGCGGCGCCTTCCCCGAGAAGCAGCAGAAGTTCGGCAGCCAGACACCGATGGGGCGCGCGGGGCAGCCGGCGGAGCTCGGCGGGCTCTACGTGCAGCTCGCCGACAATCAATCGAGCTTCGCCACCGGTCAGGTCTACGGATCCTCGGGCGGCGCGGGCCAACCGTAGATCGAGCGCGCGCGTGCCGAGCCCGATGGCCTGGTCTCGAGGGCCTCGCCCGCGCGCCTCAGTCTGCGGTCCGCGCCTCAGCATGACCGCGCCTAGCTCCCGGGCCTCGCACCGCGCTTGAGTCCGAGGCTGCCGAGCGAGGCCACGCCGCAGGCGATCGCCCCGAGGAGCATCGCGGTGTGGAAGCTCGTGAACAGTGCCGCGCCGCT